>Ga0213878_10000409_pt1 | contig 16264 bp, 16 predicted proteins | sample VelepicoBEBS_R02_FD_161053 | JGI IMG/M metagenome (GOLD analysis project Ga0213878, IMG submission 161053) | Vellozia epidendroides bulk soil microbial communities from rupestrian grasslands, the National Park of Serra do Cipo, Brazil - BS_R02 | ecosystem: Environmental > Terrestrial > Soil >... | reverse complement strand
TAGAGCGAAGGTGGCCTCCGGCTACGCCGGACCATTCTGCTGCTTTTTGCAGAGAAGAGTGAAAAAACACGTTGTTTCGAATCCTTAATTGTAAAACAGGCTCTTGAACAGACGCGCAGCGTCTGTTCAAGAGCTTTCTAGCCCGCAATGAGCTTGTCGATTCTCCCAGCGCGTGATTTTTGCGGGCTAGACGGAAGCCCGGGCTTGCATTTAACGACTGATTGGTCCACATATTTGAACCGAATAACAAAAGAAGCCTATACTATGACTGGTTTAGACCTTGCCTCGCTTTGGGAAGAACACTGCCGCCACGAGTTTGAGACTCGTGATGTGGATGCAACGATGTCAACGATGGTAGCTGAGCCCTATGTTAATCATATTCCTACAATGACGGGCGGTGTTGGATACAAGCAACTCAAACGCTTCTACAAGTACCATTTCATCGGTCTCAATCCGGACGATTTTGAACTCATCCCGGTTAGCCGCACAGTTGGTACCGATTCGTTAGTGGATGAGTTTGTTATGAAATTTACCCATACGACTGAGATAGACTGGCTTCTCCCGGGAGTGGCTCCGAGGGAAAGCGTCTGCATCCATGAGAAAGTTTCCCCACGTTCTGGCTTGCATTTAACGACTGTTTGGTCCATATATTGAGCATGCCTCAGCAAACCGAACCGCGAATGCCGCGCGGCCGGCCCCGAGAGTTCGATACGGACGCCGCTATCGAGCGTGCCATGGGCGTCTTCTGGTCGTGCGGCTATCACGGAACATCACTCCCTGATCTGCTTGAGGCGACGAAACTCTCGCGCGGGAGCCTGTATGCAGCCTTTGGCGACAAACACGGTCTCTTTCTGTGCACCCTCGATCGTTATATCGATGATGCTCTGGCGCGGCTCGATACCGAACTCGATCCACGAAAAGACACTTTGGCGGGTCTGCGAACCTGCTTGGCTGGTTATGTCGACCGCACGAGCGGCATTGCCGGCAAGCGCGGATGCCTGGTGGTGGCGACTGCCATGGAATTGGCCGCCCACGACACCGAGGTGGAGCAGCGCATCCGGCGGTTCTTCAAGGGGATGGAGGCACGGCTGGCAAAGGCGCTAGCGCGCGCGCAGGCAGCGGGACAGCTGGCCGATGGCGTTGAGCCCGCAACCGCCGCCCGCTTGCTGCTCTGCCTGGTCGAAGGCATGCGTGTCGTCGGCAAAACAGGTACGGACCGCACCTTGTCGCAAGCCGTGGTCCAAACCCTCATCGACCGCTTCGCAAAGTAGAGCATCACATGGGCAGACGATCGTTCAGGCACGTCTTTGTCTATATATGGACCGTTTGGTCGTGAAAGAAATCCCCATGTCCCCAACCCAAATTGCTTGCGCGGTGCTCGTGCCACTGTTTTGGGGCGTGCAGTTCGTCGTCATCAAAGTCGCCCTGACGGCGTTTCCTCCACTGTTCTTCGTGGGTCTGCGCTTCGCCGCCGTCGCGGCGATTCTGCTGCCGTTCGTCGGGCGACCAACCCGGAGCGAACTCGGACCGATAATCGCCATCTCGGTCTTCTTCGGCGGCCTGAATTTCGCGCTGTTTTTCGTCGGACTCGGGCAAGGACTCGCGAGCGTGTCGGCCGTCGCCAACCAGCTCTCAACACCCTTCACAGTTCTCCTCGCTTGGCCATTTCTCGGTGAACGGCCTTCGACGCATGTAGTCATCGGAGTTGCTCTGGCATTCGGGGGCGTGGCGCTGACCGTGGCGGAGCCAAGCGCCTCGGTGAAGATCGTGCCGACCCTGCTGGTCGTCGCCGCCGGCTTCGCCTGGGCGGTCGGGAGCGTGCTCACGAAACGGTATGGTCCGTTCGAACCGCTGAAGCTCATGGCCTGGATGTCGCTCTTCACCGTTCCCCAGGTCATGGCGACCTCCCTTGTGATCGAGCATGGTCAACTCGCATCGCTCCATACGGCCAGCCTGACGGCTTGGTTGGCCTTCGCGTACACCGTCCTGTTCGGCGCGGTCGCCGGCTGGGGCCTGTGGTTCTGGCTGATTACCCGGTGCTCGATGACGCGTATGGCACCCTTCGCGCTGTTGCAGACCGTTTTCGCGGTCGTCGCTGGGGTTGTCTTCCTGCAGGACCCCCTGACTCGAACGCTCGTTGCTGGCGCCGTCATTTGCATCGTCGGCGTAGCCATCACTCAGAGCCGATCCTTCGCCCGGCATAGCCTGCCGACAGCACCCCGCGCACCGGTCGAGCCAATCCATGGAGAATGCCGGTGAACAGCCGTTCAGAAAACAAATGCGCTGCAGTATGCCCACGGAGATGCAATCGACATGTGCCGGCTGCTAGAGTCAATTCCCGTACGCTGCTCGCGCGGCTTACCACGGGATGACCCTACGATCTCGAAAGAACTTGCCGCTCAGTGTCTGCGGAGCCTCTGTCGCCAACCAGACCGCCGTATCCGCGCCTTCTTTAACGGACCGAGGAGCGTTAACGCCTCCCATGTCGGTCCTAACCCATCCGGGGCACATCACATAGACGGCGATCCCTTCCGAACGAAGCGCTTGATCGAGCATGATGGTGACGCCATTCAATGTCAGCTTCGACAAACAGTAGCTGGGGACGTTGTGAGAGAGACCGCCGATTTCGCCGTAGCCACTCGATATATTGATGATTCGTGCACCGCTCGACTTCTTCAGAAACGGCAGAAAAGCCTGCACAACTTTCACCGGACCGAAAGTGTTTGTGTGAAAAGTCTCGACTAACTGTTCGCGCGAGATGGTCAGGATATTTAAGTTTTGATCCGGATAGATAGCGGCGTTGTTGATAAGAATATCGAGCAAATCGCTCGTTTCGCCGTAAGCCTTTGCCGCCCGCTCGATGCTCCTATCGTCCGTGACATCCATTTGTAGAAATTGGACATCGCCATCGAGGTTGCTTGCTGCTTTTTTGCCGGCCGCCGAGTTGCGCGCGGCCAGGAAAACTCGCAAGCCCGCTGCGAGAAGTTGGCGAACGATCTCGTAGCCTATGCCTTTGTTCCCGCCCGTAACTAAAGCTATCTTTTGCTCGCTCATTGCTCTCACGATACGCCTCGCCGCGTCCGGAAGGCAACCGCCTAGGCCAAGGTGAAACTTGGCCCTACCGTATGTTTTGGCTCATCGTTCGGTAGGGACGCGCTTCGTCGCGTCCTGGATGGGATGACGGGGAAGAGCTCGAGACTGCAGCGCTGACAAATCTTTGGGGATTTGTGAGCGCTGCAGGCTTTGGTCTTCGATCATCAAAAGCCGGTTGTATTTGGCCAAACGCTCAGATTGCGTGACCGATCCAACCTTTATAAAATCGCCGGACCAGCCAATAGCCAGATCGGCCAGCCAATTGTCCTCCGTTTCGCCGCTTCGTGCGCTCACCACTATTTTCCAACCGGCTTTCTTGGCGAGCAGATAAGCGTTTTTCGCTTCTGTGACCGTCCCGATTTGATTGACTTTCAGCAATAAGGCGTTGGCAGCGTCCAGTTGTATCGCCCGCCGGATCCGATCAGGGTTGGTACACGTGAGATCGTCGGCGAGCGTGAGCGTGTCATTTCCCAGGCGTTGCTGCAGTATCGGCCAATGCTCCCAATCATCTTCGCCGAGTCCATCTTCAACACTGGTAAGCGGTAAACGCTCTCTCCAGCCGGCGAGGAGATCGATCATCTCTTCGGGCCGGAGAGTTTGATTATCGAGCCGGTAGCTGCCGTCTGGTTGAACAAAATGACTAGCGGCAACATCCACCGCCAAAGTCACGTCATGACCCAGGTGGTATCCTGCAGATTCGACTGATTCCGCAGCCGTTTCCAACATTTCGATGCTGCTAGAAAACGGTGGAGCCAATCCTCCTTCGTCAGCCGTCAGGGGCCTCGCGTTGTATCGTTTCACGATGATTTCTGCCGCCGCCTGGTAAACATCATAAATGACTGCCAGACCCGCCGCTACCGATGTCCCCATGGCAGGAATGATTAAAACATCCTGGATGGCCACTTGACCGAATGCGTGTTTCCCGCCACTGAATAGATTTACGGAGAGCCGTGGAAGGGTGGGAACCCCTTTCGGTAGCAGGGCTGCAAAATAATTATAAAGCTCGACTCCTTGATGTGTGGCCATGGCACGAGCAAAGGCCAGCGAGGTAGCAACTAGGGCGTTGGCGCCAAGCCGGGATTTGTCAGGCGTCCCGTCAAGTTCCTGCAAGGTCAGGTCGAGATCTTCCTGGTCCACGAATTCGCGGTCGACCAGCGCCTTTGCGATCGGGCCGCGAACGTTCGCGACTGCTTTGCGGCATCCCAATCCCCGGTAGGCTTTCAAGCCATCTCTGAGCTCTTTAGCTTCTGCTTTCCCCGTCGAAGCCCCGGAAGGTATCGAAACAGTAGCGAAACTGCCGCCGGCGAGACCCATCGTTGCAGCCAGGGTGGGGCGGCCACGGCTGTCGAGTATCTCAACGGCATTGAGGTTTGTGACTCTGATCATTTCGTGAGGATTTGGACCGGGTCATCGCCGATTCTGTCTGCAAAGCCGGCGATGACCTCGTCCACGGTTGTCAAACTCTCCCTGATCATTTCAAGAGCAATCTGCCGTTGCATGAGGCGCTCCTGGTCGCTCAGGTATTCCAGAGGGGAACGACCGCAGATACGGGCCAGAATACACGCGAGCGTGTGTTTTGCAGCGCGAAGGTCAAGGTGCTCGATCCAGGGCATCTCGCGAATCTTGTCGAGGTAAAGCTTCCAGTACTGCCGCGCCTCGGCTATGAGGGCGGAGCGCTGTTCCCGGACGTGCAGCGCCTTGCTCAAAATGTGAGTAAGACTGAAACCAACATCGAACGCCGGGTCACCGAAATGGAGCACTTCGTGATCAAGCAGGATTAGTCGCCCGTCATGTACGAGAATATTTTTGGGGCTGAAATCGCCATGAACCAACGTTTCGGACTGACTCAGGGTCCATCCGATAAGTTCCTTGAGAAAGGCTCCGGCCTCGGGTGCGGTTCCCGCGCTATGCTCGTAGTACGGTTCCAAGCGCAGAGTTTGAAAGAACTTCTTTTCGGCAAAGATCGGCCGCAACTCGTGCTGGAGCCTGAAGCTCTCACGATGAATCGATCCAAGCAGCTCCGCGAACTGGCTGAAAAGCGCGCTTTCAATTTTTCCGGACAGTAACCGTTCTTTCCAGTTCTGATGCGGTTCCGGCACCGCCTCCATCGCAAGAAGATTCTGGGAGGGGTCCTGGAAGACCAGGGGAGTGATGCTGCCCGGTGGTGCGACGCGTGGCAGATATCGCAGACCGTTTGCTTCGATGTTGATTCGCGCGGGATCGCTAAACCAGTCCGATCGGACTTTGAGCTTCGGCAGAGATTGTTTCATGACCACTGCTTGGCCATTGGAACGCTTTACCCATACGGTTTTGTTAGACACGCCCCCGCTTAGCTTTCTTATGATCGGTTGTTCTTGAAGCCCAATTCTGCCGATATTTCGCAGATACCCAACCAATTGGACTGCATCCTCGATGTCAATCGGGGCTTCCATCGGCTTGCGTGCCTTGGCCGATCTGCGCAAAGCATTCCAAGTATTTAAGACCAGCTCCGGTGTTGAAGACGACAATTTTTTCGTCCGGTTTGACCCAGCCGGAGCGGCTGAGCCGTTTGAGTGCCGCGCAACAGGCCGCGCCTTCAGGAGCGACAAACAGGCCCTCGGCAGCCCCGACCTCTTTTGCCGCCTCGATCATTTCTTCGTCACTGACGGAGAGCGCTATGCCGCGCGAAGCGCGAATCGCGTCCAGAATTAGAAAATCTCCAATCGCTTTTGGGACTCGCAAGCCGGATGCCTTTGTCGAGGCGTTGAGATGCTCATCGGCAAAGCGCAGTCCCTTCTCGAACGCAGTAACGATAGGGCAACAGCCGGCGGCTTGCACAGATACGAGCCTCGGTCGCTTCGACGAGATCCAGCCCATCTGCTCCATCTCATCGAAAGCTTTCCACATTCCTATGAGCCCGGTGCCACCTCCGGTAGGATACAAAACCACGTCGGGGAGCTCCCAGTTCAATTGTTCCGCCAGTTCGTAGCCCAACGTTTTCTTGCCCTCTAAGCGGTAAGGTTCCTTCAGAGTAGACAAATCAAACCACCCTTCAGTCTTTGTTCGCCTTGCCACCTCGCGCGCGCAGTCAGTGATCAATCCATCCACCAGCGTGACTCGAGCTCCCATAGCAGAACATTCAACGATATTGGCGATCGGGGTGTCCTTTGGCATGAACAGGTGAGCCTCGATTCCAGCTCGAGCGGCGTATGCGGCTAACGCGCCGGCAGCGTTTCCCGCTGAAGGCACGGCGACAGCTTTGACGCCGAACTGTTTGGTCATGCTCACCGCGACGCTCATTCCGCGAGCCTTAAAGGTCGCGGTAGGGTTCCGTGATTCGTCTTTGATCCAGACATAGCGCAGGTTTGGAGCTAGACGATCCGCCGGTAACAGCGGGGTCCAGCCTTCAGAGAGAGTTACCGGTTCCGCATCCAGGGGCAACGGCAGTATTTCGCGATATCTCCAAAGCGACGGTCCACGAGTAGCCAGCTGTTCTTTCTTGAGCGCAGTCGAAACGGACGAGAGATCATAAGTAGCCAGCAGGGGGCGCCCACAACTTTGACAAACCGTCTGGAGTTGAGATTTAGCGTGGGTCTCTCCGCAAAGCCCGCACACAAGCTCGGTCAAAAACATGGCCGCACACTAAAATCCCTTCTCGCTGAGCTGGCTCAAGCATTTCTCAATCGCGTCCAGTGCCTTGTCCGCGTCGACTCCTTCGGCTGTCACCGAGATCTCTGCTCCCTTGCGAATGTCTGCCGTCATAATATCCATGATACTCACCGCGGAACATTTTTTGCCGTTCGCCAGAATCGTTATCTCGCTCTTGAAACGCATGGCGCATCGCACGAGGTCGCTTACCGGTCGTGCATGTAAGCCGCTCTCGTTCGAGATCAAGAACTTGCGAGTCTCTGCTTTTTTGGCAGGCTTGTGCATTGCTCGATCGGTCTAGTTATTTTTGGACATCCCGTCCTAGGATTCGTTTAAACACCTCCAAAAAAGCGGGAACCGGGGTCGCAGTCAAACGTGGGGAAACGCCGGGAACGCCGAAAACGCGCGAGAACGCCGGGGATGGGGAAACGCCGGGAACGTGCACAAACAGTTGAACGGCAAACGGAAGAATTAACACCCTAAGAATAGACAGTTCGGCGTCCTTCGTTTGGCGTTCGCGCGCGTTTTCGGCGCTCTCGGCGTTCCCCGGCGTTAATCCTTCCGTTTGCCGTTCAACTGTTCGTGCACGTTCTCGGCGTTCTCGGGCGTTTTCGGCGTTTTCGGCGTTCCCTTCGGCGCTCCCCTCGGCATGTCGGATCGGCCGCGCTGGTCCAGCTCGAGCAGCACCAGGCTGGCGGCACCCCGAGCCCACACTTCGTCGCCCCAGTGATGGATTACGATCTCCAGATTTCGTTTCAGCGGCGGGATCACCATGCGCTCGGCCACCTCACGCAAACTATCTTCGAAAAGATGCGCGCACCGTACCGCTCCCTGGCAAATCACAACTCGCTGCGGATTCAACAAGTTCACCAGATTTGCGATTCCCAAACCCAGATAACGACCCATCTGTTCGAAGATCCGCCGCATAGATTTGTCGCCCGCTTCTGCTTTGGAAATAATCACCTGAATCAACCGGGACCGCTCATTATAATCGAGCGGCCGCTTTGGAACGCGAAAACCGGCTTTGGCAGCTTCATGGATAATGGCGAACGCTGCCGTGTGCGTTTCCATGCAGCCTCGTTCTCCGCATTGGCACAGGGGACCGTCAAAAACCAGCTTAGTGTGACCGAACTCGGCCGCCAATCCTTGCGCGCCCCGGTAGAGCTTCCCATTGAATATAAGGCCGCTGCCGGTGCCATGTTCGATGGTCACGACGACCGCGTTTTCTAATCCCTTGGCCATTCCGAACCAGTGTTCCGCCAGGGTCACGAGATTGGCGTCGTTTTCGACGAAGACCGGAATCTCAAATTTTGTCTGGAGAAGCTCACGGAAGTTAACGTTCGAACTCTCAAATACCGGGCTCCAATAGGCCAGACCGCGATGCGAATCGACGAATCCGGGCAGCCCAACGCCAATCCCACTAACATCCTCGATGCTTTTGTTTGCCTTCTTCAGGCAGGCACGGACGCCGCGAACAATAAATGCAACCAGCTGCGCCGGGGTCAACTTCCGCGGTTCCACCGGAATGTTATCGGACGCGGAGACGTTCCCCACAAAGTCGGTGACGGAAAATACGATTTGGTGCGTAGCGATTTTGACGCCGACGACATGGGTGTAGTCTGGATTTAACCGAAGCATCACTAATGGCCGGCCTCGCCCTCTGGTTCCAAGGCCGTATGCGTCGTCTTCGATCAGGGCGCCTTCTTCTATCAGGTGGCCAACGATGCTGGAGATCGTGGCCTGGCTGAGTCCCGTTAGATCCGATAATTCAGAACGTGAGACCTGATTGTCGCGCAGACGGATCGTGTGAAGAACATCAAATCGATTGATGTTACGGATGATGGCGGGGCCTCGAGCAGTCATTAAAAAAAAGCGTAATCTCTCTTCTTATCTCAATTTCTCGCGATTCGACAAGCTCGTACTGATGCCTATAAAATGGGTAACCGCCAAGCGAACAATTGATGACAGATAAAAACTTGACGGTTTAAATAAGTGTCTCGAGGATAGCAGAGATTATCCCCGTAGTTCTTTGTTTTTAACCGGCTCGCCGGTCCATCCCCCTCAAAAAAATATGAAATTCAAATCTCTTCTTTCTTGCGTCTTGTTAGGATCGCTTCCCTGGTCCGTTTCCGCTGAATCGGTCATCAAGGTACTGCACCTGCAGAAGCTGGCTCCGGTGGTAGCAATCTGGAAGGAAGCTGCCCAGGAATTCGAAAAGTCTCATCCTGGCACAAAAGTGGAATTCGACTACCTCGAAAACGAGGCATTCAAAGCGAAGCTGCCAACGCTGCTCCAATCGAAAGATCGCCCGAGTCTGTTTCATAGCTGGGGTGGAGGCGTAATGGTCGAACAGATAAAAGCTGGGGTCTGTGAGGATATCACGAGTGGGATTGCGGCGGGCGGATTCAAAGACACCTTTTACCCCGCGGGCGTCCAAAACTTCACCTACGAAGGCAAAACATACGGATTGCCAAACAATGTCGCACCCGTCGTCTTTTGGTATAATAAGGAGTTGTGTCAAAAAGCCGGGGTTGATCCGACAAAGATCAAGTACTGGGACGATTTTATTGATGCGGTGAAGAAATGTCAGGCCGCAGGCGTAACGCCCGTCGCGGTTGGTGGAAAAGATAAATGGCCTCTTCATTTTTATCCCACCATGCTCATGATGCGTATCCTCGGTAAGGAAGGGATGCAAGCTGTGGTTGAAGGCCAGAACGGCGGATTTGAGAGTCCCGATGTCGTAAAGGCGTTTCAGCTCTACAAGGATTTCGCTGCCCTAAAGCCGTTTCAGAATGGGTACTTAGCTAACACCTACCCGGAGTCGGCCGGAACTTTTCACGATGGAAAAACGGCCTTTCATCTGATGGGGACCTGGGATATCACAGAGGGCCGGACGGATGCAGCAGACGGCAAAGGTCTCTCGGACGAAAAGCTTGGCTGGATTTTCTTTCCCGAAGTTAAGGGCGGCAAAGGCCATGCTAACGATATCTTTGCAAGTCTCGACGGTTGGCTGGTTGCAAAGGGAGCACCGAAAGAAACTGTGGACTTTTTGAAGGTCTGGCTGGGGAAAGAAACCCAGGACAAGATTGCGGCGGGAGGATTCTACATTCCAATGGTGAAAGGGACTGCCGACCAGATCAAAGAGCAGTTTTATAAGGCGATTGCTCAAGAGGCTGGAACTTCGCAATGGCTCCAGATTGCCATGGACCAACTGCTTGGCCCCGACACCGGGCGAGTGTTTAATGATGTCTCTGCTGAGGTCGCAGCCGGAGACACCTCCGCGGAGCAGGCTGCGAAAACGATCCAAGATTCCTGGAAGCAGAACAAGATGTAAAACCCCGCCCGGGAAACCCATCTCGGAACCCTTGGCTGGAGGGCGCTGCTCTGTCAGCGCCGCCGGAGGTCCTTGCCCCGCTCGACAGAGCGTAGCAAGAGACGGTTACGACAGAGCGTAGCAAGAGACGGCTACGACGGAGCGTAGCAAGAGACGGCTACGACGGAGCGTAGCCCTCCAGAGGGATCGAACGAGACAACTTGTGTTGTGCGCCGGCCTTATCCAGAATTGAATACATTAGAATGAGCACACCAATTCGTGTTGGCATCGTCGGCGCCGGATATATCAGCGCAGCTTATTTGCGGGCGGCAAAGGATTTCCGGGAGATTGCAATTGTGAGCTGCGCTGACGCCCTGCAAACGAATGCCGAAACCAGGGCGAAAGAATTCGGACTTCGAGCCCAGAACGTTGATGAGCTTTTCGAGGACAAATCGATCGACCTCGTGCTGAACCTGACGACGCCTCAGAGCCACGCACCGATCAGCCTCCAGGCGTTGAAGATTGGGAAACATGTTTACTCTGAAAAACCGCTGGGGCTGAGTACGGAGGAGACAGGCCAATTGTTGGAGGCCGCTCATCGGAATAATGTCAGGCTGGGCTGTGCTCCGGACACATTTCTCGGAGGCGGCCAGCAGACGGCTCGTAAGCTCATTGATGACGGGGCCATCGGCCAACCCCTGGGCGGAACGGCATTCGTACTGACTCCCGGGCCGGAAAGCTGGCATCCTAACCCGCAGTTCTACTACCAGACGGGTGGCGGACCGGTCTTCGACATGGGACCCTACTACCTCACTGCGTTGATCAACCTGCTTGGGCCTATAACGAGGGTGACGTCGATCGCCCGGCGAAGTTTTGTTGAGCGAGTATTTGGAGCCGGCCCTAAGAAGGGCGAAAAATTCGCGGTCGAAATCCCAACCCATTTCAATGCTCTTTTAGAGTTCGAGCAAGGGGCAATCATTAGTTTTCATGCAAGTTTCGATGTGCAGGGCCACAGTCATCTGCCAATCGAGATCTACGGTACCGAAGGGAGTTTGCAGATTCCTGACCCGAACTTCTTTGGTGGTCGGGTCCGACTGCTCCGACGAGGCGCGTCATGGACTGAGATGCCGCTCACCCACGGCTACAACGATCGCAACTATCGAATTCTTGGAGTTGCCGAGATGGCGGCTGCGATCCGCGCGAATCGGCCTCACCGAGCTTCCGATCAAATTGCGTTTCATGGGGTGGAAGTCATGGAAGCAATAGTCACTGGGGGGAGTGCCGGACAGCCGGTGCTCATCAATTCGCGCTGTGAACGGCCGCGTGCTTTGGAGCCTCTGCCGAGACTAGGAACGCTGGACTAGCCCGCAAAAATCACGAGCGGGGAGAATCGAATGACGACAAAAAATGCCTTGATCGTGTGGGGCGGATGGGAAGGACATCAGCCGGAAGAGTCCGCCCGAATTATCGTCAAAACGTTGCTGGAAGATGGATTCGCCGTGATGAAAGCGGGCGAGACCAGTGCCTTCGCGGATCCCAATCTTGCGCGTTTCGATCTGATCGTTCCCATTTTATCGATGGGGAAAATTTCAGACGGCGAAGCCAAGAATCTATGCGCCGCTGTCGAGTCCGGTACAGGACTCGCCGGATTCCACGGCGGGATGGGAGACAGCTTTCGATTGAATACGGATTACCAGTTTATGACTGGAGGACAGTGGGTTGCCCATCCGGGAAATATCATTTCCTACCGGGTCAACATCGTGGACCAGAAAGATCCTATCATGGAGGGGATCGAGGATTTCGACTACGAGTCCGAGCAGTATTACATGCACGTAGATCCGAACAATCGGGTCTTGGCAACGACGACCTTCTCCGGAGAGCATTGTTGGTGGATTAAAAATGCGGTGATGCCGGTGGTGTGGAAGCGGCAGCATGGGGAGGGAAGGGTGTTTTATAGTTCTCTTGGTCATTCTCCAACCGAGTTTGCGGTGCCGGAGATGTCTAAAATCCTTCGCCGCGGAATGCTTTGGGCCGCCCGATAACATAATGTAAGCGAAGTGGCGGTTGCGTTGCGCTTTCCCTTGACGACAATTTGAGTGACCGCATATCTCTTTCCCTCGAACAAATGAACTACAGACCCTAAATACTGTAGCGGTCAAAAGTTAAACCCGAATCGAACTACCGCGTATGCCCGATTCCAACGTTGAACCCTTTCTTTGGGGAGCAGCTACCGCCAGCTACCAAATTGAAGGCGCCGTCGCGGACGATGGTCGGGCACCTTCGATCTGGGACACATTTTGTCATACTCCTAATAAGATCGCGCAATCGCAGACCGGCGACGTCGCCTGCGACCACTACCACCGCTATAAAGAAGATGTCGAGTTGATGCGAACCCTGGGCATCCAGGCGTACCGGTTTTCTATCTCCTGGTCTCGTGTACTACCCGAAGGCCAAGGAAAACCAAACCAGCGCGGCTTCGATTTTTACAATCGCTTGATCGATGAGCTTTTGAAGGCGGGGATAACGCCATTTGTCACTTTGTTTCATTGGGATCTGCCCCAGCCGCTGCAGGATCGGGGAGGATTTACCAATCGCGATATTGCCGGCTGGTTCAGCGAGTATGCGGTCGAGACTGCGGATCGCCTCGGAGACCGCGTTAAGCACTGGATCACGCTCAATGAACCCTCCGTCTTTGCCTGTCTCGGCCACGCTCTTGGCAGACATGCTCCTGGGATGGCCGATCTGGAGGCGTTTCGTGCGACGACGCATCATTTAAACCTGGCGCAGGGCGTAGCGCTCCAGGCTCTGCGCTCAAACAACGCGTCGTGGCGGTTGGGAACCGCCCTGAATGTGCATCGCGCGGTGCCCGCCGACGACTCGGAGGCCTCGGCTGAAATGGCTCAGCGACACAACGATCTTTGGAACAACTGCTTTTTGGATCCGCTGTTGTCCGGTGCCTATCCTGCTCGAATTCTTCCGGAATTAGGACCGTGGCTTCGTGATGGAGATCTGGAGTTAATTCGCCAGCCGATCGATTTTCTGGGCATTAACCATTACCAGCGCGAATACATTCGAGCTAATCCAAAAGCCAACCTGGGTTATGATCATGTGCCACCGCCGGCAGATCTGCCAAGGACCAGCTTTGACTGGGAAATCAATCCCGAGGACTTTCGCGATCTGTTGCTTTGGCTGCACAAGGAGTATGCCTGCCCTCCGATTTATATTACTGAAAACGGGGCTTATTTTGATGATCTCCTATCGGAGGATAGAAAGGTTCATGATACGAGGCGGATCGATTTTCTAGCGCGTTATATCAACGCGATGCAAGAAGCGCGCCGGCTCGGGGTGGAGATTCGCGGGTATTTTGTATGGTCGCTGCTCGACAATTTCGAGTGGGCCGCCGGTTATCGCCCGACGTTCGGCATTGTCAGGGTGGATTTCAAAACCCTCGAAAGGATTCCAAAAGATTCCTTTTATTGGTACCGTGATTTTATAAAGAATCATCCCTAACCCCCGGGCCGTGGCCGGTTGGCTGTTTTCCACGTGGTTCGCTCCACCCGTATGATTTGGAAACGAATCCAAGGCTTGTCCTACTCCAGCAACCTGACCGCCCTGATCATTTTCTTACCGCCCGCGCTTTTGTTGTTCACCATGTTTGTGATTCTGCCGGTCGGGGAAGCAAGCTTTTACAGTTTTTTCAACTGGAACGGCTACGGTTCTCCGCAGAAATGGATCAACCTGGACAACTTTGTTCGTGTGCTTAGTGATCCCGTTTTTGGCCATTCGTTGTTCAACAATCTCCTGGTCGTTCTTGTCTCGCTGTGCATACAGATCCCGTTAGCGCTCTGGATGGCGCTGCTCATTTCCGATCGGGCGCGCTCGAGTGTGATCTTTCGCGCGATCTTTTTCGTCCCTTACATTCTGGCAGAGGTGGTGGCAGGCCTGATCTGGCGTTATATGTACGACGGCGACTATGGCGTGGTGGCGGTGATCTATAGTTGGTTTGGTCAACAAGCGCCGCACGTCCTCGCGAGACCGGGTTTGGCTACTGCAGCGCTTCTTGTGGTTGTGGTTTGGAAGTATTTTGGGTTTCACATGGCTCTGTTTATCGCCGGGCGTCAGAATGTTCCGTCCGATGTGCTTGAATCCGCGAGGATCGATGGCGGCAGCCGATGGCAGATTACGCGACACATCGTTTTACCGATGATGCGTCCGACCATCATCCTTTCGGTTTTCTTCAGCATTCTGGGATCGCTTCATTTGTTTGACCTGGTTTTTGTGTTAACCGGCGGCGGCCCGTTGAATACGTCTCAATCAGTCGTTTCCTATCTTTACACGTTTGGCATCCAGCGCATGCGGGTGGGATTTGGCAGCGCCGTCGGGGTCATCTTGTTCATTATCTGTGTTTTGGTGATGGTCTTCTATAAGCGGATCTTCATGCGAGAAACGGAGGCGACCAGCTCATGAAGAAGCGAATCAGTTTCTTCTCGTACTATCGCTGGCTGGTATTGTTTGGAGCGGCGGGCCTCTGTTTGTTGCCAATGTGGGCCACTGTGATCGGAGGATTCAAAACGACCGGTGATTTGCGAACCAATGCCTTCGGCTTGCCCAGGCAATGGATTGGGGACAATTACGCCTCGATCCTCTTCGGTGCACGCTTTTGGCAGATGCTTTGGAATTCCATGGTGATCGCCCTGTTCACCGTTTTTTTCACTTTGGTGGTCAGTTCCATGGCTGCCTTTGCCTTGGCGCATTTGCGGTTCGCAGGAAAAAAGTGGATCGCGAACTATCTTACACTCGGCCTCACCTTTCCGTTCGCGACCGCGATATTGCCTGTGTTCCTCCGTGTACGCGACCTTGGTCTACTTGACAGCTACTGGGCTGTGATTCTCCCGCAGGTCACATTCAATTTGAGTTTTAGCATTGTGCTGCTTCGTGGATTCTTTGCTGAACTGCCAAAGGAACTCTTTGAAGCTGCTTTCATGGATGGTTGCAGTTATACGAAGATTTTTTGGCGAATCACGTTGCCTCTGTCGCGCCCAATTATTGCTACGGTTGGTGTCTTAGCGCTGGTTGGAAGCTGGAATAACTTCCTTTTGCCACTGGTCATGATCGACAGCGACCAGATCTATCCATGGCCTTTAGGTATCATGCAGTATCAAGGCCAATATGGCACGGACTGGGGAAGGGTTTTGGCATTTGTGAGCTTAACGATGACGCCGGCGATCTTCTTTTATCTGCTTGCTCAAAAGCATATTATAGCCGGTCTGACTTCAGGGGCGGTGAAGGGGTAGGGCGTGGAATTAGTGCCAGTGCCAGTGTCAGTAGGGACCGCGTACCATTCGTGTGCCGTGCTTTTGTGTGAAGGGGCGATTTGGGGCTTTCCTCCTGCAACTCCTGAACTCCTGCAACTCCTGAACTCCTGACTCCTGGCACTGACACTCACTTCATGGCTGCCAACATCAGATTAGCGACATCGGTGGACGCCGCAGCCGTACTCAAGATCTATGGTCCCTTTTGCGAAGAGTCTCCGATCACGTTTGAGACGAAAAGGCCGACGATTACGGAGATGGAAGGACGGATCCTGGACATCACAGAGCGGTTTCCCTGGCTCATTTGCGAAAACGGGGCCGACGTCCTCGGCTACGCTTACGCGAGCTCGCACCGGGAGCGTGCCGCGTATCGGTGGGCAGTGGACGTTGCTGTGTACATCGCCGGTAGTTGCCGTGGCCAAGGCATCGGGACGGCGCTGTACACCGCGTTGTTCCAGGTGTTGAGGGCTCAAGGCTTCTACAAGGCATACGCAGGTATCACTCTCCCGAATCCAGCGAGCATACAGCTCCACCGGCGACTCGGATTTGAACACGTCGGGGTTTATAAACAGGTCGGCTTCAAGGCAGGCGCCTGGCATGACGTATCCTGGTGGGATCTCACGCTGCAACCGCCAGGCCTTGAACCGGAAGAGCCCCGTCGAATTGGCGAGGTGATTCATCGGCCCGATTTCCTCTCGGCGATCAACGGAGCAAGAGCTTTGCTTTGATAGAGTTTAGAGTTCGGAGTTCCGAGTTTGGAGTTCAGAGTTCAGAGTTCAGGGTTCGGAAAGCAATAGCGCTTATCGCTGGAGTTCTATACCTTTTCAAATCGCGAACCCCGAACTCCAAACCCCGAACCCCGAACCCCGAACTCCGAACTCCAAACCCCGAACTCCGAACTCCAAACCCCGAACCCCGA
>Ga0213878_10000408_pt1 | contig 16279 bp, 12 predicted proteins | sample VelepicoBEBS_R02_FD_161053 | JGI IMG/M metagenome (GOLD analysis project Ga0213878, IMG submission 161053) | Vellozia epidendroides bulk soil microbial communities from rupestrian grasslands, the National Park of Serra do Cipo, Brazil - BS_R02 | ecosystem: Environmental > Terrestrial > Soil >... | reverse complement strand
GGTTGCCGGCGCCGCGGATCTCCAGGTCGCGCATCGCGATCTGCAAGCCGCTGCCGAGATGGGTGAACTCGCGGATCGCCTCGAGCCGCGCCTTGGCCTCCTCGGTGAGCGCCTTGTGCGCCTGGTACAGCAGGAACGCGTACGCCTGGTGGTTCGAGCGGCCGACGCGGCCGCGCAGCTGGTAGAGCTGCGCGAGGCCGAACTTGTCGGCGTCGTTGACGATGATCGTGTTCACGTTCGGGATGTCGATTCCGTTCTCGATGATCGTCGTCGAGACGAAGACGTCGATCTCGCCGTCGATGAAGCGGTTCATCACCGGCTCCAGCTCGTGCTCGCGCATCTGCCCGTGCCCGACCGCGATCCGCGCCTTCGGCACCAGCTGCTCGAGCGCGCGCGCAACGCCGTAGATCGACTCGATCCGGTTGTGGACGTAGTAGACCTGGCCGCCGCGGTCGAGCTCGTTCGCGATCGCGCGCTGCACGACCGCGTCGGAGGCCGGGACGACGACGGTCTTGATCGACATGCGGTTCTTCGGCGCGGTCTGGATCAGCGAGAGGTCGCGCACGCCCATCAGCGACATCTGCAGCGTGCGCGGGATCGGCGTCGCCGAGAGCGTCAGCACGTCGACGCTCGCTTTGAGCTGCTTGAGGCGCTCCTTGTGCATGACGCCGAAGCGCTGCTCCTCGTCGACGACGATCAAGCCGAGGTCGCGGAAGACGACGTCCTTCTGCAAGATCCGGTGCGTCCCGACGACGACGTCGACCTTGCCCTGCGCGAGGTCGTCGAGGATCGCCTGCGACTCTTTCTTCGTCTTGAAGCGCGAGAGCTCTTCGATGCGCACCGGAAACGAGGCGAACCGCGTCGCGAATGTGCGGTGGTGCTGCGCGGCGAGCAGCGTCGTCGGGCAGAGCACCGCGACCTGCTTCTTGTCCGCGATCGCCTTGAAGATCGCGCGCACCGCGACCTCGGTCTTCCCGTAGCCGACGTCGCCGCAGACGAGCCGGTCCATCGGGCGCGGCGACTCCATGTCGCGCTTCGCGTCGTCGATCGCCTTCGCCTGATCGGGCGTCGGCTCGTAGGGGAACGACTCCTCGAGCTCCGCCTGCCACGGCGTGTCCGGCGCGAACGCGTGGCCGCGCGCGACCTCGCGCTCCGCGTACAGCTCCACCAAGCCTTCGGCGATCGCGGCGAGCTTCTCCGAGACGCGCGTCTTCGTGCGCGCCCAGTCGGCGCCGCCCATCTTCGAAAGCCGCGGCGCCGCGCCTTCGCTCGCGTTGTACTTCGTGACCTGGTGCATCTGGTGCACCGGCACCAGCATCCGATCGGTGCCCGCGTACTTGAGGTCGAGATAGTCGCTGGTCGCGCCGAGGATCGTCTCCGTGCGCAAGCCGAGATACTGCCCGATCCCGTGCACCGCGTGGACGACGTAGTCGCCGACCTTGAGGTCGGCCAGGGTGACCGGGACGCCTTCCTTGACGGCGCGCAGCTTCACGCGCTTCGCGGGCTGGCCGAAGATCTCGCGGTCGCCGAGGACGTGCAGGTGCAGCGCCGGGATCGAGAAGCCCGCTTCGAGCGAGCCTTGATCGACGTAGACGGTCCCGCTCTTGCCGGCGAGCGCGACGCCGTTCGTCCCCGGCGCGCGCAGGTGCACGAACGGCGCGCTGCGCTGAACGCTCACGTTCGCCGCGCGCACGATCTCGGCGAGGCGCGAGGTGCCGGTCGTCACCAGCCAGATCGTCTCGCCGGCGTTCACCCACTCGCGCACCTGCTGCGTGAAGAGCTCGATGCGGCGGTTGAAGTGCTCGGCCGGACGCGTCTCGAGGACGAACGCGTCGAGCGCGCGCGGCAGCCACGGCACCTCGGCCGCTTCGATGCCGCCGGTCAGCGTCAGCACGCGCCGCGCCGCGAACCGCTCGCGGTAATCGGCGAGCCGCGGATACGGCGCGACGACCTCGGCGAGCAGCGCTTCGCCGACGTCGTCGTCGCGCACGTCGAGCTCGCCGGAATCGACGCCGGCCATCAGCGCCTCGGCGCCGCGCGCGCGCTCCTCCTCGAGTCCGCGCTCGACGGTCTCGAGCATCCCCGGCTCTTCGAGCACGAGCAGCGACTCGGCGTGCAGGTAGTCGAGGATCGTCGCGCGCTCGTCGTACGCGAGGCCGAGCCACGGCTCGGGGACGTCGTGGCCGCCGGCGAGATAGGCCCGCAGCGCGGAAACGACGTTCGCTTCGCCGGCCGCGCGCGCGCTCACGTTCTCGCGCAGCGCGGGATCGCGCAGGATCTCGAGCCACGGCGTGATCGTGAACTGCTCGAACGACCCGGCCGAGCGTTGCGACTGCAGCTCGAACGGCCGAATCGACTCGACGTCGTCGCCGAAGAACTCGACGCGCAGCGGCTGCTCGGCGGTCGCCGGGAAGACGTCGAGGATCCCGCCGCGGACCGCGTACTCGCCCGCCGCGCTGACGACGTCGACGCGCGCGTAGCCGAGCCGGTAGAGCCGCTCGATCACGCCGTCCCACCCGGCGCTCTCGCCGGCGCGCAGCGTGAAGGACGCGTCCTCGAAGACGCGGCGCGGGATCACGTACTGCCGCAGCGCGGCGACCGGTGCGACGATGACTTGCGGCTTGCGGGCGCACATGTCGGCGAGCAGCGCCATCCGCGCGCTGCGCTCCGAAGGCGATTCGAGCGCGCCGACCGTCTCGTCCCGCGCGCGCAGCAGCGCGACGGTCTGCGCGGCGTGCTCGCCGAGATAGTACGTCAGGTCGGTGAAGGTGCGCTCGGCGACGTCGGTCGTCGGGACGACGACGAAGATTTGGCCCTTCAGCGCGCCGTGCAGCGCCCCCAGCAGGTACGGCCGCGCCGACGCGGTCGTCTCGTGCAGCGCGAAGGCGAGCCCCCCCTTCGACAAGCTCAGGGCAGGCTCGTTCAGCGGTAGCGGCGTGCGGAGACGCTCGATCAGCTCGGCGAGCGGGCGCGAGGAGGCGGGGAGGGCGCGGACGAGGCTCGGCGCGAGCGCGGCTTCAGGCACGGCCCATCAGTGTACCACGCACCATGGACCGGCGCTCGTCTTCCCAGTCGTGTTCTGGCGGTGCTGGCAGAGTATTGACACGAGTGCTAAACGGCGCTACAATCGGTGTGTCAAAAAGATGACCGCCCCGGTACTCGTTGGGCGGCGACTCGATATCCGGAGGCATTCAAAAGAGAATTATGGCTGACCTGATGGTTCGCCCGAACGGCGGGAGCCGCGGGCTGGTGAGCGACCTGTTCGGCTTCGACCCGCTCCGCGCGGTGTTCGGCGGCACGCCGCAGTACGGCGGCGGCTTCAACGGCGAAGTGACCAAGACCGAGAACGGCTGGAACGTCGAGATCCCGGTCCCGGGCTTCAAGCCGGAGCAGATCGACGTGACGGTCGAGGAGCGCGTCCTGACGGTGAGCGGCAAGACCGAGCGGCGCTCGTTCCAGCGCTCGATCCTGCTCCCGGAAGAGGTCGACGCCGAGACGATCGACGCGAAGGTCGAGCACGGCATGCTGACCCTCGGCCTGCACCTGCACCCGAAGGCGCAGCCCCGCAAGATCGAAGTCAAAGTCGCCAATTAACTCGCGGAGCCCCGGTCGCAAGACCGGGGCTCTTCGTATTCGGCCGGGTGGATGAGGCCGTGCGCTCGGGGACGAACCGCGCGCGGATGGTGCTCGGTACACGCCTCGCCCGAGTTTTTCGCGCCGACCCTGCGGCGATCGCGATCGCGGTCTGCGTGGCGGCGTTCGCGCTCTTCGCGCTAATCGACTTCGTGCGGCTCTTCCCGCTGATCGAGTACCGCCAGTGGGCGCAGGCGGCGAACGTCGACCTGCCGTTCAAGGTCGGGATCAGCCGCTCGCTCGCGTTTTTCACCGCCGCGCTGGCCGGAGCGGTGTTCGGCTACGTCCCGTTCTGGCACAATCTCTTCCAAATCGCGCTCGTCACGGCGTCGGGCGCGTTCCTCGGCGCCCTGCTGCGCCGGCTCTTCCCCGGCGCGCCGTGGCCTCTCGCCGCCGGCGCGGTCGCGTTCTATCTCTTCACCGAGGCGATGCTCGAGGCGCTCTCATGGCAGGCGACGCTGCTCGACAAGCTCGCGGTGCTCTTCACCGCCGCCGCGCTCTACCTGACGTCGCTGATCGACTTGGACAAAGACGATCGCGCCACGATCGGCACGGTGAACCTCGCGATGCTGCTGCTCGTATGGTGCGCGTACAACTCGAAGGAGGCGGCGTGGGCGCTGGTTCCCTCGATCGTCGTCCTGCTCGCGATCCGGTATCTCGATCGCGACGGCGGCTGGTCGGCGCGCGCGCTCGCCGGCGCGTTCCGCAAGAGCCTGACCTACCTCGGCGCGTCGGTGCTGTACGCCATCTATCACATCGCCCTCGTCTTCGCCGCGCGCTCGCCGGCGGCCAATGCACACAACCTCTCCGGCAACGCGTCGCTCAATCTCTACTACTACATCCTCTACATGCTCAACGCGGATCCGCTCGCGCGGTGGCTCGGCGTGTTTCCCTACGCGGTGCCCGAGGCGCGGGTGCGTCTCTTCGCGCTCTGCGTCATCCTAGTCGCAGCGGCCGGCGTCGCGATCTTCCTGCGCGCGCCGCGCCCGCTCGCGCGCTGGTGGGTGTGGGCGCTGTTCTCGTTCCTGCTCGCATTCGTGATCCCCGCGCAGACGCAGTTCGCGTCGGCGTTCTACCTGCTGGTCCCGGCGTTCTATCTCGCGATCTTCCTGTTCGTCACGGTGCTCGCGCTGATGCGCGCGTTCCCCGAAGCGCGCGCGCAGCGAATCACGCTCGGTGCGGCCGGCGTTCTGCTCGCGCTGCACCTGCTCGGGTTCGTCCAAATCGCGCCGTCGTATACGAGGGTCGCGGTGCTGTCGTCGAACTTCGAGGGCGCGCTCGGCGCGCTGCGCGCGCAGCTGGCGCAGACGCCGAAGCCGTCGAGCGTCGTCTTCGACTGGCCGAAGAGCGAGACGACGGCGTACAAGTTCCTCGAGCCGACGCATTTCTCGTCGCTGGCGGAGTATCTGCTGCCACGCGGCACGTCGCCGGACGACATCCGCGTGCTGAACGCGGCAATCACCGATCAGGGCTACGACGACGCCGCGCCGCCGAACCCGGCGCCCGCGCCCGGGACGATCACCGTCGTGCTCGGCAAGGACCTCGCACTGAAGCAGATCGTAGCGCCGGCGCGCTGAGGCGCGTCCTTCAGCGCTCGAGCCGGACGGGGAGCGTGTAGCTCGTGCTGCGGCCGTCCGCGGTCGCGGCGACGAACTCGATCTGATAGGTTCGGTTCAGCAAGAAGAGCGGGATCGAGCTCGGGAGCTGGTCCTGCCCCGAGAAGTAGCCCGGGCCGCCCTGCGGGATCCCGAGCTCGCGGCCCATCGTGCGCGCGACGACGCTCGTGACGTCGGGGCTCGTCGTGACGCGGACGAGCAGCGGCCCGCCCTTGTGCAGGACGCGGTCGTTCAGCGCGATCTCCACGATCCGCGGCGCGCCGCTCGGCCCCGGCGCCGGTGAGACGACGTACGTGAACGGGCTCGGCGACCCGCTCGGCTGCGGTGACGGACTCGCGGGTGCGGGGCTCGGCGGGACCGGGGTCGTCGTCGCCGCCGGCGACGGCGCGGGCGAGGCGACCGGAGGACTCAGCGGCGCCGGGCTCGGCTGCGGAACCGGCGAGGGCGCCGGCGCGACGAGCGCGACCACCAGCGGGACGGCGTAGAGCGCGAACATGATACCTCCGAGCAACGCCGGGTCCCGGAGGCCGGTTCCGGCGGCGACGTCCTGAAAATACCCGGCGGCGCCGGTACACGAGGCCGTCAGCAGCGCCACTGATGCCGGGGTGACGCCCGCCCGAGCGACCACCGGGACGATCCAGAGCGCGTACCACGGCTCGGGGGAGGGAAGCATTAGCCACGCCGCGAGCACCGCGCCGGCGAGGGCATCGCCGCCGCGCCACGCGCGCAGCAGCGCGGCGAGCGCGGCGGCCGCGAACACGACGGCGAGGACGATCGGTAACGGCGAGCCGCACCAGTCCGCGAGCGCGACCGCGTGGACGAGCGAGACGCGCGGCGGACCCGCTGAGCGGTCCGGCCCCGTCGCGACGAGCGACCACAGCAGCGGTGCGTACGCGACCGCGAGCGCGAGGAGAACCAGCCCGGCCGCCGCGCTGCGGCGCCGCGGCGGGACGCGGAGCAGCTCGGCGACCAGCGGGAGCACCGCGACCGCTTTGATCGCCGTCGCGAGAACGAGGGCGCAGAGGCGCCTCACCGCACGGCCGGCCGGCTCTTCGCCGTCCGGTGGCGACGGCATCTCAGCCGGCGCAGCGCTCGGTGCGCCGGGGCGCGCCATCATGCTGCGGGCCGGTACGGCGGCCAGGACGACGGCGAGCCAGAAGACGTCGTTGTGGCCTTCGGCGGCGCTCCACAGCACGACCGGGTGGAACGTCAGCAGCGACGCCAGCCGCGGCCGGTCCCGCGTCGCGAGCGCGATGCACGCCAGGAGTCCGGCTGCGGCGAGGGTGCGCAGGACGAGCGTCGAGCCTTCGGGTCCGAGCGGGCGCGCGAGGGCGACGGCGAGCGCGCACGGCAGCGTGAAGAGCGGGCCGTAGACGTCGCGCGGGATCGAGCCGTCCCAGGCGTTCAGCGCCGCCGCGAGGAGCGGGTCGTGCAGCGGCGCGATCTCGGCGGCGCGATACGCATGCGCCCACGGGTTCGCGCCGTGGCCGAGGAGCGCGCCGTAGGCGGCGTAGGCCCACACGTCGGCGGAGAGCACCGGCAGCGCCAGTGCGCACGCGAGCGCGACCGCGACCCAGGCGAGGCGAGCGGACACCCCCAGGGCTTCGCGACGTCTCCGCACGAATCCGCAGCGGCGATGGACCTCGGCTGGCTGCGGCGCGCCCTGGCGACGAAGCGCGACGGCGGCGCGCTCGACGACGCGACGTGGGCGAAGATCGTCGAAGGCTACGTCGCCGGCGAGATCGGCGAGGCGCCGGTCGCGGCGCTGGCGATGGCGTGCGCGATCCGCGGGATGGCGGAGTCCGAGATCGCCGCGCTGACCGGCGCGATGGTTCGCTCCGGCGACGTCATCGAGTTCCCGGCCGGTCGGGTCGTCGTCGACAAGCACTCTTCCGGTGGGGTCGGCGACACCGTCTCGCTGATCGCGGTCCCGCTCGTCGCAGCGTGCGGCGTTCCGGTCGCGAAGCTCTCCGGCCGCGCGCTCGGGCACACCGGCGGGACGCTCGACAAGCTCGAGGCGATCCCCGGCGTGCGCACCGACCTCTCGCCGGACGCCTTCGTCGCGCAGGTCGAGGCGATCGGGTGCGCGATCGCCGCGCAGTCGGCGCGGCTCGTCCCGGCCGACAAGCGGCTGTACGATCTCCGCGACCGGACCGCGACGGTTCCGTCGGTCGGGCTGATCGCCGCCTCGATCGTCTCGAAGAAGATCGCCGCGGGCGCCCGCGCGATCGTCTTCGACGTCAAGGCCGGGCGCGGCGCGTTCATGCGGACCGTCGCCGAAGCCGAAGTCCTCGCCGAGACGCTGGTCCGGCTCGCGGCCTCGTTCGGTCGCCGCGCGAGCGCGCTGGTCAGCGACATGGAGGAGCCGCTCGGCGCCGCGGTCGGGAGCGGGATCGAGGCGGTCGAGGCGCGCGACTTCCTGCGCGGCGACGAGCGCGACCCGCGCCTCGCCGAAGCGGTCTTCGCGGTCGCGCACGAGATGCTGCGCGTCGGCGGCCTCGCGCCGGAAGCGATCGAGCCGCGCGCGCTCGACGCGCTGCAGTCCGGCGCGGCATACGAGCGGTTCGCCCGGCTGGTCGAAGCGCAGGGCGGCGAGCCCGGCGCGCTCGAGCGCATCGCCGCGCATCCCCATCGCGCCACGGCGACCGCTCCGGCCGACGGCGTCGTCAGCGCGATCGACGCGGCGGCGATCGGCGAGCTGGCGCGCGACGCGACCGCCGCGGACGGACCGTTCGCGGGGATCCGCATCGTCGCGCGGGTCGGGACGCCGGTCCGCGCCGGCGACGTCCTCGCGGAATGCGCCGGTCCCTCGCTCGACCCCGGCGCGGTCGCGCGCGCGTTCGCCCTCGGCCCCGCGCCGCCGCCGCGCGCGCTCGTCGCGTCGGTGGTGAGGGATGCCGATTTCGCCGCGTTGGTGAACTGACGATGGTGACGGATCGCATGCAGACGGACGCCCGGGGGAGCGGGCGCGTCCTCGTGACCGGCGCCGCCGGGCTGATCGGCAGCGCGCTGGTGCGGCACTTGAACCTCGAAGGCGTCGAAGAGATCGTCGCGGTCGACCGGCTCGGCACGAGCGAGAAATGGCGGCATCTCGTCCCGCTGCGCTTCGCCGAGTACTACGACGCGGAAGAGTTCTACGAGCGGATCGCGCGCGAGCCGGACGCGTTCGGCGAGATCACGACGGTCTTCCATCTCGGCGCGTGCTCGTCGACGACCGAGCGCGACGCGTCGTATCTCGTTGCGAACAACGTGCGCCGCTCGCAGGAGATCGCGCGCTGGGCGTTCTCGCGTGGCGCGCGCTTCGTCTACGCGTCGTCGGCCGCGACGTACGGCGCGCTGGAGACCCGGATGCGCGAGGACCTCGACCCGCACGCGCTGCGCCCGCTGAACATGTACGGGTACTCGAAGCATCTGTTCGATCAGTGGATGCGCCGGGAAGGGTTGCTGCAGCGCGCGGTCGGGATCAAGTACTTCAACGTCTACGGCCCGAACGAGGACCACAAGGGCGAGATGCGCAGCGTCGTCGCGAAGGCGTACGAGCAGATCCGCGCGCGCGGCACGATCGAGCTCTTCAAGAGCTACCGGCCGCAGATCGGCGACGGGGAGCAGACGCGCGACTTCCTCTACGTGAAGGACGCCGCTGCGATCACCGCGTTCCTCGCGCGCGCCCCGCAGGCCGGGGGGTTGTTCAACGTCGGCTCGGGGATCGACCGCAGCTGGAACGATCTGGCGCGCGCGGTCTTCGCCGCGCTCGACCTTCCGCCGCGGATCGTGTACGTCGAGATGCCGGACGTGCTGCGCGGGAAGTACCAGTACCGCACCGTCGCGACGATCGACAAGCTGCGCGCGGCCGGTTACGTGGAGCCGATCACCGCGCTCGAGGACGCGGTCCGCGACTACGTGCGGAACTATCTCCTGACGGCGACGGTGCTCGGCGCGGAGTCCGCGACGGCGGGCGTCGCGGACGCCGGCGCGTCGAGCCCGCGGCCGACGTTCTCCGCGACGAGGTAGAGCGGGCGCCCTTTGATCTCGTCGTAGACGCGGCCGACGTACTCGCCGAGGATCCCGACCGTGATGAGCTGCACGCCGCCCAGGAACAGGATCGCGAAGATCGTCGAGGTGTAGCCCGGCAGATTGTAGCCGGTGAAGACGCGCAGCGCGACCTCGTACAAGCCGACGACGAACGCGATCGCGCTGACGGTGAAGCCGAACCACGTCGCCAATCGCAGCGGGATCTCGCTGAACGCGGTGATCCCGTCGATCGCGAAGCGCAGCATCTTCGAGAACGGGTACTTCGAGCTGCCGGAATGGCGCTCGGCGCGCTCGTACTCGATCCCGGTCTGCTTGTAGCCGACCCACGAGACGAGGCCGCGGATGAAGCGGTGGCGCTCGCGCGAGTCGCGCAGCGCGGCGACGACGCGCTTGCTCATCAAGCGGAAATCGCCGGTGTCGACGGGGATCGAGACGTTCGTCAGCCGCCGGATGATGCGGTAGAACAGCGCGGCGGTGAAGAGCTTGAAGCGGCTCTCGCCGCGCCGGCGCTTGCGCGTCGCGTAGACGACGTCGTAGCCTTCGCGGAACTTCTCCAGGAACGCGTCGATCAGCTCGGGCGGGTCTTGCAGGTCGCCGTCCATCAGCACCACCGCGTCGCCCCGGGCGGCGTCGAGCCCGGCGGTCGCGGCGATCTGGTGGCCGAAGTTGCGCGAGAGCGAGATGACGCGCAGGTGCGGGTCGGCGTGCGCCGCGACGAGCAGCTTCTCGAGCGTCGCGTCGCGGCTCCCGTCATCGACCAGGATCACCTCGTAGGCGGCCGGCGCGACGCTCAGGCCCGCGATCACGTTCCGGATGCGGCGGAGCAGCTCGTCGACGTTGTCGGCTTCGTTGAAGAGGGGAACGACGACGCTGAGGGTGGCGTCGGCGCCGCGCCGGACGGCGAGCTCCTGCGGGGGAGAGGACACCGGCCACCCTTCTGCCCGCTCCCCCGCTCTCACTCTCGCGCTCGGAGGTTCGCCCGCTCGTGAAGTCCCCCGCCGCCGCGCTCGGCACGCTGCTCACCTTGACCGCCTGCGCGCACGGCCCGACCACCACCACCATGAGCTCGGTGAACGCATCGGCGCCGAGCGGACCGGCGGCGACTGCGGCGCCCGCCGCACGCAGCTCGCAGGGATCGAGCGTGCGCGAGCCCTCGCCGGCCGCCGCGAGCTCCGATCGCCGGCCGCACAGCGCACCATATCGCGCGGCGCAGCGTGCGGTGCACCGGCCGCTCGCGCGAACCACGCCGAAGGTCGGGGCCGCACCGGCGCCCGTGATGCCGCAGATTCTGGGCGCGAGCGTCAGCCCGACGGTCGTCGGCTCCGGCACCACGGTCAGTGCCACGGTGCGTACGACGCCGGGCGTGATGAGCGTCGTCGCGTACGCGGGCGGCGCGTCGATGGCGGTTCCGCGCGTCGGGCCGGGGCTGTTCGAGGGCAGCACGACGCTCCCGCCGCTCCCCCCGTTCGCGCACGGCAGCTACGCGGTGACCTTCGTCGCGCGCGACGCGCGCGGCGCCTCGACGCAGAGCGCCGTCGGCGTGACGGTCCGCTGACGGCCGGCGATGAAGCTCGTCACGATGCTCGCGGCGTTCCTCAGTCTCGCCCTCGCCTTCGGCGCCGGTCCGCCGGTCGCGGCCGACGTGCTCACGCACGTCGGGCCGACGCCGCCGCCGCACGGGTATCCGGAGATCACGTCGTTCACCATCTCCTCGACGGTGATCCATCCCGGCCGCGCCGTGCACGGCACGGTCGAGACGTCGTCGAACGTCCGCTACGTCGAGGCGCGCATCGACTACCGCAACGTGCCGCTGCACGAGGACGCGCCCGGGCGTTTCTCGCTGAACTACACCGTCCCGTGGTACCTTCCGCCGTGGCTGCGCCACGGGTACACGCTGCAGATCGTCGCGCGCAGCGTCGACGGCGTCGAAGTCTGGCGCGGAATCCCGATCACGGTTCGGTGACGGCGCTCCCGCGCTGCGCTCGAGCGAGCCGATACAGCGCGGCGACCGTCTCGCCGAGGAACGCGTTCTGGTACGCGATCATGTCGGCGACGCCGTGGAAGCGCGGGTCGCCGCGCCGTTCGCCCAGCGCATAGCGGCCGCTGCCGAGCACGAGCGTTCCGCGCGCGGCCAGCACGTCGAGCGCTTCGTCGACGCAGCCGTCGGGATCGCGGCGCAGCTCGGGATCGACGAAGGCGCCGGGCGGGAGCGCGTCGCGCAAACGCCGCACGCCCTCGCGCGCTTCACGGCGCTCGAACGGCAAGCCGACGGCGAGCAGCCACTGCGCGAGCAGCGCGCTCGTCGTCGCCGGGCGCGCCGCGGCGAGCGACGTCGCCAGGTCGTGCGGGTCGTACGGCCGCAGCACGCGGTACAGCATCGAGAGCCGCCGGTCCCGGAACGGGTCGAACGCGATCGCCGCGAGCCACGGCGTCGCGACCGCGACGAGGTGCTCGACGATCCCTTTGAGCGGGCGCATCGTCCCGTCGGTGCTGTAGAAGCCTTCCGGCGTCACGAAGAACGTCGCGCCGCCGCGCACCACGCCGACGATCCGCGCGATGTCCTCCTCGACGCTCGCGCGCAGCGATGCGATGAGCTCGCCGCGGTACGGCTCCAGCACGTAGGCGAGCTTGACGCGCGTCTCGCCGGCCGCGAAGAACGCCGGGGCGAGCAGATCGCCGAGCGACGACGCGCCGCGCGCCGCGGCGAGCGCTTCGGGACGGAACACGATGCCGAGCGGCAGATCGCCGTGCCGCTCGCGAACCGCGAGCGCCAGGCTGCGCAGCGGGCGCGAGGAGAGCTCGTTCTCGAGCGGCAGCATCCCGAGCGTCATGAAGAGCGGTCCGGCGTTCACCTCGCGCATCAGCGGCGCGAGCCACGGCATCCGCACCGCGAAGAAGCCCGGCTCGTACATGCGCCGCGACGAGGCGGTGAAGAGCTGGCGCCACGGTCCTTGCAGAAACGCGCGCTGCACGACGATCTCCGACTCGTCCTCGTGCTGATGGTTCGCGATCAGCACCGCCGGCCCGCGCTCGAACGGCAGGCGCCCGAACTGGCGCACGCGCATGCGCGCGGCGATCAGCGGCTGGCGGATCGCGCAGGTCAGCGCGACCAGCAGCGTCCCGGCGAGGCTAATCGATGTCGGCCCAGGCGGCGACGTCGACGCGCACCTGCGCGTTCGGCTCGCCGGTCGCGATATGAGCAGGCGGGAGCGCGCGCGCGGCGTCGCGCTCGGTCGTGCCGAACGAGCCGCGCGTGACGCGGAACGCGACCCGCGCGCCGCGGCTCAGCTTCAGCACCAGGCGAAAATGCCGCGCGTCGACGCGGTCCATCCGCATCTCCGACGGCGACCAGCCGCTGCGCTCGGTGCTGACGTAGACGTCGTCGCTCGGCGGCGTCCGCGCCGGGACGTAGACGTCGATCGTCGAGTCGACCTGCTGCGTCTCGTCCGCGTCGCGCGCTGCGGCCGGTGCGATCAGGTACGCCGCGCGCGGGATCTTCGCGGCGGGCAGCGCGTCGGGCGTGAGCTTCTGCGGCGTCGCGCGGTTGCCGGCGTCGAGCGCGATCGCGATCGGGCGCCCCGGGACGACGCCCTCGCACGACGCGCCCTCGGCGAGACGGAGCACGCCGGCGCCCGCGACCGCGAGCCGGTCGCCGCCGCACGAGAGCGGCACGACGCGGTACAGCGGCGGCGCACCGGCCGCGAGGAGCGCAAGCGCAAGCGGCGCGGCCAGCGCCGTGCCGGCGAATCGCGGCGTCACGGCGTGATCGCGAAGCTCCAGCGCGGCTGCCAGCGCGTCCCGCCCCAGGCGAAATCGTACGCGCGGCCGACGTCGATCCCGACGTTCGGGAACGGGCGGAACTTCACGTCGGCGCGCGCCTCCCACTGCGCGCGGCCGTAGCCGTGAAACTGCGGGAAGTCCGCGGTGTGCACGACCGACAAACGGTACGAGGTCGGCGCGCCTGAGCCGCGCGGCTGCCATTGCAGGTCTGCGTTCACCGCGCGGAACGTGCGCGCGCCGCTGAACGCGTCGAGCCCGTAGTACGGCATCCCGTCCGGCGCGATCACCGGGATCGCCGGCGTCGGGTAGAACAGCGCCTGCGCGGTCGGGTACACGTCCGAGCTCCACGAGCCCTGATAGCCCGCGAAAAGCGTGACATTCCGCAGCAGCGGCCGCGACGCGGTCGCGCTCGCGCTGAGTTGATCGAGATGGTGCGGAAACGCGTACCACGTGCGCGAGGTGTCGAGCGTCGTCGCGAGCGACGTTCCGAGCGGGCCGCGCACGACCGGGCTCGCGACGAAGAGGTCGAGCCCGTGCCGCCACACCGTCGCGTAGCGGTGCGCGTCCGGCAGCACGCCGAGCAGCCCGCCGCGCAGCGCGTCGAAGCCGAGGCTGCCGGTGAGGCGGTACGTGATCCCGCCGAGCAGCGGGCGGTCCGGCGTGCGCAGGCTCGCCGTGAAGCTCGAGCTTCCGTACGACGTGCGCGTGTAGTCGAGCGCGCCGCCCGCGTTGCCGAACGCCGCGCGCAAACCGCCGTGCATCACCGTGCCGAAGATGGTCTGCGTCGCGTCGGCGCTGAGCGTGTAGCGGCGTCCCATCCGCTTGTACGCGTTGAGCCCGCGGGTCGCGTAACCGCGGAACGGCGCGTCGATCGACGCGTTGACGTACGCCTCGTCGCCGGAGACGATCTGCTGCTGCAGCGCGAGCGCCGCGCCGGGCCCGTCCTCCCAGCGCGCGTGCAGCGCGGTGAGCGAGGTCGGCGATCCCCATAGCCCGTACGGCTGGTCGAAGGTCGCGCCGGGCAGGCTGCTCGACGCGAACCCCGCGCCGGTCGCGAACGTGTACAGGTACGACGGCACGGGGACGCCGCCCACCGACGTCGGAAACGCCGCGGGCGTGAACCGCACGTCGGCGTGCGGGGTGATCGCCGCGCGGCGCGATTTGATGAACGCGAACCGGTCGTCGGTGTCGGGGAACGCGAAGCGCTGCGCGTCGAACTCCGCCGCGGCCGGCGCGCCGAGCGCGCGCGTCGTGCGCGTCACGCCGCTCGCGGCGTCGAGCAGGTCGACGCGGTCGCCGTCGAGCTCGAGCGCGATCGCGTCGGCGCTCGCGCTCGCCTCGCCGCGCGTCACCCGCGCGTGTCCCGCCAGCACCGCGCGGTCGGTCTTCAAGTCGACGTACGCCGCGTCGGCCCGCGCGCGCGTTCCGTCGTTCAGCGAGAGCGACGCGCCGTCGCGCGCGATGACCGTGAGCGTGTCGGAGAAGAACACCACCGTCCCGCCCTCCACCGCCGCGCTCGCCCGCGCGCTCGCGCACCGCGGCGCCGCCAGCGAAGCACTCGCCGTCACCACGCACCCGAGCGCCACTGCGAACGCACGCGAGGGCCATCGCTTCGTGCGCACTCGCGATGGCTCCGCGTGCGACGTCGTCATTGAATCAGTGAGGCGGCGGGTTGTTGGGGAACGGCGTCGCGCGCGGCGTGGGGAAGCCACCCGGCGGCGTCGCCGCGGGACGCGGGAAGATCCCGCCCGGCGGGAACGGGTTGGGGTTGAACGGCGTCGGAATCGCGCCGGGCTGCGCCGCCTCCGGGACGTTCGCGCGGTTGTCGGACCAGGCGAAGACCGTCACGCGTGCGCTCTGCGCGTCGACCTCGGTGGTCTCGTACTGATGCGCGGGCGCCTCGAGACCGTCGCTGCCGAGCTCGACCGAGTTCCACGAGCCGCGCGTGACGCGGTACGCGAACTTCGTCCCCGACGCGAAGCGCCGCACCGCGCGGTAGGTCTGCGCGTCGATGCGGTCCGTCTTGATCGCCTGCGGGTTCCAGCCGCTGGCGTCGGTGCTGATGTAGATCTGCGAGTTGATCGGCGTCGTCGGCGGGACGATCACGACGAACGCGACGGCGACCTCGCGGCCGGTCCGGCGCTGCCCGACGATCTCCGGCGCTTTCTCCGTCGCCGGCTTCGTCGCCGAAAGCGGGTTCGGAAGCACCGCGTACGCCGCGTCGGTCGGTAGCCGCTTGGTGGTGAGATCGAGCTCGACCACCTGCTTCGAGGCCGGGTCGATCACCGCGCGCGCGAAGAGCTTCGGGCGCGGCTGCAGCGCGGTCGGCTTCCCCGTGTCGTAGTCGGCGAGCTTCGGCGCGGCGGCGAGCTTGAACGAGTCGCCGCTGGTGAAGAAGACATAGCCGCCGCGCACGTCGAGCAGCTGCCCGGTGAAGCGCACGAGCTGCTGCTGGTCTTGCGCGATGGAGGGGAGCGCCGCGGCGAGGACGGCGAGCGCGGCGAACGCGGCTGCGAGGCGAAGCGTCATGGCGAGAACTGGATCCCGAACTGCGGCTGCCACCGCTCGTTGGCGAAGTTGAAGTAGTAATACCGGCTCAGGTCGAGCAGTACTTGCCGGGAGAGCCGCATCCGCACGTCCGCGGTGAGCTGCCACGGCGGCTGACCGTAGGCGCCCGGCACCGGCGCCGGCGTGTCGTAGAACCGTGAGACCGCGACGTTCAGCCCGAAGTACTGCGTCGGCGTCCAGATCAGCGACGAGGTGTAGCCGCGCGAGGTCGCCAGCCCGCGGAAGGCGTTCTGCCCCGAGAACGACCCGAACGGCGTCACGCAGACGTCGCCGCCGCACGACGCGCCCGGCGGGTACGCGGCCAGCTGCTGCGCGCCCCAGTAGTCGTCGATCGTCTTCACCTCGTAGGCGACGAAGTAGCGGACCTGCTTCGGCTCGTACGCTCCGGCGAGCGAGAGCCGCAGATCGCCGTTGTCGACGTGGTGGGGGACGCTGTACCATTCCCGCTGCCGGTCGTACGAGCCGGTGAACGAGAGGATGGGGCCGAGCTTGTGCGACGTCGAGAGCGAGCCGCCCGCGTACTTGTAGAAGAGGCTCGTCGGGCCGGGCTGCAAGTTCGGGTAGCCGCCGTAGCCGTAGACGTCGTGTGCGTAGCCGAACCCGGCGCGCGGCCGCAGGTCGAGCTGCAGCGGTCCGCGCAGCACCGGCGT
>Ga0213878_10000407_pt1 | contig 16296 bp, 15 predicted proteins | sample VelepicoBEBS_R02_FD_161053 | JGI IMG/M metagenome (GOLD analysis project Ga0213878, IMG submission 161053) | Vellozia epidendroides bulk soil microbial communities from rupestrian grasslands, the National Park of Serra do Cipo, Brazil - BS_R02 | ecosystem: Environmental > Terrestrial > Soil >... | reverse complement strand
TCGAGCAGGACCCCGGGATCGCGCGAGAGGACGGCATGATCCCAATATGATCTGCGGCGGTCGTGGTGCGTGCGAAGGTGCAGCTTACCCCATACGTGCTGCGGCACGTGATAGAGGAACGTCGAGGCGAAGTCGCCGGCGACAAGGACGATGAGCATCGCGACGATCGAGGCGATCACCGGCGAGCTCAGCGAGATCGTGTTCACGCTGATCCTTACGGTTCCTGAAGAGGGCTAACGGCGGATTGGTCCCGGCTCCCGGAAACCCTCTCGGCGCCGTTTTCGTGGCAGCGGCGCTCGCCGTCCCGCCCGGAGTCCGGATCGAGGGACTGCGCGACGCCGCGCTGAGCTGGCATATACCCCCCGCCGTAGGGGTTATGCGAGGCCTCCGGTTGTGCATGGACAGCGGGCGCACGGCGCCCCCTGCGATGAAGGTCGCACGCGAGGTGATGCGGACGAACCCGCGGATCGGCGCGGTCGACGCGCTCGTGCTCGGCACCGAGGTGCTCGACGCGGCGCGCGCGCACGATCTCGCGCCGCCGTTCCTCGCGGCGACGCTGCTGCAGGAGTCGGCGTTCGACCCGTATGCGGTCTCGTCGGCCGGCGCGGTCGGGATCGCGCAGTTCACCGCGCCGACCGCGCTCGAGTACGGCGTCGATCCGTGGGAGCCGCGCTCGGCGATCGACGGCGCGGCGCGCGTGCTCTCCGCGTACGTCGACGACTATCGCGCGCGCCACGACGAGGATCCGTACGCGCTCGCGCTGGCCGCGTACAACGCCGGTCCGGCGGCGGTCGCGCACTACGGCGGCGTCCCGCCGTACGCCGAGACGCGCGAGTACATCGTCGACGTCCGCGACCGCTGGTCGCGCATCGTCGGCCGCTGATGAGCAGGAACCGTCCCGTCGAGGCGCCCCTGATCCCCGATGCAGGGCGGACGAGCGGCCCTAAGGGCCCCCCAGGTGCAAACCGTCCCGGTGCCTTGGGGTTAGGCGTCGCACGATGGCTTCGACCGCAGCCCGGCTGACGGACCGCTTCGTCCTTCACCGCGACCCGCATCCCGCCAGGGTCTCCAGCTTCGCCGAGGACGTGCGCGCCGGACTCGGCGCCCGCCCGCTGAGCCTCGCGCCGAAGTACTTCTACGACGATCTCGGCTCGGCGCTGTTCGAGGCGATCACCCGGCTGCCGGAATACTACCTGACGCGCGTCGAGCGCGATCTGCTCGCGACCTATGGGCGCGAGATCGCGGGCGCGCTCGGCGAGCCGCTCGAGCTCGTCGAGCTCGGGAGCGGGAGCGCGCTCAAGACGCGGCTCCTGATCGACGCGATCCTCGAGCGGCAGCCGGCGCTGACATATCACCCCATCGACATCTCCGCCGAAGCGGTGACGGAGTCGTCGCTCGCGCTCGTCGGAGCGTACGAGCGGCTGCGCGTGATCGCGTACGCGAGCGATTATTTCCCGCTGCTGCGCGAGAAGCGGCTCGTCACGCACGGCCGCGTGCTGGCGCTCTTTCTCGGCTCGAACATCGGGAACTTCGAGCCCGCCGAGGCGCGCGAGCTGCTGCGGCTGCTCGCCGCGGCCCGCCATCCCGGCGACGGGCTGCTGATCGGCTACGACCTCAAGAAAGATCCCTCGATCCTCGAGCTCGCGTACGACGATCCGACCGGCGTCACGGCGGCGTTCAACAAGAACTTGCTCGCGCGGATCAACCGCGAGCTCGGCGGCGATTTCGATCTGCACGCGTTCCGCTTCAGCGCGCGCTGGAACGAGGCGTCGGGCGCGGTCGAGTCGTTCCTCGTCAGCGAGCGCGAGCAGAGCGTGCGCATCCCGGCCGCGGGGATCAGCGTCGATTTCGCGGCGGGCGACGCGATCCACACCGAATCTTCGTACAAGTTCACCCGCGAGGAGATCGTCGCGCTCGGCCGCGACTGCGGTTTCGCGGAGAAGAAGACCTACACCGACGCGGCCGGCCGGTACGCGCTCAGCCTGCTGACCGTCGAATAGCGTCGCGCGTCCGCGCGAACGCGACGATCGCGCGTTCGACGTCGCGGTGCGGTATCGAAGCCAGCACGTTGTCGTCGTCGAGCGCGACGGCGTCGTCGTGGCTGCCCGCGAAGACGTACGAGCGTGCGACGACGAGATCGCTCGCCGTGCGGGCCTCGACCGCGACGCGCACGTATTTCGGCACCTCTTCCCACGCGTCGGCGACGCGCCAGCCGATCTCGTCGAGCTCGACCAGCACGCCTTCGACGAGATCGAACTCGCTCTCGCGGATGCTCAGGTAGTCGTACGCGGGAAAGGTGACGCGCTGCCAGCCGCGCAGCGTCGCCGGCTCCCACGGATACTCGGCGCCCAGGATCTCGCGGCGCCAGCGCGGATCCCGAAACGTCCCGTACCCGAACAGCGGAAAACCGCCGGTCGCCACGGCCGTGTGCTGCACCGGCCGAACGCGCTCCAGGCGCGGCCGCGTGTCGTGCGGGCGCTTCAGCTCCTGCGAGGCGTCGTTCACGTGCGGACGGCGCGCTCCGCGGCGCGCAAGGCCAGGTCGGCGGCGATCGCGAGCGCGGCGGCGGCGAGCGCGCCGGCGACGATCTTATCGGCGTTGTTCGTGCTGATTCCCTCGAAGAGCAGCGTGCCGAGGCCGCCGGCGTTGATCCACGCCGCGATGGTCGCAAGCGCGACCAGCGAGACCGTCGCGACGCGCACGCCGCCGAGCACGACCGGAAGCGCGGCCGGGAGCTCGACGCGCAGCAGCGTCCCGCGCGCGGTGAAACCGAGCCCGCGCGCCGCGTCGACGAGCGCCGGGTCGACGCCGCGCAAGCCGGCGACGACGCCGCGGATCAGCACCATCTGCGCGTACACGACGAGCGCGACGATCGCCGTCGTCCGCCCGAGCCCGAGCACCGCGACCAGCAGCGCCAGCAGCGCGAGGCTCGGGATCGTGTACAGCACGCCGGTCAGCGCGAGGATCACCGTCCCGGCGCGCGCATTGCGCGCAGCGAGCACGCCGAGCGGCAGCGCGATGACCAGCGCGACCGCCAGCGAGACGAACACGAGCACGACGTGCTGGCCGAGCAGCGCACCGACGCGCGCGGCGTGCGTCGCGAGATACGTCATCGCTCGACGAGCGGCCGCTCGAGCACGAGGCGGCGCGTCTCCGGGTCGACCCCGACGAGGTCGCGCACGAAATCGTCGGCCGGGTGCTCGAGGATCTCTTCCGGCGGGCCGGTCTGCACGACGCGGCCGGCGTTCATCACGACGACACGGTCGGCGAGCCGAAGCGCTTCGTCGACGTCGTGGGTGACGAAGACGACGGTCGTGCGCAGCTCGCGGTGGACGCGCGCGATCTCTTCCTGCAGCGAGGCGCGCACGATCGCGTCAACCGCGGCGAACGGCTCGTCCATGAGCAGAACGCGCGGGCGCGCCGCGAGCGCGCGCGCGACGCCGACGCGCTGCGCCTCGCCGCCGGAGAGCTCGCGCGGACGCCGCGCGCGATAGCGCGCGGGGTCCAGCCGGATCAGCGTGAGGAGCTCGTCGACGCGCGCGTCGATGCGCGCGCGGTCCCAGCCGAGCAGCCCCGGGACCGCGGCGACGTTCTCCGCGACGGTGTAATGCGGAAACAGGCCGACGGCTTGGATGACGTAACCGATCCCGCGCCGCAGCTCGACCGCGTCGCGCGCGCGCACGTCGATGCCGTCGATCAGCACCGTCCCCGACGTCGGCTCGACGAGCCGGTTGATCGTCCGCAGCAGCGTGCTCTTCCCGCACCCCGACGGCCCGAGCAAGACCGCGAACTCGCCGGCCTCGACGACGAGGTCGACGTCGTGCACCGCCGCGACGGTTCCGCCGGGATACGTGACCGAGAGCGCGCGCAGCTCGACGCGCGCGCCGCCGTCAGCCGAGGCCGTTTTGCTTGAGGAAGTCACGCGCCACGTCGGCCGGCTCGCGCTTCTGCGGCCCGTCGACCTGCAGGTTCATGTTCTGCATCACGTCGTCGGTCAGCAGCGCCGCGAGCTTGTTCAGCGGCTCGGCGAGCGCGGGCTTCGCGTCGAGCGCCGCTTTGCGCACCACCGGCGCGACGTTGTACGCCGGGAAGAACCGCTTGTCGTCCTCGAGGACGACGAGGCTGTCGGCCTTGAGCTGTCCCTCGGTCGAGAACGCGATGACGACGTCGACGTCGCCGCGCTCCAGCGCCTGGTACTTGAGCCCGTTGTCGATCACTTTCGTCTGCTTGAACGTGAAGCCGCCGTAGCGCTTCCGCAGCCCCGGCAGACCGTCGGCGCGGGTGAGGAACTCCGGCACGGCGCCGAGCCTCAGCTCGTTCGCGTGCAGCGCGAGATCGCTGAGCTTGCCGAGCCCCACGCGCCCGGCGACCGCCTGCGTGGTCGCCATCGCCTGCGTGTCGTTGAACGGCGCCGGGGCCAGCCACACCAAACCGAACTGCTTCGCGTACGCGTTCTTCACCGTCTCGTACGCGTGCTTCGCGTCGCTGTCCGGCGGGAGATGGAGCACGTTGAGCAGCGCGGTCCCGGTGTACTCGGGATAGAGATCGATCTCGGCGCGTTTCAGCGCCGCCATCGCGATGTCGGTCGTGCCGAGGTTCAGCTTGCGCGTCACGCCGGTCCCCGCGTGCTCGAGCGCTTGCGCATAGAGCTCGCCGAGGATGAGCTCCTCGGTGAAGTTCTTCGAGCCGACCTTGAGCGAGTCGCCGCCGCCTCCGCACGAGACGGCGAGCGGCGCGGAGGCGAGGAGCGCGAGCGCACGAGCGCGTGAAAGTTCCATGTTCAACGGCGCTCCGCCCCAGGCTGCGCGCCCCCCACGCTCCGCGCGGGGCCCCCGGTCCAACCTCGCAACGACATATCGATGTTTGCACGATGCTGCTGCGCTCGGTTCATCACCACTTCCTCAGACGGCGAGTTTTCGTTGCGCGTATCCGAGCGCGGCGTCGGCGAGCACCGCGAGCGCGGCGACGGAGACCGCGCCGAGCAGCAGCTCGGGCGGGTTGCTGGTCTCGAGCCCCCCGACGATGTAGTCGCCGAGCCCGCCGGCGCCGATGAACGCGGCGAGCGTCGCCGAGGCGATCACCTCGACCGCCGCGGTGCGTACGCCGACCGCGACGACCGGGAGCGCGAGCGGCCAGCGCACGCGCCGGCCGACCTGCCGCGGAGTCATGCCGACGCCGCGTGCCGCATCGAGCGTCGCGCCGGGAACGGAGCGCAGTCCGACGTCGGTGTTCACCAGGATCGGCGGGAGCGCGAGGACGACGAGCGCGAGCAGCGCCGGCTTGAAACCGATGCCGAGCAGCGGGAGCGCGAGGGTGAGGATCGCGAGCGAGGGGACGACGCGGAATCCGCCGGCCAGCGCGAGCAAGACGCCGCGCGGGAGCGGCCGGTCGGCGGTCATCCCCGCCAGCGGGATCCCGATCGCGACCGCGACGAGCAGCGCCGAGCCCGCGAGCGCGACGTGGGTGCCGAGGTGGGCGATGAAGTCCGTGCTCACGCGCCGAACCGCTCGGGGATCATGCTCTCCGGTTCGCAGGTCGGCTCCGAGCTCCGCCCGACCGCCCTGGCGCCCACCCCGATCCCGCTCGACGATCCCTCGCTCTACATCAACCGCGAGACTTCCTGGCTCGAGTTCAACGACCGCGTGCTGGAGGAGGCGCTCGACGAGCGCAACCCGCTGCTGGAGCGGCTCAAGTTCATCGCGATCTACGGGACGAACCTCGACGAGTTCTTCATGATCCGCATCGCCGGGCTGATGCAGCAGCTGGCGGCCGAGGTCCACAAGCGCTCCGACGACGGGCGCACGCCGGAAGAGCAGCTCGACCTCGTCAGCCAGCGGCTGCGCCGCTCGCTCGCGCGGATGACGGACTGCCTGCACGAGCTCTTTCCGGCGCTGGAGCGGCACGGGATCCGGATCCTGCCGTACGACGGGCTCGACGTCGACACGACGCGCGCGCTGCGCCGCTACTTCGAGGAGCGGGTCTTCCCGGTGCTCACGCCGCTCGCAATCGACAAGGGCCACCCGTTCCCGTACATCTCGAACCTCTCGATCTCGCTGGCGGTCGAGCTCGAGGAGACGACGCCGGACGGGCCGATCCAGTACGTCGCGCGCGTCAAGGTCCCGCCGTCGCTCCCGCGGTTCGTGCCGGTCGAAGGCGCGCCGAAGGGCCAGCGCTGGTACGTGATGCTCGAGGACGTCATCGCGCACAACCTGGAGGCGCTCTTCCCCGGGCTGCGCGTGAACGACTCGTACCTCTTCCGCGTCACGCGCGACGCGGACCTCGATCTGCAGGAAGACGAGGCCGACGATCTGCTGCGCGCGATCGAGTCCGAGCTGCGCAGGCGCCGCTTCGGCGAGCCGGTTCGGCTCGAGATCGAGCCCGCGATGCCGGCCCACCTGCGCGAGATGGTGCTCGAAGCGCTCGAGCTCGACGTGAGCGACTGTTACGAGGTCGACGGGATGCTCGGCACCGCCGACCTCATGACGCTGGTGAACATCGACGATCCCGAGCTGCACGATCCGCCGTTCACGCCGGCGATCCCGAAGCGGCTGCACGGCGTGACCGACATGTTCGCGGTGATCCGCGAAGGCGATCTGCTGCTGCACCACCCGTACGAGTCGTTCGACCCGGTCGTGCAGTTCGTGAACCAGGCCGCGAACGATCCCGACGTGCTCGCGATCAAGCAGACGCTGTACCGGACTTCCGGTAACTCACCGGTCGTCGCCGCGCTGCTCGCCGCGGCGGAGAACGGGAAACAGGTCGCGGCGCTGATCGAGCTCAAGGCGCGCTTCGACGAGGAGAACAACATCCACTGGGCACGCACGCTGGAGCGCGAAGGCGTCCACGTCGTGTACGGGCTCGCCGGCCTGAAGACCCATGCGAAGGTGACGCTGGTCGTGCGCAACGAGCCGGACGGGATCCGGCGCTACATGCACTTCGGGACCGGGAACTACAACGACCGCACCGCGCGCATCTACACCGACCTCTCGCTCTTCACGTGCCGCGCCGACCTCGGCAGCGACGCGACGCAGCTCTTCAATGCGCTGACCGGCTTCTCGAAGGCGGACAGCTACGAGCAGCTGATGGTCGCGCCGGTCGGCTTGCGCACGGGCTTCGAGGAGCTGATCGACCGCGAGACCGAGCACGCGCTGGCGGGCCGGCCGTCGGGGATCGTGGCGAAGCTCAACGCGATCAGCGACGCGGGGATCATCCAGGCGCTCTACCGCGCCTCGCGCGCCGGCGTCCCGATCGATCTGATCGTGCGCGGGATGTGCGCGCTGCGCCCCGGCGTCCCGGGCGTGAGCGAGACGATCCGCGTGCGCAGCATCGTCGGCCGCTTCCTCGAGCACTCGCGGATGTTCGCCTTCGCGAACGGCGGCGAGCGCGAGGTCTACATCGGCAGCGCCGACTGGATGGGCCGCAACCTCGACCGCCGCGTCGAAACCGTCGTTCCCGTGCTCGATCCGGTGCTCCGCGAGACGATCTGCGCGGAGATTCTCGACGTCCACCTCGCCGACAACGTGAAGTCGCGCGTCCTCCGCCCCGACGGCGGTTACGAGCGCCGCAGCGTTTTCCCCGGCGAGCAGCGCGTCAACGCCCAGGAGGTCTTCCTGAAGCGGTATCAAGCGGTCTGACCGTCATCGCTTCGGCGCATCCTTCGACAGGCTCAGGATGACATCGCGGTAAGGTCGCGGTCGTGTCACCCTGAGCTTGTCGAAGGGTGCGCCACGGTGGAGAGCTTCAGGATCAGCTCCCATTCATGCGGGGCGACGGGCTGCACCGAGAGCCGCTGACCTTTGCGCAGCAGCGGCATGAAGGCGAGCTCCGGGATCGCGCGCAGCTCGTCGATCGGAACATAACGCGGGAGCTTGCGAACGAACGCGACGTCGACGCACCACCACTTCGGATCGTCACGCTGCGAGGTGCGGTCGTAGTACTCCGACTTCTTGTTCCACTGCGTCGAGTCGGGGTGCGCGGCGGTCGCGACCTCGACGATGCCGGCGATCCCCGGCGGCGTCACGCTGGAGTGGTAGAAGAAGCCGAGATCGCCCGGCTTCATCTCGCGCATGAGGTTGCGCGCCTGGAAGCTGCGCACGCCGGACCACTCGGTTCGCCCGTCGCGCTCGAGGTCGTCGACCGAGTAGCTGTCGGGCTCCGATTTGAAAAGCCAGTAGCGCGGCACGGTCGCGCCTCTTCGCGAGCCTGTGGATAAGTCCGTCCTCGTCCGCAGCCCCCGAGCGGCCGTAAATTCTCGGCACGAGGCACGAAGGCCGCAGGGAAGCGCTTTACTCGCTTCTTAATGAGGCGGTGCTAGGCTTCGGCGGGCTTCGTACCGCCGAGGTCCCTCGCCGTACCGGCCCCCGGACCGGCGAGAGCATTCACCCCAGCCTTAAGGAGGACACGTGCTCAGTTTGTCACGCGTCTTGGGCGTCGTAGGTCTCGTTGCGCTGATCGGTGGACCGTTGTGCTTGGCACCGGCCTCGGCGCAGACCCCCGGCGCCTCGGCCGCCGCGACCACCGTCGCCGTCACCGGGATCGCCACCGACAATACCGGCGCGCCGCTCCCGAACGTGACGCTGCGCTTCCGCGGTCCGGCCGAGTACACCGCGACGACCGACGCGCGCGGCGCATATCGCGTCAACCTCGCGCCGGGCGTCTACACCGTCACGGCCACCCGCAGCGGCTACACGGCCGCGACGGAGCAAGACTTCACGGTCGTCGCCGGGCAGGCGAGCACGCTGAACGTGCAGCTGCAGCAGGCGACGCTGACGTCGCTGCAGACGATCGGCCGGGTGACGACGCGCGTGCGCGGCTCGACGTTCAACGCGACGCCGGCCTCGGTGCAGACCGTCACCAACCAGACCTTCCAGGACCAAGGGCAGCAGCAGGTCCAGCGCATCCTCGACCAGACGCCGGGTATCGTCATCGACCATCCGGGCACCAGCGCGACGAACGCCGCGCCGGGCGCGATCACGTTTCCGTCGATCCGCGGCGGCCTCGGCTTCGAGACCTCCTCGCTGATCGACGGCCACCCGCTCGCGGTCGGCAACTTCGGCGACTACGTGACCTCGTTCCTGAACGCGGACACGTTCCAGTCGATCGAGCTGGTGAAGGGCCCGGGCGCGAGCCTCGGCCAGATCAACTACGCGATCAACGGCGCGGTCAACTTCCGCACGCTCGACGTGCCGACGCGGCCCACCGGCCAGTTCAAGTACGGCGTCGACTCGTACAACGGGACGTTCTCGAACTTCCGCTACGGCAACACGCTGCTGAATGGAAAGCTCGGGTTCATCTTCGACTACGCGATCGTCGGCGACCGCGGCCCGCTCTACGACCAGCCCGGCTTCACGACGGTTTCGAGCTCGACGCTGATCAACGGACAAGCGCAGAGCGGCTTCACGACCTCCGGGAGCGCGGTTCCGGGGATCCAGAACAGCCCGAGCTTCGTCAACGCGACGCTGCTCGCGTGCTGCCTGAAAGTCCCGCAGACGTTCACCAACAAGAACGAGCTGGCGAAGTTCAAGTACAACTTCTCGGGGACGACCTCGATCACGGCGAGCTATCTCGGCAGCCAGACGTACACCGACCAGAACGGCAACCACGTCTACCAGTTCTTCGAGAACTTCGTGCCGGGCGCGGCGTACACCGCGGGTCCGGTCGGGCTGAACCCCGGCCCCGTGCAGACGTTCCAGAACGTCTTCTACCCGTACACGGAGTTCGAGATCAACAACGAGCCGATCTTCCAGTGGGAGATCCGCACCGGCTACAAAAACGACAACATCCTCGCGCGGTACTACACCGCGTCGATCAACCGCCTGCAGTACAACCCGCTGCAGACCCCGGCCGACTCGTTCACCGTCCCGCTCCAGCTCTACGGCACCGTCAACCTGTGCCCGGCCGGACAACCCGTCGTGAGCGGACACTGCGGCTCGGCGACGGGACCGCTGCCGACCTCGACGCCGTTCAACGGCCAGACCGCGAACGTGCAGTTCAACCCGTCGGGCGGCGTCTGCGGCGGCCCGACGACCGGCTGGATCGCTTCCGGCGCGAAGGTCAACGGCGTCACCTGCGGCAGCGCCGCGATGCCGTTCACCGGCTTCACCAGCCCGCAGTATTTCCGGGCCGAAGAGGCGGACTCGCTGCACGGCTCCTCGTTCGAGTGGGACCACCCGATCGGCCAGAACGGAACGATCGTCACGCTCGCGTACGACCAGACGAACTCCCGCACGACGGCGCGTGATTACCCGAACGCGCCGACCGTCCCGGGCGTCCCGGTCGGCTCGTACGAGATCTACCGCACGATCCTCGCGCGCGTCCAGTTCAACCTCGGGACGCGTACGAACATCACGCTCTCGAACTACCTGAACGGCTACGACTTCCACTACACGCCGAACGGCGGTATCCCGGCGATCGGCGGGACGGCGAACGTCGCGAATCCGAACCCGACGTTCTTCGACGAGAAGATCTGGCACGACGACCCGCGCCTCGGCCTGACCTATCGTGCGAACCGCGACACCTCGCTGCGGTTCTCGATCGGCTCGGCGATCGCGCCGCCGTACCTGAACTTCCTCAGCCGCGCGACGACGACGCCGTCGGCGAACAACGCTTCCAACCCGACGTTCTACACCAATAACGCGCCGAACGGGACGATCAAGCCCGAGACCGCCTTCGAGTGGGATCTCGGCGGCGACTTCCGCTTCGCCGACGCCCAGACCGTGCTGACCACCGACGTGTACTGGGCGCACCTGCAGAACCAGTTCTTCACCTCGGTCCAGCAGAACGGGTGCTACAACGGCACGACGTTCGCGCCGACGACCTCGACCGGCGCCTGCCCGGCCGGCGCCCCGGCGTACCTGCCCCTGTACAGCTCGCAGAACCGCAACCTCGCGAACGCGAAGTACGAGGGGATCGAGATGGCGCTCACCCGCGATCCCGCGATCGGGTTCGGCGGGAAGATCCAGGGCGCGCTCCAGCGGGCGTTCCCGTACGCGATCCCGCCCTGCTTCTACTCGACGAACAACGTCTGCTCGACGCTCGGGACGAACCTGGCGATCCTGCCGAACGAGAACTACGTCGGGAGCGGGACGGCCGGAACGCCCGGCTCGTTCAACGCGATCAACAACCACGCGATCCCGTACGCGCAGGGCTACTTCGAGGTGCACTACCGCACCCCGAACGGCGGCTACGCGGGCTTCGGCGAGCAGTACTACGGCAACAACAACTCGCTGAACGTCCCGGCGTTCCTGGTCGCGCACCTCGACGCGCGGTTCCCGATCGGCGGGCGCGCCACCGGCCTGACCCTCAACGCGAACGTCGACAACCTCTTCGGCGCGTATCCCAACCCGTACATCACGCAGTACGGCGGCGTCGCGTACCCGCTGGCCAACGGCAACGTCGGCCTGACGAACGCGAACGTCATCGGACCGCGCAACCTCCGCGTCTCGGTGATCAAGAACTTCTAGCTCTCGATCACCGGCTCGGACTCACGGCAAGGCCGCGCGCTGCTACAGCGCGCGGCCTTCGTACGTCTCGAGCTTCGCGCGCTGCCCCGGCGTCCACGGCGTCGCGTGCTCGTCGTCCGCCGACGAGACGACGGCGATCCGGGCGATCGCGCGGACCTCCGGCCGGTCCGGCGGCGTGATCGCGTGCTCGAACGTCGCGCTACTGCGCCCGAGCGCGGCGATGCGTGCGCGGACGAGCAGCGGCTCGTCGTAGAAGCACGGCCGCATCATCCGCGTGGCGATCTCGACCGCCATGTGGTTGAAGGCGAGGATCCGCTTCGGCGCGTCCTCCGCTTCGCCGATCGACTCGAAGTAGCGCAGCCGCGCCGCCTCCCAGTACTCGGCGTAGACGGTGTTGCTCACGTGCCCCAGCGCGTCGGTCTCGCAGAAACGCGGCCGAATCTCCAGCGAGAAACGAAAGGAGCGAAGCCAATCGGCCTCGCCCCCCGGTGCATAGAGCTCCAGCAACTCAGCGCAGCTGGATCGTCGGCGTGACGCCCTTGTCCTCGAACGACTTCTCGAGCAGCTTCGCGAGCTCGCCGCTCTGCGCCATCGGCCCGAGGATGTCCGTGTCGCCGTAGAACTGCCCGCCGATGAAGACCTTCGGCAGCGTCGGCCAGTCGGTGAGCTGCGAGAGCGCCTCGCGCTTCGGCATGTTCTCCAGCACGTCGACGACCTCGAACGGATAGCCGAACGCGTTGAAGAACTCGATCGTCTCCAGGGTGAAGCCGCAGCGCGGCGCGTCTTTAGTCCCTTTGCCGTAGACGAGGATCGTGTTGTCCGCGATCTCGCGCTTGATCTCGTCTTGCAGGTCAGCCATGGGATTCAGTGTCCTCGGGGATTGCGGTGTGGATCTGCAGCGCGTGGATGCGCCCGTCGGCGCGCGCCGGGGCGAGCGCCCGCTCGACCATCCGGTGCCGGTCGAGCAGCGAGACGCCCGCGAACGCCTTCGTTCGTACGAACACCTCGAGATGGTCCATGGTGCCGGTCATGTCCTGAACCATCACCTCGGCGTCGGGCATCGTTTGCCGCAGCATCGCGGCGATCTGCTGGTCGATCACGAGCGCCCCGTCTACGACCCGACGGCCCCCCGCACCCGCCGGGCGGGTGCCGCTGCATCCAACCATGGTCAAGCGGAAAGCAGGACGAGCAGGCCGTTCGGGCCCTCCCGGCGCACGTACGATGAACGAAGCGAGAGCGAGCGCGCCGGCGCCGCGCCTTCAGGCGGTTTTCACGCCTTAGACGCATCGTAGACGCTGCCGACGTTTCCTAGAGCACGTCAGCACTCGCGTCGCCTTCCGGAGTCCCTCCCCGCATGCACGTTCTTCGCACCTTGTCCGCCGCGCTCGCTTGCGCGGGCCTCGCCTTCGTCACCACTGCCCCAGCGCGCGCCGACGTCGTCGGCATCGTGCGCGGCACGCTGACGCGATCCGATCACCGGCCGCTGGCGGGCATCACCGTCACGCTGACCGGCGACCGTCTCACGCAGACGACCGTGACCGGGACGGACGGGCGCTTCGCGTTCGCGCGCGTTCCGTTCGGCCATTACACCGTGCGGGCGAGCGCGCCCGAGGGCACGGCGCTCGCGACCGTCGACGTCGCGACCGACGCGATCGTCGACGTCGCGCTGCTCGCCGCGCCGGTGATCGGCCGGACCGGCGCGACGACGACCAGCGTGCGCGGCACGCCGGTCTCCGAGAACGCCTACGGCGCGCGCCGCCTGGCCGCGCTGCCGCGCAACGACCGGCTCGACGCGATCGTCGAGCAGGTGCCGGGCGTCGTGCGGTTCTCGTACGACGAGCCGGTCGCGCACGGGTTCCACGGGCTGAGCTACGAGCTGGACGGCGCACCGCTCCCACAGTCGACGAGCTCGAACTTCGCGCAGCTGATCGACCCGCGCAATGCGCAGGCGGTCGAGATCTTCACCGGCGCGTTCCCGGCCGAGTTCGGCGGCTCGCGCCAAGGCGCGATCGTGAACGTCGTCAGCGGCGGGACCGAGCAGAACGGGAACGGCGGCGCGCTGACCATCGGCGGCGGCGAGCTCGGCACCTCGGACGTACGGCTGATCCAGCACTTCACCGCCGGGCGCGCGCAGATCTCGCTCGCGCTCAACGGCCAGCGCACGAACCGCGGGATCGACACGCCGGCGAAGGAGACGCAGCACGACGCCTCGTCGAGCGCCGACCAGTTCCTGCGGATCGCGCTGCCGATGGGCGAGCGCGACCTGCTCGCGGCCGACTTCTCGAACCAGTACGCGAGCTTTCAGATCCCGATCAACACGGCGTTCTCGCAGAGCTCGCCGTTCGTCGCGGTCCCCGGGACCGACGACGTGCAGCGCGAGTACGACCGCTTCGCGAGCCTCTCGTTCACTCACACCTCGAAGGACGGAAACGGCTACGTTCGCGTCGTCCCGTGGCTGCGCTGGAACCGTGTCGCGTACGACGGCGACCTCGCGAACGACCTGCTCGCGACCGTGACCGACGATCAGGGGAACGTGACGCCGCAGAACGGTCTGCGCCAGGACCGCGTCGTCTCCTACGCGGGGCTGCGCGCGTCGGCGTTCCGCGCGAGCGACCGGCACGCGCTCAAGATCGGCCTCGATCTGCAGCAGTCGAACCTGCGCTCGAGCTCGCTGATCCGCATCGGCGGCTCGCCCGATTTCGTCGACGACGTCGCGGCGAAGGGGACGCAGACCGGCGCGTACGTCGAGGACAAGTGGACGCCGACGCGGAGGCTCGCGATCAACGCGGGGCTGCGCTACGACCACAGCACCGGGTTCACCGGCGGCTCGCAGCTCAGCCCGCGGCTCGAGATCAACGACGAGCTCGGGCCCGGCACCGTGCTGCACGCGTACTACGGGCGGCTGTACGCCGCGCCGAGCCTCGAGGACGTGCGCCGCGACGCGGTCGTCACGCAGACGGCGTCGAGCGCGGCGCCGGTGTACGACCTGCGGCCGGAGCGCGACACGTACGTCGAGGTCGGGATCGCGCGGACGTTCCGGCCGGGGCTGCGCGGCTACCTCAACGCGTTCGACCGCACCGCGGTGAACGTCCTGGACACGACGCAGCTCGCGAACACGCCGCTCTTCGCGGTGTTCAACAACGCGGTCGGGCGCGACCGCGGGCTCGAGCTGCGGTTCGACGCGACGAGCGCGCGAGTCGACTCGGGCGTCTCGGTGACGTATCAGCGTGCCGAGGCCGGCGGCGTCTCCGGCGGCACGTTCCTCTTCCCGCCCGACGCGGCGGGCGACCTCACGCTGCAGCCGGAGGACCACGACCAGCGCTGGAGCGGAAACGCGTTCTACACGCGGCGCTTCGGCGGCGACCTCAAATCGTTCGCGACGCTGCAGGCGGAGTACGGCACCGGCTTCCCGACCCAGTTCGAGAACGGCCAGGGCCGTCTGCCGTCGCACTGGCTCGTCGACGCGTCGTTCGGGCGCGCGGCGGACCGCGCCTCGAAGCGGTTCGGCTACACGCTCTCGGTCGAGAACCTGTTCGACCGCCGCTTCCTGATCAAGGTCAACAACGGGTTCAACACGACGCAGTGGAACGCGCCGCGCCGCATCGTCCTGCGCGTCACCGCGCCGTGGTGATCGCGCAGCCGCTTTAGGCGTTGAGCCGCTGAGGGTCGGCGCGCTCGCCGCGCAGCGCGCCGACCAGCTTCGTCGCCTCGCGCAGCGAGTCGGGGAGCGAGGGCGCAGTCGCGCGGATCGCGCGTGAGATGCCCGCGACCGCGACGATCGAGCTGACGCCGAGCAGGATCGCGGGGACGCCGCGGACCTCGATCTTTTTCCCGATCCGTATCTTCGAGGCGCGGAGCACGCGGGCGGGGTCGAAGCGGAAGAAGCGGGCCATGATACCGGCGGGTGCGCCGGGCCGGTCTGCGAATCCTCGGGCATGACCGACGCAGCCTCGCTCATCTGGGACGTCCCGGCCGGCTTCAACTTCGCGCGCGACGTGATCGACCGGCTCGCGCGCGAGGACCGGCTCGGCCTGCTGTTCGTCGACGCGAAGGGCGGCCGCCGCGAGTTCACGTTCGCCGAGATCGCCGACGCGTCGAAGCGCTGGGCGGCGGTGCTGCGCGACGCCGGCGTGCAGAAGGGCGACCGCGTCGTCGTCGTGCTGCCGAAGATTCCGGAGTGGCTGTTCTGCATGACCGCGCTGCTGCGGATCGGTGCGGCCGCCGTGCCGAGCGCGGAGCAGCTGCGCGCGAAGGACTTGCTCTACCGCGCGAACCACAGCGGCGCGACCGCGGTGGTCGCGCACGCGAGCAATGCGGCGGAGTTCGACGCGATGCGCGCGGACGCCGAGACGGTGAAGACGTGGCTGCTCGTCGGCGGCGAGCGCGCGAGCTGGACCGCCGCCGATCCGCTGGTCGCGAGCGCGCAGCCGTGGGGCGGCGAGCCGACGAACGCGGGCGATCTCGCCTACATCGTGTACACGAGCGGGACGACGAAGGACCCGAAGGGCGTCGTGCACACCGTCGCCTACACCTACGCGAAGCGGATGCAAGCCGCGGTGTGGTTCGACGTGAAGCGCGACGACCTGGTGTGGTGCACCGCCGGAACCGGCTGGGCGAAGTCGCTGTGGAACGTGCTGCTCGGGCCGTGGTCGTGCGAGGCCGCGATCGTGCTGCACGAAGGCGCGTTCGTACCCGAGGAGCGGATGGATCTGATCCGCGATCTCGGCGTGACGGTGCTGTGCCAAGCGCCGACCGAGTACCGCCTCGAAGCGAAGCTGCCGAACCTCGGCGAGCGCTGGAAGCTCGCGAAGCTGCGGCACTGCGTGAGCGCCGG
>Ga0213878_10000406_pt1 | contig 16340 bp, 15 predicted proteins | sample VelepicoBEBS_R02_FD_161053 | JGI IMG/M metagenome (GOLD analysis project Ga0213878, IMG submission 161053) | Vellozia epidendroides bulk soil microbial communities from rupestrian grasslands, the National Park of Serra do Cipo, Brazil - BS_R02 | ecosystem: Environmental > Terrestrial > Soil >... | reverse complement strand
CAGCGTCGTGGTGATCGCGGCGCCGATACCGCGCGTCCCACCCGTTACCAGTGCCACCTGTCCGTCGAACACGTGCCGATCCTCCGCCTTGTCGTATCGCCCGGCGGCCCGGCTTCCCCTTCCGCAGGCGGGCGAGGGCTTTTCGGGCCGGCGGCGGAAGCCCGCGCGCAAGACACGGGTGTTGCGGTCAACGGCTTTTCCCGATGGATGGGTAGAAGCGCGGGCTGGAGGCTCCTTCGATCTACTACGAACAATACGACGCGGCGTATCTCGCGATGGCCCCGGCGCGCTGGTCGGCCGTCACCGCGCAAGCCATTTTCGGCAACCCGTACAACCCACTGGCATACACGCTGACCGGCCGCATGATCGCCGCATCGGCCGACGTCTTCACCGGCGTTGCCCGCCGCCGCGGAAAGCCCGCCTGGCACCTGCCCGCGCGGATCGAGACGGTCGACGAGCGGCCCTTCGGGCGGCTGATCCGGTTCGACACCGGCGAGCGTTCCGAGCGCCCGCGCGTCCTGCTCGTCGCGCCGATGTCCGGGCACTACGCGACCTTGCTGCGCAGCACGGCGGAGGCGCTCATCGCGGAGCACGACGTGTACATCACCGACTGGTCGGACGCGCGCGACGTCCCGCTCGAAGCGGGACGTTTCGATTTGGAGGACTACGTCGGCTACGTGATCGACTACGTCCGCCGCTTGGGTCCGGACGTGCACGTGATCGCCGTCTGCCAGCCGGCGCCGGCGGTGCTGGCCGCAATCGCGCTGCTCGCGGCGGAGAACGATCCGGCCTCGCCGCGCACGATGACGCTGATGGGCGGCCCGGTCGATCCGCGCCGCGCGCCGACCGCCCCGGTCGAATTGGCGATGACGCGCACGCTGGAGTGGTTCGAGCACGAGCTCACGATGCGCGTCCCGCCGTGGTATCGCGGGGCGGGGCGATCGGTCTATCCCGGTTTCCTGCAGCTCGGCGCGTTCATCTCGATGCACCCCGAGCGCCACGCCGAAGCGCACTGGAAGATCTTCGAGGACCTCGTTCGCGGCGACGGCGAGTCGGCGGCGAAGCGTCGCGCGTTCTACGACGAGTACCTGAGCGTCATGGACATCACCGCCGAGTTCTACCTGCAGACCGTCGACGAGGTCTTCAAGCGCGCGACGCTCGCGAGCGGAACGATGCGGTGGCGCGGCCGACCAGTCGACCCGTCGGCGATTCGTACCACCGCGCTGCTGACGATCGAGGGCGAGCTCGACGACATCTCGGCGCCCGGCCAGACGCTCGCCGCGCACGAGCTATGTTCCGGCATCCCGAGCGAGAAGCGCCGCAACGTCTTCGAGCGCGGCGTCGGCCACTACGGAATCTTCAGCGGCCGCACCTGGCGCACGCGCATCGCGCCTCAGATCGCAGCGTTCATCGCGGAGCACGCGTAGCTTCCGCGCGGTGTCCCGCCTGGCGCCGGGCGGGTCACATGTACCGGCGGACCGGGCGGTCCGGCGGGTTATCGGGGTCTCCTGGCGTATGACCGATATTAGGGATGTGATGACCGCGCCATTTGGCCGCTATGCGGTCAGGCCGACGCAGCGCGAACTGAGGTTTCGGGAGATCTCGGCTTGGCTATTGGTGGCCAGAATAGGGGAGGAGGCCGGCTGCCGGCTGTCGCAGTCCCTACCCCGGGCTGCCCTGCCGGCCGAGCGGTCATGAACGCCGGCGGCAGGCCACGCTTCCCAACGTGCGAGTCGGAGCTCGACAGTTGAGGAGTCTCGAGGTCGGGCTCGATTCGCCGCAACCGCGAAAGGAAGACCATCTTGAAACGGGTGTTTTCAATCTCCATGCTCGCGCTGGCGGGCTTGATCACGACTGCTGCAAGCGCGCAGGCGTCGTGCACGTTCCACATTATTACGCGGTATCACTATTACGACGACAACGGAAGTGATCACGCGTGTGTTGTTTGGCAATCGGCGGATTGCAGCGTCACGACTGCCTGCGCGGGGTAATGTAACCCCGGCTTTTTGCACGGGCTTCTCGTGCGGCAAAGCACGGGAAGCCCATCCACATCGGAAAGGGCTCAAGGCAATGAATTACGGTGTGTTCATCGCTTCGTCGGCCGTCTTGGCGCTAACGCTCTCCGCGGGGAGCGGACTGGCGGCAACGACTCCGGCGCTCGACCCAATTTTCGTTCCCGCGGTTCACGCGGATGATACACTGCGGTACTCCGGCACCGATCGCCTGACCGGAGCCGTCAAACACACGCACACAAGCACGACGACGTACCGCATCGTCTCGAATCAAAACGGCGTCCTGAGCTATGAACGAGAGATCTCGGGCAAGGGCAAGGCCGACTTTCAGCGAGATGCGCTCGGGAACGTCACGTTGGGCCCCGGTGCCGGCAGGGGCGTTCCCTTTTTCGTTCCGCGGCAAATATTGGGCGACGCGCCGAATCCCGTCAATGCGGGCCAGACCTGGCAGGTGCGAATGCCCGTCGAGACTTCACTGGGCTTTCCCGGCATCGCAACCATCTCTGCGGTTTCCGTCGATCAGGCCACGAAGCATGTCGTTCTTCGCGTGACGCTCCGCGGTGAAGGCGACGTTAACGACATGACGCCGCTCGATAACACACCGACCCGTTTCCATACCGTGACGAACCGGCATGCAACGATTGAGGTGTCGAACGGCATCGTGGACTCTTTTGCCGTGACGGGCGACGACAAACAATCGGCGAATGGGTCCGACCCTATCACGGTGCACATCGAGCTGACGACGAAGCGGATCAAATAAGGGTGTAAGACAATGCAGGCTGCGCGGTGGGCCAACGTCTTCGTCATAGCTGCGCTGCTCGTTACGGCGCAAAACGCTTCGGCGTCGAGCTCGGCGGCCGTGTCCGTTCACGTCACGCACGATGGGACGGTGCTGCCCGGTGCACTGTGCCGCTTGCGAAACGCACTCTTCCACGACCAGCGCATCGCGGACCGTGAAGGCGACCTGAAGTTCGAAGGCGTTGCCGCGGGCAAATACCGGATCGAATGCACGCTCCAAGGTTATCAGAGCACGCAGTCCGACGTGGCCGTTCGTGAGGATGACGTGGAGGTGCACGTCGAGGTTCGCCTGCAGCTGCAGCAGATCGGACGCGTGCAAGCGCGTGCCCCCACTGGGTCCACGAGCCGCATCTTGACGCGGACGACGCCGCTGGGGAAGCTCTCCCAGAACCTCTACGAGATGGTGAACAGCATCGGCGGCGCAAACGTCATCACCGATGCTTCCGGGTCGCTGGTCGGCATATCCCTCGAGGGGCGCGACCCGCGCATGACGCAGTACGGTTTCGACGGCACGCGGATCCCGGAGCCCGGGGCGTTGCGCGCACTGGACGCCGACTTGCTCCAGTCGGCGCAAGTCGACGACGCCAAGTCGGAGGCCGACTTCTACACCTTGACACCGACGACGTATCCGGAATACACGGTGCGCCAAATGTTCGGCGGGTTCGGGGCAGCCGCGACGCAGGCCGGCTTGCGAGGCAGCGTCGGTGCGGTGGGCTACGTGTTGCAGGGAAAGTTCCGGGCCCAGCGCAGCGCGCTCGACGGCGCCGTCTATCAAGATACCAGCGGGCTCACCTACCGGCACGCCGGCACGTTCGGCGGGGATGGCCTCCTCGCGAAGCTCAGCGCCCCCGTCAACAACGACTTCACGTTGACGGTGGAGACGCTGGTGCGGCAGTCGACGACGTCGCCCATCGATGCGTTCTATGACGGCCCGCTGCCGAGCGGCTCCGGGCCCGGCAATTCCGTAACCGCGTCGTCCGCTTTGACGAAGGCCCAGCTCGAGGGCGAGCTGGGCCGCTGGCAAGTCAAGCTCAACGCCACGACGATCCGCACGCGCCAGACGTTCGACTATCGCAACCGGGTCGTCGCGTTGCAGCGGCTCCCGTTCGAAGACGACCAGCGGCTGAACCTCGACATTCTGGACGTCTCGCTGATCGACTTCATCGCGCCCGGCAAGACGCTCAACGTCAGTCTCGCTTCTTCCCGCGGCGCGGCGGGCCGGCGCAGCACCGACTTCGGCTTCGGCGGATCGTACGCGGCGCAGGAAACGCGCTCCCTGCCCGACGATCACCTTCAGCTTTTGTACGTCGCGCGGCCCAACAAGTTCGTGCAAGAGTCGATCGGCTTAACGGCGGAGTCTCGCGGTGCGGGGCGCTCGGCCACGTACGTCGAGGGCAATGCATCGGTCGGTGCGAACGGACGGCGCGTTTTCGGCACGCTGGGTTTCGGCGGACGCGTCGTCTCCGCGAGCGAGCTACAGCCGTTCGACGATCCGGCAGCCGCGCGATACGACTGCGAAGGCGATGCAATCCGCGCACGAGCGCCGAACGACGTCGCGACCAACGTGCGGGAGCGCCATCTCCGGCTCGGCGGCCTGTTCGAAGGGGCGCGCGGGAACGTCTCAATACAAGCCTTCGACACGCTGGACGCGGGCGCGACCGTAACCGGCGCCGACACTCCGCTCTCGTCGTTTTCGCCCCAAATGCTCCCGTCTCAATTCGCAGCGCAGCTCTTGAACGGCTTCGGAACGTTCGGCGGATGCGCCTCACGCGGGTCGCCGCCGGCGATCTATCTCGTGCGCGACGTCTCGGGTTTGCTGGTCGAGTACCGCGGAGTCGAGTTGGCGGCCAGCACGAAGATCAAGAAGGCGCTGATGCTGCAAGGCGCCTTGAACCTGCACCAGGCGACCTTGCGTTCGCAGTCGAGCGCGTTGCTCGCCCCGGACTCGCCCTACCTGAGCGGCGAGCAATTGCCGTCGCTAGAGCCCTTCGACGCCTCGCTGACCGCGGACTACGCACTGCACGACGGTCGCACCGAGCTGATCGCCAACGCCGTCTACAAGCCACGGAACAACGCCAACGGTCTGCCGGCGTACTGGCTGGTTACCCTCGGCGGGACGCGCAAAATTTCCGCGACGTCGAGCGCGACGTTGGTAGCGACGAACGCGCTGCACCAGTACGTCGACACGTTTTCTTCCCTGCGGTACGCCGTGCCGCTCCGCACGGTGTCCGGTGAAGGGCTCCTCTTGCCGGCATCGCCGTTGATTCAACCCCAGCTTTTTTTGACCGTCGACTTCAAGCTCGCCCGGGAACCATAGCGCCTCCGGCCACGTCGCCGTCCGGCCGGCAGGCGCTATGTTGGTCGCCGCTGATCTTACCTTCGCCGCGGCCGCTCGTCGCCGACTATGCGTTGGCGGTCTGCGCCGAGCGCCCGACCGGAGTCTCTGCTTTTTGGGAGACGAATTCGCGGAGCGCTTCGGTCAGCAGCTCGGTGTGCTGCGCGGCGCGCCGTTCATACGAGATGAGCTCGGCGAAGCCGTTGCGCAGCCCGCGCTCGACCGCGGCGCGGAGCGTCGTCCGATCCGCGTTGCGTAGCCGGCGTTCGGCGTGCATGGTGAGGATCTCGCGCACGACGCCGCCCAGCGCGAACTGCCGGTACAGGTATAAACCGCGCATCGGAGCCGGATCGCGCACGCCGTTGCGCTCGCCGATCGTCGGGTCGAACAGCGGTTGCACGGTCTGCGGGAGGTGAATGGTGATCCATTCCGCGACGATGCACTGCGAGGCCGAGCGACCGATCGCGTCGACCGCGGCGGCGCCGAGCTTTACGATCGGTGACTTCGGGCTCATCTCGTTCAACTGCGGAACCCACGGCAGCCCGGCGACGGCCGTGTCGAACATCGCCTTGATCTTCGCGGCCGGCGCGAGCCACATCGCGACGTTGCGGTGGTACTCTTTGATCTGCGCGAAGATCTTCTTACCTTGCGGCGAAGCGTTGAAGCCGAGCGCATCGATCGGTTCGGGCGTCCCGAAGCTGGGATCGATCGGGCCGACGTCGCCGGTCAGGTTCACGTTGAACCAGTGGTGCCAGGTCGCGTCGGTAGCGACGCGGCCGACCGATGCCGCGTGCCCGTCGTACGCCGCGATCACGCCGAACGTCTTGGGGTTCACCGCGCCGAAGACGGGATCGGTATGCGCGTTCACGGTCGCGTCGGCGATGATCTCGGGCCGCACCGTTCCGGGCCATTGCACCGTCGTGTACGTGTCCGCCGTGTAGTTGCCGGAGAAGTCCTGCGGCAGTGCGCACTCGCCTTCGTGCATGTGATCGGGCAGCACGCTGATCGGACCTTTCGAGCCGCATAGCAGCGGGTGCGGGAACGACTCTTCGACGAACGGGAACGCCGACCAGCCCCACTTCGGGCGGATCGAGATCGTCTGCGGGCGGTCGTCGGACTGATCGAAGAAATCCGTCATCCCGTCGGGACCGGGAACGAGCGTGTCGTGGCGGCTGCTGCTGCTCACCGGCGGCGGGTCACCGAGCGGGCCGCCGAACTTCCACTTTCGCATCAGGCCGGCGCGCAGGAGTCCCGCGCCCATCCCGGCACCGAGTTCCTCATGATCGCCGGTAGCGAAGACGCCGCCGCCCGCGTCCATGAACTTTGCGATCGCCGCGTTCTCCTGCGGCGTCAGGTCGGTGCCGTCGTCGCCGAAGAACCAGATCTCGTCGTATTTCGACAGGTCGACGCCGGCGTTGGCGAAGCCGAAGTTCGGGATGTCGGGCGTGGTGAACATGTCCGTTCCGCGGTGCGCCCTCGTCACGTTGAACTGCACCCACCACGGCGATTTGCCGAGCGTGTCGAGCAGGTCGCTGAGGCTGAAGTCCTGGTTCGTCGCATACGTGATGCGCTCGCCGTCGGCGACCATCAAGATGTTCACCTGGACCGGCTGGACCCACGGATAGGGCCACTGGGGTTTGTTGGATCCGAGACCCATGAAAAGCACCTCCTCGGGCAAGGAAAGAACCCGCGGAGTAGACGGTAGGCGCAGCGTCTTACCGGCGGCTTACCGGGATCGGCGCGTAAGCGTTTCGACAGTGGCGCCCCGCACGATGGTCGCGCCTTACGGCGGCGTGCCGTAGTCGGGCGCACCGGCCGCGCGCTCGCGCGCGAGCACGGCGTCGCAGCGGTCACGAAAGTAGTAACAGACCTGGCGAGAGAGCGCGAAGACGTCCGCGAGGTGGAAGCCGGGCGGAGGCGGCTGAGCCGGGAAGTTCTCGTTCGGCCGCGGCGTATGGCCGCGCGGGTAGACGAACGGCCACGGAAACGCGACCGTCTCGGTGTAACCGTCGTCGTAGCGCACGCGGCACTGCCAGTAGATGTACGTGTATGCGCCGCGAGTCTGTTCGTCCAGGTTGTCGCACAAACCGCCGCCGCCGAGAATGTCGGCCGGATAGCCGGTCGTGAGCGCTTTATAGCGCTTCATCGTCGATGCGGTTCCGGTGCCGGTCCCGCCCGTCTGCGGAGGCCCCTCGGCGATGGCGTGCTGCGCCGAGGCGATCGTCCCGCGAAACTGCGCGTCGAGCGACGCGAGCTGACTCGCGGAGTAGGCGACGTGCGCCGGGGCGGCGATCTGCCGCGGCTGGGGACTCGCATGCGGAACGGTGCGCGCAAGCTCGTGCGGCGCGATAAGGTGCGGCGGCGCTCGTCGCACGGCGACGCTGCGCGGTGCCGTCGCCAGCCGTGGCACTGCGGGCGCGGCGCTGGGACGCGGCACCGGCGTCGGCGTGGGCAGTGGGGCCGGAGTCGGCGGTGCCGGCGTTGGCGTCGGGACCGGCGTCGGAACGACGTGCTCGACGGTGATCCGCTGCGCGCCGGCGACCTCTTCCCGTGCCGTCTCCAAGCGCGGAAGCCGCGCCAAGATGCTACCGCCGAACGCGTGTAGGAGAACCGAGGCCGCCAGGGCGGCGAGCAGCCCGCGCCGACGGCGGCCGGTACGGGCGGGGAAAAGCTGCAATCGAGGGCGGGGATCGGTCACGGAAACTCAGCCATCATCGGTGCCAACCCTCGGATGACCCGCAGAACGAGCGCAGCGTTACGGTTGGCTCTCGGTCCCGGCCGAGCCGGCATACCGGTAGACCAGCGTCTCCGGATCGTCCGCGTCAGCCGGCCCCATCACGACGAAACCGCTCTTCTCGAGAATACGGCGCGACGCCGCGTTCGTGGCGCGCACCGTGGCGACGATCTCCGGAACGCCGAGCGCCTTTGCGGTGCTGGTGAGAACCGCGGCCAGCTCGCTGCCGTAGCCGCTTCCCCAGCACTCGGGTCGCAGCGCATAGCCGATCGCGATCGCTCCCGGTCGAGCGGACGGAAAGAAGCCCGCGAATCCGATGAACTGACCGTCCGGCGTTCGCACGATGTAGTCGCCCGCACCGTGTTCATCCCAGTACGCGACCCGGCGCCGCGCGCGAGCTTCCGTCTCTTCGCGCGTGTACGTCTTGCCGAACAGCCACCGCTGCACCGTTTCATCCCGGTCGATCACCGCAAGCTCGTCCACGTGCTCCATCGTGAAACGCTCGCACACGAGCCGCGCCGTCCGTAACACCGGCGGCGCATCGACGCGCACTACCTCGGTCGAGTCACCGTTCACCGCACCCTCCGCCTTCCGGCTGTTTCCTTCCAGCCCCTTGAGGCCGCCACATGGAGCTTGACGACCGCGAGAATGCCGTGTAGTATATCGCTAGGCGATATACCGTGAGACGATGTAATGGCAAGTGATGACCCCATCCAGTTTCAGCCCGTGTTGTTGATCTTGATAAGCCTTGCGGACAAGCCGAAGCATGGCTATGCGATCATGCAAGACGTTCGATCGCTGACGGGATGGGAGATGCGTCCCGGGACGCTGTACGGCGCGCTGGGGCGGATGGATCGCTCCGGATGGATCGAGGAAGCCCAGACGGCGGACTATCGCCGTCGTCCATACGCTTTGACGGCGGCCGGCCGTCAGGAGCTGCGCCACCAACTCGAGGTTCTCGAAACGCTGACGCGTGAAGCGGCGAAACGCGTCAAATCCAGACCGCTGCGGAGGAGAGCATAATGCAACACATTGCGTCGAAGCAGACCAGGTTCAACCACGCTTTCGTGACGATTCACGTTGCCGATATGCAACGGTCAATCGAGTTCTACGCGGAGAGGCTCGGCCTCAAGGTCAAGTCGCGCTATGGCGACGAGTTCGCGGTGATCGAGGGGCCGGGAATCATGATCGGCTTGCATCCTGCGACCGATGCGGCGCCCGCGGGAGCGGTATCGATCGGCTTCAGCGTCGACGACGTGGAAGAAGGGCGCGAGCAGCTGCGGAGCCGGGGAATTGCGACCGAAGGCGACATTGTGGTCGACGCGCCGATGCGCTTCGTGTTCCTGAAAGATCCGGACGGCACGCAGCTCTACCTGGCCGAGCAAAGCGAATTTACGTAAAGTGCGAGTCGCATAGCGCACTCGTCCGGAACGCGTAAGCTGTTTCCCCAGAACTCCGCCAATACACACGAAGGGACCCAGCAGTTCGCTGAATCCCTTGGTAAAAGTGGCTCCCGGAGTTGGACTCGAACCAACGACCCGCTGATTAACAGTCAGCTGCTCTACCGGCTGAGCTATCCGGGACCGACTCGCCACGATTCGCGGGGCCCGACAGATTTCCCGCCGCGGGACGAGGACTCGGGTGGCCGGTCGTCCAATCGAGCGGCTACCATGCTTTCGTAGATTCCCCCGCGCCGGCTCCGGCGCGGACACGTGCAGCCTCCTCTCGCCCTCTCCGCACGCTTGGGAATCCGTCATGGCCACCGCAACCGCTCGCCCGGCGAGCGTCTTCTCGTCCTCTGCATTCAGCCGCTTCTACGCAGGTCAAGCGCTCAGCTTTCTGGGCGACGGCCTCCGCACGCTCGCGATCCCGCTCCTCGTCTTCCGGCTGACCGGCTCAGCGACGGCGATCGGCTGGACGTGGGCGCTCGAGCTCTTCCCGTACGCGTTCGTCAGCGTGATCGCCGGCTCGCTCGGCGACCGGATCGACCGCCGTCGCCTCATGCTGGCCTGCGACGCCGTGCGCTTCACCATCATGGCGCTCTTCGCGCTGCTCTTCGCGACCGGCCATCTGACGATCGCGATGATCTACGGCGGAACGTTCCTGCTCGCGGTCGCCGGCGCGATGTTTCTCGGCGCGCAGACGCCCTCGCTTCCCTACCTGCTCGGCAAGGACCGCGTGAAGAGTGCGGTCGCCGCGCTCAACGCGACCGAACAAGCCGTCGGACTGGTCGCGCCGCCGGTCGGCGGCGTGCTGTTCGCGCTGGTCGGCCCGTTGCCCGCGCTCGCGATCAACGCGGCGACCTACCTCACCTCGCAGCTCGCCGTCGCGTCGGTCGAGACGTTCGGCCCGGACGTGCAGCGCGGGCTGCCCTCGCTGCGCGAGCTGGTGAGCGACGTCGCGAGCGGCGCGCGCTTTCTGTTCGCCGAGAAGGCGATGGCGATTCTCTCGTTCTCGAGCTGCTGGTTCAACTTCATCGGGTCGGTCGGTTTCGTCGCGCTGATCCCGTATTTCAAGCGTGAGTTCGCCGCGGGCGATCAGCTCGTCGGGATCGCGTTCGGCTGCTTGGCGGCCGGCGCGATGGTCGGCGCGTTCGTCGCCGGGCGCACGCACTGGCCGTTCGGCCCATCGGTGCTCGCGCTGTACTTCGTCGACGGCCTCACCTGGCTGCCGCTGCCGTACACGCACTCGCTGTGGACGGCGATCGCGCTGCTCACGTTCTCGAGCCTGTGCGGCGGGTACGTGGTCACCTCGATCATCGCGTGGCGGCTGCGCGTCATCCCGGAAGAGATGGTCGGCCGGGTGTTCGGCGTCGTGCGGCTCGTCGTGCTGGCCGGCATCGTGCCGGGCTCGATCCTGAGCGGCTGGACCGCCGATCACCTCGGCGTGCGCACGACGATGCTGATCTCGGCGGTGGGCTTCATGGCGTACACGGTCGTCATCGCGTTCTCGCGCACCGTGCGCGCCGAGCGGCGGTGACCCTTCGACAGGCTCAGGGTGATCCGAAGGTCACGTCGATCTCGTCGAACGACGTTGCGCTCGGATGCGCCGTCGTCGCGCCGGGCGGCGTGTCGACAGGGCGCAGCAGGCGAATCGTCTGCATTCCCGCCGCGCGGGCGGCGTCCAGCTCCGCGTCGACGTCGCTCAGAAACAGCACGTCGCGCGGCGCGACGTCGATCGCGCGCGCGATCGCGGCGTACGAGCGCGCTTCGCGCTTCGGGCCGGTCGTGGTGTCGAAGTAGCCGCTGAAGAGCGCGCTCAGATCGCCCTGGTCGCTGTGCGCGAACAGCACCCGCTGCGCTTCGACCGAGCCTGAGGAATAGACGTACAGCTTCATGCCGGCGGCGTGCCAGCGCCGCAAACCCGCCGCGGCGTCGGGATAGACGTGTCCGCGTAAGCCGGTCTGCGCGTAGCCTTCGGCCCAGATCAGCCCTTGCAGCGTCTTGAGCGGCGTCGCCTTGCGGTCTTCGGCGATCCAGGCGTGCAGGTGCGCCAGCACCGTCGCGTCGCTCACGTCCGCTTCTTCGCCGGCGAGCCGCGCCGCCTCACGCATCGCCTGGGCCACGTCCGGATCTTCTCGATGCGCGGCGACGTAGGCGTCGAGGTGCTGGTCGGCGTACGGAAAGAGGACGTCGTGCACGAACGCGATCGGGCTCGTCGTCCCCTCGATGTCGACCAGCACCGCGCGGGCCGCGGCGCGCGCCGTCAAGTTACTCGTACTTCGGGAAGCGCGAGGCGATGTCGTCGCCGGTGAAGTTCGCCACCCAGCCCGACGGGTCGACGAACAGCCGGATCGCCGCGAACTGCGGCGCGGGCCCCATGTCGAACCAGTGCGTCGTGTTCGCCGGGACGCTGAGCAGATCGCCGCGCGTGCAGATCATCTGGTGGACTTTTCCGCCGGTGCGCAGGTAGAACGACGCGCTGCCCTCGACGAAGAACCGCACCTCGTCCTCGGTGTGGGTGTGCTCGTTCAAGAACTTCGCCCGCAGCTCGGGAACGTTCGGCGTGCTCGGCCCGACGCGGATCACGTCAACCGTCGTGTAACCGTAGTCGCGCTTGAGGCGCGCGACGTCGCCGGCGTACGCGGCCAGGATCGCGTCTTGGTCGGCGTCGGCACTCAGCGGCACGTTCGCTTCCCACTGCTCGAAGAGGATGTCGTGCGCGCCGAGCAGCTTCGCGATCTCCGCGCGGTTCGTCGTGTCGACGAGCGGCGTCGAGGGGTCGTTCTCGTCGTAGACGCGGAGCGTCGAGGTGAGCGTTGCGTTCATCGCAGTCTCCGTTCTTCGAGGTGGCAGGTGAGCAGGAACTCCAGGGCTTCGACGTGGCGGCGCGCGTCGGCTGCCGTCGCGCCCCAGGCATAGGTTCCGTGGCCTTCGATGAGATAGCCGGGAATCGCCGCGCCGCGGCCGACGCGCGCTTCGACGGCGGCGGCGAGCGCCGCGGTGTCCTGGTCGTTGCGGAAGACCGGAATCTCCACGGCGCTCTGGTGCGTGCGCAGCCCGATCGCCTTGTGCATCTCGTAGCCGTCGGTTCGCAGCACGCCCTCGCCCGCGGCGAGCCGCGAGAGGACGGTTCCGGCGACGGTGTGGACGTGGACGATCGCGCCGATCGAAGGATCGCCCAGATATCGCGCCAGGTGAAGCGGCGTCTCGGCCGAGAGGCCCGCGGGAACGGGTCCGGCGAGCGCGACCACGGCTACGTCGCCGCGGCCGATCGCGCCCTTGTCGATCCCGCTCCGGGTGATCGCGGCGTGCGCGGCGTCGATCCGGCACGAGAAGTTGCCGGACGTCGCGGGGACCCAGCCGCGCGCCGCCGCGAAGCGGCCGAGCGCGGCGATCTCTTCGACCACGCCGGGCGGCGCGGCAGACAAAACAACCGTCACCTCATGCCGAACCAAAGGGCACGGCGGCCGGGTTGCAGGCTGGGTGAAGAACGGCGCCGGAGGCTGATGCCCGACCTCGCGCACATAGCGCTGTTCGTCGTCTTGGGCGCGCTGGTCGGCGCGCTCGGCGGCCTGTTCGGCATCGGCGGCGGGCTCATCGCGATCCCGCTGCTGGTCCTCTTCTTCGGCTTGGACGAGCAGCACGCGCAAGGGACCGCGCTGGTGATGGTCTCGCCGAACGTACTGATCGGGCTGCGGAACTACGCGCAGCGCGGGAGCGTCGACCGCCGCGTCGCGCTGCTGCTGGCCGCGTGCGCGGTGCCGTTCACCTGGCTCGGGGCGCTCTACGCGACGCACGCGGGGCCGGGATTGCGGCTCGGCTTCGGCGCGTTCACCGGCGCGCTCGCGATCTATTTCGCCTTTCGCGCGCTGCGCGCGAAACGGGCCACGGCGCACGAAAAGCCGCCACCGCGGCTCGCTTGGGGCTGGACCGCGGTGGTCGGCGTCTTGGGCGGAATGCTCTCCGGCTTGTTCTCGGTCGGCGGGGCGGTGTTCGCCGTGCCGCTACTGGCACTGTTCTTCGGCTACGCGCAAACCGAAGCGCAGGGCCTTTCGCTCGCGCTCGTCGCGCCCGGAACGATCGTCGGCATCATCGCGTATTCGCTGGCCGGCGACGTCGACTGGGGGATCGGGATCCCGCTCGCGCTCGGCGGTGTCTTCGCGGTGCGCTACGGCGTCTCGCTCGCGCACCGCTTGCCCGAGACGACGCTGCGGCTGCTCTTCTGCGCGATGCTCGCCGCAGCGTCGCTCGGGCTCTTTCTCAAGCGCTGAGACGAGTCAGCGCCGGGCGCTCGTCAGCCGGGGATCTTGAAGGTGTACGTGCGGGAACCCGCTTGGCGCAACGCGGAGTCGCGCGAGGAGTCGCTCTGCACGACCAGCACGTTCTTGAAGTTGTTGCGCGTCGGCGCGTACGCGACCTTGAAGTTGAGCCGCTGCACCGGCCCGTTCCAGCGCACCGTCAGCGTGTTGGCACCGCGCTGGACGACGCCGGTGATGTCGTCGTAGCCGACGGAGTCGAGGTGATCGACTTCCTGGCCGTCGACGTCGACGCGCGCCGCCCCCTGCGGTACCGCCTGCATGTTCTTGAGGATTGTGATCGGCCCGTTGGCATCGGTGCCGGTGTCGCCGGGTGTCTGCTGTGCGACCGCCGTCCCGCCCGCCAGTGCCGCAATGGCGGCCGCGGCCGTGAGCACTTTGAACGTACGCATACGGTCGTTGTACCCGATCGGGGCCGATCGGTACCCCAGCCGGACCGCAAGCAGGCCCTCGCATCCGGCACCGCGCAATCTCTCGAACCACTCGCCTTGCTTGCACACCGGGAGCACGATGCAGACGCAGTCGCAAACGCAGACCACGGACGACGTGAAGACGAACGGCGCACCCGCGGCCGCCCAAGCTGTCGAGGGAACGGCCGCGCCTGCGCCGGTCGCAGCGCGGCCGCGCTCGCTCGCCGCGCGCAAGATCGCCGAGCTGATCGAGCGCGCGGTCGCGCGCAGCGGGATCTCGTGCGCCGTGCAGCTCGCGTCGGGCGACTACCTGCGCTTCGGCACCGGTGAGCCGCAGTTCACTATCCGCTTCCACAGCGACAAGCCGCTGCTCGGCTCGATGAGCGAGTACGCGCTCGGCACGGCGTACATCAACGGCGAGTTCGACATCGAGGGCGACATGTGGGCGGTGCAGGAAGTCCGCAGCCTGCTCGAGCCGCGCGGGAACGCGCGGATCGCGCTGAGCTTCCTGTGGGAGCTGTTCGCGATGCCGGCGACGTGGGTGAACAAACGCGCGGTCGACCAGCACTACACGCGCGGGGACGACTTCTACCTCTCGTACCTCGACGAGCGCTATCACTTCTACTCGCACTGCCTGTTCAAGAGCGACGACGAGACGCTCGAAGAGGCGGCCGAGAACAAGCACCAGACGATGTGGCGGACGCTGCGGCTGGAGCCGGGGCAGAAGCTGCTCGACATCGGCGGCGGTTGGGGAACCGTGCACGCGTTCTGCGGGCCGCGCGGCGTCGAGGTCACCTCGCTGACCCTGGCCGAGGACTCGGAGAAGTACATCAGAGCGCTCGACGAGCGGCTCGGGCTCGACAAGTGCTCGGTGCAGCTCCAAGACTTTCTGACCTACGAGCCGCCGCAGCAGTTCGACGCGATCGTGATCTACGGCGTGATCGAGCACATCCCGAACTATCGCCGCTTCGCCGAGCGCGTCTGGGAGTGCCTCAAGCCCGGCGGCCGGATCTACATCGACGCCTCCGCGTCGATCGAGAAGTACCAGCGCAGCGACTTCATCAGCGCATACATCTGGTCGGGCGCGCACTCGTTCCTGTGCCTGCAGGACATCACGCAGGAACTGCTCTTTCACGGCCTCGACATCATCGAGACGGTGAACGAGACGCACGACTACTCCCTCACGATGCGCCACTGGGCGCAGAACCTGGAAGCGAAGAAAGACTTCATCGTCTCGAAGTGGGGTGAGCGCACGTACAGGCTCTGGCGCATCTACCTCTGGACCGGGAGCTACGGCTTCCACGTCGACTCGATTCAGGCGTACCACATCGTGGCGGAGAAACGGGCCGACCGCGGACCGCGCCCCGGGCTGCGCAAGCGCGTCGGCCAGTTCCTGCGCAGCTTCAAGTAAGCGCGCGGCAAATCTCAGCATTGCCGAAGGACGACTTCTCGCTCGACGAGGCGCGGCGCATCGCGCTCGCCGCGCAAGGCTTCGCCGACCCGGTGCCGCGCGGCGCGGTCGACCGCCGCGCGCTGCGGCGCGTCTTGGCGCGCGTCGGCCTGATCCAGATCGACAGCGTCAACGTGCTCGTCCGCTCGCAGTACCTGCCCTTGTTCTCGCGCTGCGGGCCGTACGATCCGGCACTGCTGGAACGCGCCGCATACGGGCGCGGCCGAACCCTGTTCGAGTACTGGGGCCACGAAGCGTCGCTGCTGCCGGTGGAGCTGCATCCGTACCTGCGCTGGCGGATGGAGCGCGCGAAGCGCGGTCTCGGCACGTGGCGGCACGTCGCGCAGTTGATCGGGGAGGAGCCGCAGGTTCTGAAACGCCTCCGCGCAGCGGTCGCGGAACGCGGCCCGATGGCGGCGAGCGATTTCGAGGGCGCGCGCGGGAAGGGCTCGTGGTGGGGCTGGAGCGAGGTGAAGGTCGGACTCGAAGCGCTGTTCTGGTGCGGCGAGATCACGACCGCGTACCGCAAAGGCTTCGAACGCGTCTACGATCTGCCCGAGCGCGTGCTGCCGCGCGCGATCCTCGAGCTGCCCGCACCGAGCGAGGAGGACGCGCAGCGCGAGCTGGTCCGCATCGCGGCGCGCGCGACCGGCATCGCTTCCGAGCGCGACCTGCGCGACTATTTCCGCCTCGACGTGGCCGGTGCGCGCGCGCGCGTCGCCGAGCTGGTCGACGCGGGCGAGTTGCAGCGCGTCACCGTCCGCGGCCTGCGCGGCGAGCGCTATCTCGCACGCGACGCGCGCCTGCCGCGCCGCGTTGACGCGAGCGCGCTGCTCTCGCCCT
>Ga0213878_10000405_pt1 | contig 16351 bp, 12 predicted proteins | sample VelepicoBEBS_R02_FD_161053 | JGI IMG/M metagenome (GOLD analysis project Ga0213878, IMG submission 161053) | Vellozia epidendroides bulk soil microbial communities from rupestrian grasslands, the National Park of Serra do Cipo, Brazil - BS_R02 | ecosystem: Environmental > Terrestrial > Soil >... | reverse complement strand
TATCTTTGGACGGTTGCCGGCTTGGATCGCGCGATCGCAATCTATGAGTCCGTCGGGTTTGTTCGGGTTGCAGATAAGACTGTAGAAGAGTGGGGCAAGAGCAGCCTCGAGATACGCTTCGATTTGCGGCTCACGGCGAAGGAAGGAACAGCCCGCGAAATACGCTAAAAGACGCGAAAAAAATTAAGGCTTAGAACCCCGGAGCCGTGCTTGGTCCGCATATCCAGCCGGTAGGGCGAGGCTCCCGACTCCGCCCCTGTCACCCCTTGCTACGTCGGACTCGCAGGGGCGCCATAATTCCGCGTCCGCGGAACGACGGCGGCCGCCCGAGCCTTGGCGCGGCGTGGCGCGGGACAACCCAACGGGCAAGACCGTGTCTTCCTCCCACCGGTTGCAGAAGAGGGCGCGCTAAACACACGAAAAGACGCCAAAAAATTTTTAGGGTTTTTTTTCGCGTCCTTTAGCGTGTTTCGCGGGCCTTGGTCGGACTGCGGCTGAGCCGGTTGGAGAGGGTGGGACTATCGAGATCGCCGAAGCGTTGACCATCTGGCAGATACTGAATTATTCTAAGGACGTGGATTACTCGAAGATCATCACTATCCAGCCGGGCAAACGGAGCGGCAAACCCTGCATTCGCGGCATGAGGATTACGGTGCAGGACGTCTTCGAGTATCTGGCTGGAGGGATGACGGAGGATCAGATTTTAGAGGATTTTCCCGAGCTTACCCGCGAGGACATTAATGCTTGCTTTGCCTTTGCAGCCGACCGCGAACGGAAACTATTCGTGCCGCAGGCGTGAAGCTGCTATTGGACGAGAACCTCTCGGACAGGATTATTTCTCGGATTTCCGACTTATTTCCTGGCTCGACACATGTCAAGGCGGTCGGTCTGAAGGAGGCCGATGACTCCGTCGTTTGGGAGTGGGCAAAGCAGCATGGCTTTTCGATTGTGTGAAAGGACACCGATTTTCACCAGAGGGCCATCGTGTTTGGCCACCCGCCAAAGTTGATATGGCTGCGCGTTGGGAATTGCCAGACTAACGTAATCACGAATCTTCTGAGATCGCGCTATGATGTTATTCGGCACTTTATTGAGAGTGCGACGGAGAGTCTACTAGTGCTGGAACGACAGTAGGTCTAATCAAGCCAATGGTGGCCATCACTCCTCCGATCTGTTAATAAATGGCTTGCGGCCACTTGAAGATAGCGTCAAAAGGCTCCGTCCCCGTTTTTCCCCTTTCACAAGGACGAACGTCTTGATATACGAAACATCAAGAAATGTCACTTGACTTTATGATCTGTACCCTCCTAGGCGATGCTGTGCCGCATCCTTCCACAGATTGGCTCGCTGTTCTGCTTTCTATTCCCATCGGTCTATTCACTTCGTTGGTTTTCTGGCTCATTACACCAAAGTTGGAGCCGATTTTGTTCAAGTGGGGGATATGGAAGACGCAAGCACAGGAAAGAGAGTACCGACAAATTGAACGTTTTAAGAACGAACCGGAGTTATTCACGCAATTTTTAGTTCATGTTACGATAAAAACAGTCCTGATAGGTGCGGTCGGGACAACGTTAGTGATATTCTGCTATCTTATCTCCGAGTATGGAGATATTTATGCTAAAACAGAACAAGCAAAGTTTCCATTTCGGCTCGTTTGGATGGGTGCCAGATGGATTTCGGGAGCCACAGGAATTGTTTTAGTGATCGTATCAAGTCAGGCCCTATCGGTATGGACTAAAGTAACGCACTTCGACACTTACAAGAAAGCCTTAGGCCGAACGTAATCAATTAGCCTTCTGCTTCGTATCGATAAATCGTCGCATAGAGATTGCTTTTGCGGGTGACCTTTTTTTACTGCCAAAACTGTCCGATGACCTAGCCGGGATCACTAATTTTCTCGAAAATGACGGTACCCTTGAAGCCGCTCAACGCATCGCAGGCCACGCCGACAGCCGGACTACGAAACTCTATTACCGCCGCGGCCAGAAGGTTCTCCTCGAGGATATGGAAAGGATTCGGTACTAAAGGCTGAGGAACACTTCATGCCATCGCCCGCCAAAGACCAAGTCTTTATCAGCTACAGCCATGAAGATACAAAGTGGCGTGAAGATCTCGAGAAACACCTAAAACCGTTTCTGCGAGCGGGTTCCATTAAGAGTTGGTCTGACAAACAGATCAGCTCCGGCTCGCAATGGTTTACCGAGATCAAGACAGCACTGACCAACACCAAGATTGCCGTCCTGTTGGTTACACCGGACTTCATTGCCTCTGATTTTATCCACGAATACGAACTTGGTCCGTTCCTGAAAGAAGCGGAGCAAGGAGGGGTCGGGATCTTCTGGGTGCCTGTTCGCGCTAGTTCTTATAAAAGGACAGCACTCAAAGATTACCAAGCTATTCTGGATCCTGCCCAGCCATTGGCCGCCATGACGAAGGCTGACCGCGATGAGGCTTGGGTAAGAATCTGCGAAGAGATTGAAAACGCAATAAACAAGCCAGGCGAACCTCGACCGCCTCCTTATGTAGGCCCATCGCATTCTGCCGCACAGCACGCGGCTCTCGAGTGGGACAATCACCTTGGGCATACCTATCGATCCGAAGGAACTGCAATCTACACCTTGGCTTTCCAACTCAGCGCAAGGAATAAATCGGGTAGAGCTGTCAAGCTAGAACATGCTCGCTTAATCTCTGGCATCACAGGGGCGACTGCCGAAGTGCTAGTCGGAACGGCTGACGGCTGGGTGCGACCGTCGGATATCAACCTGATTGCAGTGAATAGTACCGTCACCTTGCAAGTGGTATTCAACCCTCCAAATGGTCTTGCTGCACAGGACTTCATCAACTCATGGGGCACAATGCAACTGTCTGTCACCTATGACGGTGCTACGCATGAGGTACCGACTCGGGAGGAAATGACTCGCGCGCTGTATGCCGGCTTCCGACCCAGTCCTATCGGGCCGTCAATCACCGCGCGCACGGTACGGCAAGAAGTACCGGCTAACGTTGAGAGTGAAAGTAAACGTCGCCTCATCTCGAATATAGAGTTCACCCTTGAGTGCCCGTTCGCTGAGTTCGATGAGGAGAAATTCAAGATCGCTTTAAAATTAGCAACCGGCATCGAAGCATCTCAGATCCGCATAGCTGCAATCCGGTCCGGAAGTACGATAGTTAAGATTGATGGTGAGCAGGAAACACTTGGGGCTCTGATTCGTGAAATTCAATTCTCGCAGCATGTGGCACACGAGTTAGCTGTACGAACTGGTATGCGCAAAATGGCCTGGGAGATCGATGGAACACGCTATGAATTAACGGTAGATGCGCCCACTGACGATGTTGCAGTTCCAGTGTCTAAGCTGGCAATTGTCCAGACGGGGCCTTTGGCGCGAGAAAATACCGGTGAAAAGAGCGTGGACACGAATGGCGGGACCAACATAAAAGAGGTCATACTACTGATTCACGGTATCCGAGATTTTGCTGAATGGGAGGACCTCGTATCGCCCATCTTGGCAGAAGGGCTATCCAATACCGAAATTATTCCTCTTAGATATGGGCGGTTCGACGCTTTCCGGTTCTGGTTTCCCTTTTGGACTCGTTCGGCTCCTGTAAACAACCTTTTGCCTAAGATTAGGGACGCTCGCACCCTGAACCCTAGGGCGAAATTATCAGTGATTGCCCACAGTTTCGGCACTTACGCAATCGGTAAAATCGTTAGCGAGAATCCAGACATACGACTGTACCGATTGATTCTTTGCGGGGCGATCTTACCGTCGGATTTTCGTTGGGATAAGATACCGCACAGCGTCGATACGAAGATAATCAACGATTGCGGAAGGAAAGATATTTGGCCGGTTCTCGCGCAATCTACGACGTTCGGATATGGCACATCAGGCAGATTTGGATTTGGTGATGCTCGTACTATAACCCGCTTTCATGATTTTGGCCATGGAGGCTTTTTCGACAAGAAGTTCGTGTCCGAATTTTGGCTACCTTGGTTTCAAAACGGACAGTTCGTGAGATCAGAGGCTCCGCAGAAAGCCGGAGCGCTTTGGCATCTACTAGCCATTATCCAAATTAAGTGGGTAGCGATTCTCTTGTGTGCGGCCTGCATTCTCTTGTTCGGTATCCGCTGGTTCGAGCCGATTCGGTTCGCTCCAGGTAAGGATTCGCCGACTCCGCCGAATTCCAGTGTGACCGCAACTCCTCTTGCTCCCGCAACTCCTACCGATGTAACCGGCGCTCTTAAGCCTCGTCCTACAACAGCACCAATACAACCCGCAAAACCAACTGCAGGACGCGTTCGTCGTCTGCAGAGTGTGTTTGCCGCTCTAAGCGAAGACGATGCAAGGAAGATCCTTCAGAATAACGGACTATTTCCTCCCGAAGGAACGGCACCGAGGGAGTTTCTAGCCAAGGTAATTCTTGCCAGAGGGAATCTGCCGTTGTTAGCCAACCATACCGCAATAGAGTCTCTCACCTACTATCGCTTACATGCATCTGACGAGGCGAGTATTACTCGCCTCGAAGAAAGTTACGCAGAATTCATTCCGCTTCTTCCGAACGAGTAGACAAACACCAGGTGTCAGCGACTCCAACTCCTTCGCCCAGGGTCTTGATATAAACAGAGTAGGGTACCCCATAGACGGGCGGAGCTTCGCGGAGGGGAAGGAAGCCCAATCTTAGGTACATCGCCAAAGCTACTTCCATAACCGGCGTGGTGTGTAACGCGATGAGCGGAGCTCTGTCTCGGTGCGCTCGAAGTATACACGCCTCTGTCAATCGGCGACCCAGGCCCTTGCTACGAGCCGGAGGCGCGACGACCAGCATTCTAATGACCGGCCAACCGGGATCGAAGAAAGGAGGCTTAGGCTTATCCATGCCAACATAGGCGACGCCGCCGACAATTCGTCCGGCGTCTTCGGCGACGATTATCTCCGCCGCGCTGGATAATTCTGACATTCGGGCCACTACGGACCTCATTGCTTTCCAATCCGAATAATACCTTTCGAATTGCAGAAAAGCCCAGAGCGCGACCTCATTGAGCGCATCAGCGTCTGACGGTCGATAATCTCGGAGCACTCCGTGTCTCCTTTCGGGTTGCCTGAACTTCCCGACTATGCCAAATAGCGCGCAAAATTCTATGCCAAATAATTCGCAAAGTGACACACAATTTTGCTGTCCCCTGCCCGGCTAAACAATGTAACATAACGTCCTTTATGATACATTAAGAGGGGGCCTGAAAAGGAACCTCCTTGACGCCAAAATGAATGCCTTAACCCTTCGCCATGCAGACACCGTCCCGTCGATCCTGGCCAACGCCGGCGAGGATGCCGCGACCAAGTTCCTGGGGTTTTTCGCCGCCAGGATCCGGAACCTGAACACCCGTGACGCTTACGCACGGGCTTGTGCTCAATTCATGGCCTGGTGCGAACAGCACGTTGTTGACCTTCGCCTGATCACACCGATGCACGTCGCGGCCTATATCGAGCAGCACCCGGGTTCGCCGCAAACGATCAAGCAACACCTGGCCGCCATCAAAATGCTCTTCGATTACCTGGTGATCAGCCAGATCGTTCCGACTAACCCGGCGGCGCCGGTCAAAGGTCCGACCCATGTGGTCAAACGTGGCAAGACACCAGTCTTGAGCGCTGAGGATGCCAGGGCACTGTTAAATTCGATTTCCACCGATTCCCTGCAGGGTTTGCGGGACCGGGCGTTGATCAGCGTGATGCTGTTTTCGTTTGCGCGGGTCTCGGCAGTACTCGGGATGCGGGTCTGTGATTTTTATGAAAACGGACGCCGGAAATGGTTCCGACTGCTGGAAAAGGGCGGCAAACATCACGAAGTACCGGTGCACCATAAGGCTGAGGATTACGTTGCAGAGTACTTGGAAAAAGCCGGTTTTGCCCCCAATGCGCCCCTATTTCAAACCTTCCGTAAGAGAAAGCCTACGGGACGGGCAATGTCGCGCTCGGAGGCTTACCGGATGATCCGCCGGCGAGCGATTGATGCCGGTGTGTTCGCCCCTGTCAGCTGTCATTCGTTCCGTGCCACCGGGATAACCGTTTACCTTGAAAACAAGGGAACGCTTGAGACCGCTCAGAAAATTGCAGCCCACGAGAGTCCTCGCACTACGAAACTCTACGATAGAACTGATGACCAACTTACACTTGATGAGATTGAGAAGATTTCAGTCTAGACAGCGAGGATATGGGGCGGATTAGGCATTAAAATGTTTCCTACTCCTAATTGACCGTTGAGTCTCGGACTATCTGTCTATTTAGCTTTTATACGGGCTACAGATGAGCTTGGGCGAATCCATACCGTACTTTGATCGAATCGCGCAGGCGATTCGAATCGGCAGGTGCATCCCGTTTCTAGGTGCTGGTGTGAGCATGGGCTACCAAGATTGGAGGAATGGACAAGCGGAAGTTTCAGGTTGTCCCTCTGGTTGGGAGCTAGCCGACATTCTGAAGAGGGATCTGCGAGCGAAGCCAGTCCCAAGCCGGGAACTTGACCGCGTTCCGCTGGTGGATCTTCCTTCGATTGCGGAATTTTACGTTTACTTTGACAGCGGAGTGCGAAGCGAGATCGAAGAGAAGGTCAAGGAGGCAATCCAGAGCGCGAAATTCCCGCGTCCCATCCATTGGGCGCTTATTGCCATCCCGTCTATCCGCTGCGTGTTCACCACCAACTACGACCAACTGGTCGAGCAAGCCTGCCGACACGATGTTCCGAAACGAAACTTGCTTGGGCCGTACGTCTATGATCAGTCGAGGGGCGAGCAGGTGAAGCCCGAGAACATCCCCCTCGACATTATCACTAATCGCCCTTTTCGCGCGGATGATGCGATGGCGCGGCAAGGCTATCCGTTAGTTCTCTATAAGATGCATGGCTGCGTAGAACACCCCGATTCGTTATTGATAACAACATATGACTATGTGAAATACATCGCGTCGTGGCGAGACGAGCGTCTTGGGATGCCTAAGGAGTTCCGTGATCTTTTGCTCAAGAATACGATCCTCTTTCTCGGCTACGGCCTCGGGGATTGGAACTTTCGTGTCATCTGGGAGGCGATGATCGGGGCATTCCCCGGTGGACGGTTTCCGATCCAGTCCTACGCCATAAAAAAAGACGTTACAGAATTCGAGCGCTCGCTTTTCGCCGCTCGTAACATTTGGCTTGTAGATTGCGACCTCACGCTGTTTGCGCGCGCATTGGAGGAGGTATTTGGGTTCACCATTCCCAGGCCGCCATCTTCGATTCAAGGCAACCAGCATCGGGAGTAACCTGTTCCATGCTTCGCCGCAATCCATACAAGCTTTTTGACTATTACACGGAAACGGACGCGAATCTCTTCTTTGGCCGAGAGGTCGAGGTCAGTGCTGTGGCCGGCGACATTCTCGCAAACAAGCTTCTCGTGCTCTTCGCCCGTTCTGGTTCCGGGAAAACGTCGCTCCTCAACGCCGGCATTGGTCCGGCATTGGCTGAAGTAGGGTGCGTCGATAAAGATGATCCTGGAATTCGAATGGCCACTATTCGTCTTTCCGGTGATTCGACTCCCGAGCAGTCTGCGCTTAAAGCGCTCAAACCGATCCTCGGCTCAGATGGTCCGTCGGACTCAGAGAGTTTGCACGACGTCCTAGGGCGCGTATGTGCATTCGCTCAGCCCGGGACACCCGGGCTGCAGCCTATGGGACTTGTCCTAGTTTTCGACCAATTTGAAGAGCTTTTCATTACACTTTTCAGAGATCGGCCAGACGTTCGTAACGAGTTCGCTACGCAACTGGCGAAGATCATCCACGACGACACGCTCCGCGCTTACGTCGTTCTCTCTCTTCGCTCGGAATATTTCCACCACCTCAACGAATTCCGCGGCGCCATCCCGAGCATTTTCCAGAACAATACGAACCTTGAGCTTCGTCCCTTCGACGACGACGCCGCGCTCCGCGTCATCAACTGTCCAGCCGAGCGGGAAGGCAGCTTCGCGTGGCAAAAGGGATTACCGGAACGGATTGTTGCCGACCTCAAGGCTCTAAATGAGGACAAGGATGGCGTCCTTCCAATTCATCTCCAGATCGTCTGTTACGGCCTCTTGGGGCGTCTGCCGCCTGAGGAACGGGAGATCACGGAGGCGCATTACGTGCGTGCGGCCAACAACTCCGACAAAGCAGAAGGTGCGTCTCCCGCGGATTCTATGATTCGCCAGCGAGTCATCGGGCCGCTGGATACGCTGAAAGGGCGAAACCGCCGCCGCTGCCTCTATCAAACATTAGGTCAGCTAATTACGCCTCGTGGAACTAAGGTCCTTCGGTCCTTTTCCGGCCTCTGCAAGACGATCCCCGAGCGACGGCTCATTCCTATCCTCGAATATCTCGAAGAACGATTGCTGTTGCGGCGGGAAGCATCGGAACAAGAAACTTGGTACGAACTTCGCCATGACTACCTAGCCTTCAGAATTAAACCATGGCTGGAGGCAAAGGTAAACGCCTCAAAAGCGAGCGATCAATGGCGGCGTGGTATATTCATTGGTTGTCTCGCTTTAGCGACCACAGTTGCCACCAAACTCGTTTTCGATTGGAATACATACACAGCGTATCTGGGTATATCCGACCGACCGGATGAACTTGTGATTGCGCGGCAACCAGGGCTCGGCCTCTTCGCACCACCATGGTGGGAGCGCGAAATCGGAACCGGCTTTCCCCGCTCCGAGGTCCAGGCTGGTGGTGTCCAGCAGTTTCACTTTGACGTGAACCAGGCCCTTTCGTCATGGAGGGACGTCGAACCTTTTTTGCAACAAAACCCGCGCTGGACCCTTCAGCTCGCGACGCGCCTAGTAGACCAGACATCCGCCAAGCCTGCATATACACCCTATTTTGAGAAGGTTAACGTACCGCAGCAGACATCCGCCACGGCTGCAAAAAACACCTTCTTTGAGGTGATCCACCAACCAGAAATTGGACTTTATGCCGCTGCCGACCGACATGTCCTGGAGTACGTCATCAGCGCGTTGAAATCTGGTATTGCCTCCGCCGCTAAGGCGCTAGGGGCGCTGGGAGCGAACCTGCCCAAGGATCAAGGCCCTGCAGTGGTCGGGGCGCTGCTCAGCGCTGTCAGGGACCAGTCTTCCGATGTCAGAAGCTCCGCCGCTTACGCGCTAGGGGCGCTCGAAGTGAACCTGCCCGAGGGTCAAGGCGCAGCAGTGGTCGGGGCGCTGCTCAGCGCTGTCAAGGACCAGTCTTCCGATGTCAGAAGCTCCGCCGCTTACGTGCTAGGGGCGCTCGAAGCGAACCTCCCCAGGGATCAAGGCCTTGCAGTGGTCGAGGCGCTGCTCAACGCTGTCAAGGACCAGGATTCCAATGTCAGACGCTCCGCCGCCTATGCGCTAAAGGCGCTGGGAGGGAACCTGCCCAAGGATCAAGGCCCGGCAGTGGTCGAGGCGCTGGTCAACGCTGTCAAGGACCAGGATTCCAATGTCAGATTCTCCGCCGCTTACGCGCTAAAGACGCTCGGAGCGAACCTGCCCGAGGATCAAGCCCCTGCAGTGGTCGGGGCGCTGCTCAATGCGGCCAAGGACCAGAATTCCAATGTCAGAAGCTCCGCCGCTAGCGCGCTAGGGGCGCTGGGAGCGAACCTGCCCAAGGATCAAGGCCCTGCAGTGGTCGGGGCGCTGCTCAGCGCTGTCAAGGACCAGTCTTCCGATGTCAGGCGCTCCGCCGCTGACGCGCTAAAGGCGCTCGAAGCGAACCTGCCCAAGGATCAAGGCCCTGCAGTAGTCGAGGCGCTGCTCAACGCTGTCAAGGACCAGGATTCCAATGTCAGAAGCTCCGCCGCTGGCGCGCTAAAGGTGCTGGGAGCGAACCTGCCCAACGATCAAGGCCCCGCAGTGGTCGGGGTGCTGCTCAACGCTGTCAAGGACCAGTCTTCCGATGTCAGAAGCTCCGCCGCTAACGCGCTAGGGGCGCTGGGAGCGAAGCTGCCCAAGGATCAAGCCCTTGCAGTGGTCGGGGTGCTGCTCAATGCTGTCAAGGACCAGTCTTCCGATGTCAGAAGCTCCGCCGCTGGCGCGCTAAGGGCGCTGGGAGCGAAGCTGCCCAAGGATCAAGCCCTTGCAGTGGTCGGGGTGCTGCTCAATGCTGTCAAGGACCAGGATTCCAATGTCAGAAGCTCCGCCGCTTACGCGCTAGGGGCGCTGGGAGCGAACCTGCCCAAGGATCAAACCCCTGCAGTGGTCGGGGCGCTGCTCAATGCTGTCAAGGACCAGGATTCCAATGTCAGAAGCTCCGCCGCTTACGCGCTAGGGGCGCTGGGAGCGAACCTGCCCAAGGATCAAGGCCCTGCAGTGGTCGAGGTGCTGCTCAACGCTGTCAAGGACCAGAATTCCAATGTCAGAAGCTCCGCCACTGAGGCGCTAGGGGCGCTGGGGGCGAACCTGCCCAAGGATCAAGGCCCTGCAGTGGTCGGGGCACTGCTCAATGCGGCCAAGGACCAGGATTCCAATGTCAGAAGCTCCGCCACTGAGGCGCTAGGGGCGCTGGGAGCGAACCTGCCCAAGGATGAAACCCCTGCAGTGGTCGAGGCGCTGCTCAACGCTGTCAAGGACCAGTATTCCAATGTCAGACGCTCCGCCGCTGACGCGCTAAAGGCGCTGGGAGCGAACCTGCCCAAGGATCAAGGCCCTGCAGTGGTCGGGGTGCTGCTCAACGCTGTCAAGGACCAGGATTCCAATGTCAGACGCTCCGCCGCTAGCGCGCTCGTTTTGGTGGAATCTCACGCAATGGCAGCCCCATCTGTATTTTTTGACCTCGACGCGCTCATATATAGTTCGAACGTGAACGATGCAGAGATTGCCCAAGATGCCATCCACAACCTTGCTTCCTCAAACTGGATGCAGAGCGACGTTGAGTTGCTCCGGGATCTTCAAGGCGATGATAGCAGATGGCGTTACTTTGCATTGCACGTTTTGGCGCGACGCCATTTGGACGTAGGAACACGTGAGCAAATTCGAAGGCTACGCGATGACGAACAAGGTCGTCCGTGGGTGCAACTCGCTGCGCTCCGGTGCCTAGTGGAGATCGAACGCGAAAAGCGGTTGCAAAAACAGCCGCGGGGTCAACCTTCTTCCGATGTCGGGGGAATCTAGGTACTGATCGATCTCGACGGGCCAGCAGCAGTTATCCAAGTTTCACGGTGCCTGCAACCGTTAATTTGTCAGCTTCAGCCCCTCCAGATGAAACACACGCAGGTTTTTTCATATGCGCTCTCAACGCCATTGATCGATATCGCTTAGGCGGAAGACCGCAAGCCTATCTCGACGTTAGTGAGCCACCCTACGACTGGATCTAACTTACGACCAGCCGTTGTGACAAACACGTCAGCACAACCGGGAAGGTCTTCCATTGCTCGTTTAGCTTCCGCCAAAGTGGTGTCTTGTCTCACGCAGGCCCACGCTAGAATTTTTTGATAGAGCTGTGCATCATCGGTTTGGAGATCACTGATGGTAAGCTCACTCACAGGCCTTGATTCGCCTGTAGCACCCAGCGCTTTCGTGGAAATGTAATCGGTCAGAACGCTGAGATGAATAACAAATAGCGGTGAACTATCGGAATTTAGGACGGGTAAGCGGTTGCGTCGATTGTCTCGCATTAGTTTTACGAGTTCAGCAATCTTCAAAGATTGAGAATTTTCCGGCGGGACCAAAATCTTTTTTGTAACGGTCGGCTCCGTCATCTTGAGCATCGCGGATTCGACAGGAGTAGAACGTAGCCGCTCGGTGATACCCAGAAGGTCCTTGGTGTTTTTTGCCGCCGACTCGAAGTTTGCCTTCGCGAAATAGAAGGCGAGGACCGTCCCAACCCAGGTACCGAGAAGCGGTAGAAGAGATCCGAATACCAACTGCGCCGCATCACTCTTGTTCCGCGCACCATGTGCAAGAAAAATAACAACAATACCCAGAATAGTTACAGCTACGAGCCCTCCAAGTGTTATCCAGAATGCGATGCGATTTCTTGTCTCTTGATCGGCCGCGCTGACGATTGGCTGTTCGGTACCGTTGCTCACAATGCAAAGAAAGTGATTTTTTTGAAAAGGCCGCTTTATGGAAGCTCCGTTGATTTGAACATCCATCCCCGGAGCTCCGCCATCACTGGTTTTAAGTGCCAGTTGAAGCACTTTACCTTACTCTGCATAGCCTTAACATATTGTTTGCAATACTTGCAATAATCTTTTGGGTAGAGCGTTGGGAGGTTGTAGGAGATTGCGAGCGTGAAGCTCTTTTTAAAGAAATGCGCCTGGTATCGGCCGAACGTGCTTTTCCGCCCAACCGTACCCGGACTCATATCTCTCGAGAGCGGTGTTGAGGATAGTGCGCTCGGTATCGGAGTGCATGAAGTAGCTTTTCTGAACAGCAGTTGACACGCCCCAGACCGAAAGCAGAGCCTGTTTCAGACGAGAAGACAGGTTTTTAATTATTATTGCCAACGGAGGTCCTGTCGCAGAACTGCGATCTAGATGGTCCTTTTGAAACAGTCTTGAATTTTAGGCTTGCTGGCGCATAATACGAGTCCTAACCCGCCCTCACTTAGCTAGTATGAGTTTTTCGCTGATTGATCCGTCAACGCTTGCTGAGCTTCGTCAAGCTTATCTGCAGCAAAACTTAACTCTTTATCTCGGAGCTGGCGTCTCGTTGGGCAGCGGTCTCCCGACTTGGAATCAACTGGTCTTAGCAATGTATTTCCGGGCCGCTTCTGGCGATTGGAAGGGCCGCTGGTCTCCTTATCCGAACTATCTCTACGCGATTGCTGAATGGCAGTTGCAGCGCGGCCACGAACCGCTTGAATGCACGTAAGATTCGGCACTTCTACTCAAGCGATGCGGAATTCTTCGACGATTTACGCCATACCCTCTACGCTGGCCTTAGCGACGAAAGTTCCGGGCGTTGGGAATATCCTGAGGCTTCGATGCTTCGCGCTGGCAACGCAACGCTCGATGGAGTGGCTGAACTGTGTTGGCAGACCGAAGTTAACGGGAGTGGTCTCCACGCCGTAATTACGTACAACTACGATAATCTTCTTGAGACCGTTACAGACGGGAGTCAGTGCCCTTTTTTGCCTGTTTGGAAATCATCCCGCTCATTGACCGCTAATCAGCGCCCGATTATTCACGTCCACGGATATATACCCGCCCTTGGTGAGAGTTCATCACCGGACGAAATAGTATTTACTGAACAGCAGTATCACGCTGCTGCCCATAGTCCGTATTCGTGGAGCAATCTGTCGCAAATACAATGCCTGTCCGCTTCTGTCGGGTTGATGGTCGGTCTGTCGTTGTCCGACCGAAACATGCGTCGGCTGCTGGATGCAATGAGAATAACCCCCTTGCGGAAGCGCCAATTTGCCATTTTGCGGAAGCCAGAGTGGGAACAACCTAAATCAGAGGACCTTGAAGAAATTCACAAGAAAGCGGTTTCCTATATCGAACTCTTTGTACGAAGCGGAGCGAAGAAATCCTGGGCCGGACGTTCGGAGGAAATGCTTGGCATCTTTCAGGTGTTGAATAGCTTCGAAGAACATAATTACAACAAATTATTGTTAGAGATGGGAATTACTCCTATCTGGTATTCGGATCATAAAGAGGTCCGCCAATTACTTCAGAGTATTCTTACGTAAAGTTTTAGACTTCCGCAGATGAAACGAGGCCGGAGTCTGACTGAGGTACGGGTCATGGAAAATCACAGACCCTCGAGCAAACGATGATCGAAGTCCAGGATCAGCAGTCCGACTGGTTTCAACCACTCTAAGGCTTTCGCAGATGACTGCAACTGGTCAGTCAAATGCCGCCTCCGCCCCGCGCCAGGATTGTTAGCCGCCGAGCAAAATTCGTCTCTTTTATTCAGTGAGGAACGCTGACGAACCGCTCTCGCAAATCATGGGAATAATGGTCTAAGATCCGCCCGAACTCAGATCCCAAACGGTCAAACCATGATCCACTCTTGTCGATCTGAATCCGCGATTCATTCCCAATATTCCAATATCGATCAATCCACTGCTGAGCCTCCCGAAGCGAACGGGGCTGGCAGATCCAAAACATCTCGAATAAAGTTCGTACCGGGTCTTGTTGGGGGTGCGGTACGAGCCACTCGCGGGTCAACGAGTTCACTGAGCACGGCGCAGGGCCGGTCGGAAAGACGTACCGATTGAGACCTCCGCTCGTAGCCATTTTGATGACCAACCGTGGGTGCTCCCAACCCACGAGCGACCAGCCTTGCTGTCGCACTGCCCGCGGCGCAATGCTCGCTGGGGTGTCCCCAAGATCTATCATTCGTGCCTCGAATGCGCCCTCGTGCTCCGGAAGGTCTTCAAGCCATTGCTGAGCTTTCTCAAGCTGAGCGGGTGCTATCCGATAAACAACGCCTGACTCTCGTGATCTATAGGCGCCGGTTTTAAAATCATGCGTGGCAAACCACAATGCCACGGCAATCGACGAAGTGGCGTCAAGAAGACCGGTGTCCATTCCGTAGTGTTGACCGATACTTCGAAGTTTGTCCAAGCGCGGACAGTCCGATGTCCATTGATCCCCGAACCAAGTCGCTGCGGCAGCGTCTTTCTTTATGGCGCACGCAAGCGCGATTATGAAGGCACAGACACTCGTCCAGAAGTAAACCATCATGTCGTCGAATGCGCCTTCCTCCTTATCTGGAACGATGCCGGAGAGAAATCGCTCATACTCACGTGTGTCCGTTGGTATCAGGCTGGGGAGGTCCATAGTTCCTGGAAGAAGGGAAATAGGCAGCTGTGTCCTTGTTGGTTCGAAACGCCACGAGCGACCGTCGATAAGATCTTCAGCCGACAATGGCCGGAACGGCCCCGCAGTTAATGGCCATCGTCGACGGTACTCGCGAGATTGTCCTCGGTAAAGATAGGGCCGGCCGGTTGATTGCGCTGAGGCGACCAAGTAATCGGCCAGATCAGCCTCAGAGTTAAAACTTGTCGTCGGAATTTCTAGGATCGCGCAGCGTTCAACGTGTGAAATAATCTTCATTGATGCACATGGCTTTTGGCTCTCGATCCAGCATAGCGGCGCACCCCGATCTGTTTATATCTGGCTAAAAGCCACTGCGAAGCTAAACATTCTCGCGAGCCTGGCCAGACGAGTTCTGCTCGGGTCAGTTCTTGAAATCGCCGGCGACTCCACCGCTTCCGGGCAACACCTCCACTACGCAGCGGGATAAAGCTCAGGAACCCGTTAGGCCGGCAGTGGCCCGATCCGAGATAGCGTTCGCTTTTCAAGAGCGTGAGGCTGGTCTGGATACCTGTGAGTGATTGATTTTTGCGTCCACGCCTACTCGCGTAGTCCCAGAGATGAAGACTTCCGGTTCTGCCATCTTTCAAATACTATCCAAATTCCGAGCGGGCGGGCGAGCAAAAGCGCCGGCATAGCGACCTTTCTATTCCCCCACGCGTGCTAGTAAGCGAGTAATGTTTGAGCGATGTAGCCCAAATAACCGGGCAGCATCAGCGGCTGTCTTGGAACCGTCGCGTACTGTGCGAATCACCTCTTGCTGCTGCTGACCGGTCAATTTGCCGGGGCGTCCAAGCTTCACCCCGCGATCGCGAGCGGGCGCCAAGCCGGCGCGCGTTCGTTCACGAACCATCGACCGTTCGAATTCAGCGAAGCTCCCGAGCATCTGCATCATCATGCGTCCTGCGGAGGCTGTGGTATCCACGGCCTCTGTGAGACTCCGAAAGCCTGCGCCACCTTCGCGCACGCGTGCCATGATATGCAGCAAATCCTTCAAAGACCGCGAAAGCCGGTCGAGCTTCCAGACCACCAGCATGTCGCCTTCCCTGAGTTGCTCCAAGGCTTTCTGAAGTTCCGGTCGGTTCCAGCGGCCACCGGAGGCCTTCTCTTCGAAAATCCGTTTGAAGCCGGCTTGGCGCAGCGCTTTAACCTGGATCGTTAGTGTCCTGGGCTTCGGCCTTTGAAACTCGCGCGTAACCGATGAGCATTCCGTCTTTTCTCATCGGCCCTCTGCCGGGTGATGCTCTCCGGTCACTTTCCATTCCCATTCCGCGCCCCCTACCGGCCTCGAGCGCGCCCCGCGAATCAGGATCCCTGAGGTTGGTTTTGGTTTTTTTCGCGTCCTTTAGCGTATTTCGCGGGCCCTTTTCTGTATTTTCGCGGGCCTTTATCCAGTCCCGGATTCGAGCTCATCGAGGATTCGCAGGACTGCCGACTGAGGGTCCGGCGAAGCGGTGATCGGCCGGCCGATGACAAGGTAGTCGGCACCCGCCTCGACAGCTTGTCGCGGGGTGAGAGTCCGTTTTTGGTCACCTGCGTCCGACCACGTTGGCCG
>Ga0213878_10000404_pt1 | contig 16408 bp, 15 predicted proteins | sample VelepicoBEBS_R02_FD_161053 | JGI IMG/M metagenome (GOLD analysis project Ga0213878, IMG submission 161053) | Vellozia epidendroides bulk soil microbial communities from rupestrian grasslands, the National Park of Serra do Cipo, Brazil - BS_R02 | ecosystem: Environmental > Terrestrial > Soil >... | reverse complement strand
TCGCCGGTAACCCCTGGCATCCGCTCTCCCATGAACACCCGTTTGACGCCGCCCTGCCGTTTACTCAGGCCATGGAGAAACTCGCCGGCGAAAGCGGTCTGGAGTCCCGCTCGACGGCTTGCGCCCGGGGCGCGACGCTGCTTGAAAGCCTCTACAGCCCCTACCGCATCCTGACGCCGATGAAACGAGCGGGAAAACGCGGTGAAGGCAAATGGCAGCGCATCAGCTTTGAACAGCTGATTAACGAGGTGGTGGAAGGCGGCGATCTGTTTGGCGAGGGGCATGTGGACGGTCTGCGCGCCATTCGCGACCTGCAAACGCCGATCGACCCGGCGCACCCGGCGTTTGGTCCGAAGGCCAACCAGCTGCTGGTGACCAACACCAGCGACGAGGGACGCGACAGTTTTCTGCGTCGCTTTGCGCTCAACAGCTTCGGCTCAAAAAACTTCGGCGCCCACGGCGCGTATTGCGGCCTGGCGTGGCGTGCGGGTTCCGGCGCCACGCTTGGCGATTTGGATAAGAACCCTCACGTTAAGCCCGACTGGGAACACGTTGAATTTGCGCTGTTCATCGGCACCTCGCCCGCGCAGTCGGGCAACCCGTTCAAGCGCCAGGCGCGACAGCTCGCCAGCGCAAGGCTGCGGGAAAGCTTCAACTATGTGGTGGTCGCCCCAGCGCTTCCGCTCACCACCGTGATGGCGGACGATCGCGGCCACTGGCTTGCGGTGAAGCCTGGCACCGATTCGGCGCTGACGATGGCGATGATCCGCTGGATAATCGAAAACCGCCGCTATCAGGAAAGCTATCTGCGTATCCCGCACCCACAGGCGATGCAGCGCCTCGGCGAGAAAAGCTGGACCAACGCCAGTTGGCTGGTCATCACCGATGACGACCACCCGCTGGCGGGACAACACCTGAAAACCGCGCATCTCGCGGACATGCCCAGCGATACGGACGACGCGCTGGTTGTCGATAGCCACGGCGATATCGTTCCGGCCAGCCAGTGCGATCAGGCCGTGCTGGAGGTTAACCGCCCGCTGACGCTGAAAGATGGTTCATCGGTGACAGTGAAAAGCAGCTTTCAGTGTCTGAAAGAGTCGGCGCAAGCCTTAACCTACGCGCAATACAGCGCCCACTGCGGCATCGCGCAAACGCAGATTATCTCGCTGGCGCAGGCGTTCACCGCCCACGGACGCAAAGCCGCCGCCATCGCCCACGGCGGGATGATGTCCGGTAACGGCTTCTACAACGCCTGGTCGGTAATGATGCTCAATGTGCTGCTGGGTAACCTGAGTCTGGAAGGCGGTGTTTTTGTCGGCGGCGGGAAGTTCAACGGCCTGACCGACGGCCCCTGCTACAACATGACGCAGTTCCCCGGTAAAGTCGCGCCCAAAGGGTTGAGCATCGCCCGCAGCAAAACAGCCTATGAAACCTCAGAGGAATTCCGCCAGAAACAAGCCAGCGGCCGCTCCCCATGGCCCGCGAAAGCGCCGTGGTATCCGTTCGTCGCCGGGCAGTTAACGGAGCTGCTGCCCTCGGCGCTGGACGGGTATCCCTATCCGCTGAAGGCGTGGATTTCGAATATGACCAACCCGCTGTACGGCGTCCCCGGGCTGAGCCAGCTGATCGGGGAGCGGCTGAAAGACCCGCAGCGCCTGCCGCTGTTCATCGCGATCGACGCGTTTATGAACGAAACCACCGCGCTTGCGGATTATCTGATCCCGGATACGCACAACTTTGAGAGCTGGGGGTTTACCGCCCCGTGGGCGGGCGTCGCCAGTAAAACCACCACCGCCCGCTGGCCCATTGTCGCCCCGGCGACGTCCAGAACAGCCAACGGCGAAGCGATATCGATGGAAGCATTCTGCATCGCCGTGGCAAAACGCCTGCAGTTGCCGGGTTTCGGCGACGAGGGGCTCACTGACAGCCAGGGCAAGCCGCTGCCGTTAAACCGGGCGGAAGACTACTATCTGCGGATGGCGGCGAACATTGCTTTTGCCGGGAAAAAACCGCTGCCGGAGGCCAGTCCACAGGAGATAGCGCTCTCTGGCGTCGACCATATCTGGCCTGAAATCGCCAACACGCTAAAGCGCGAAGAATTCCTGCGGGTCGCGTTCCTTTACAGTCGCGGCGGACGGTTCGCGCCGGAAGCCTCCGGACGTCAGGATGGCACAGTGGGCGCCGCCTGGGCGACGCCGCTGCAAATCTGGAACAGCGAGGTGGCCGTGCATCGTTATGCCATGACCGGCGAACGCTATAGCGGCTGTCCGAAATGGTATCCGCCGCGGTTATCCGACGGACGCGCGGTTGACGAGGTGTATCCGCCAGCCGACTGGCCGATGCAGCTGATGTCGTTTAAATCGAACCTGATGAGCAGCTCCACCACCATGATCGAACGGCTGCACCACGTTAAACCGTCGAATCTGGTCGCCATGAACCCGGTCGACGGCGCGCGTTTGCACCTCCGCCACGGCGATAAGGTGAAGATAACCACGCCCGGCGGCAGCGTCGAAGCCCAGATAAGCCTGCTGATGGGCGTGATGCCCGGCGTTATCGCCGTCGAGCACGGGTACGGGCATAAAGAAATGGGCGCGCGTCAGCACTGGCTGGACGGTGAACCGCTCGCCTGGCAGCCGCAGATTGCCTCGGGTATCAATATCAACGATCTCGGTTTTCAGGACCCGACCCGGACGGTTGCAGGTACCTGGCTTGACTGGGTCACCGGCGCCTCCGTACGCCAGGGGCTTCCGGCAAAGGTGCAAAAAATAAGCTGAACTGAGCCACCTGACCTTTCTTTGGAAAGGTCAGGTGGTATCGTTAAAGTGCTGGCGAAAATATTTACATTCACCAATGAATAAATAATTACCCGCAGCCATTTACGCCTGCTTAATAATTTACCCGCGACTTCCTCTGATCAATTTATTATTCTCCCGTCGCAGGATTATATTCCCTGTCAATGCTTACTTTTTAAAAAACAATCATCGGGATCGCGAAATGAAAAAAGTCACACTGTTAGTTGCTGCATGCACATTTATGGTTTGTGGGATGGCGAACGCCGCGAATGGCCAGGCCGTCGCTAATGCAAAAGCGGCATGCCAGAGCAACCCAACGCAGTGCGCAAATGCGAAATCGCAGGCGAAAAAGGAAGCGCAAGCAGCTAAAGATGCCTGCGCGAAAAACCCGTCGGCATGTAACAATGCGAAGTCACAAGCTAAAAAGGCCATGAGCCAATAAGCATAAAGGCAGCAGAGTCACCTCTACTGCCTTTATAAATGATCTGACTGGCTAACGGCTATATAGCCATTTCCTGCACCTGCAGTTTCCGCTTTAGCGCCAGGTCATCACTCACGCCAAATTTTCGCATAATATTGCGCTTATGTGAGCTAATTGTTTTTTGACTGCGAAACAGCGAACGGGATATTTCCACCCCGCTTTTCCCATCGCGAATAAATGCCAGGATTTTAGATTCCGTCTCGGTGAGCGATACGGGCGACGTTTTCGGCGCCTGTCCCTCTTTGAGACTCCGAACAAAAGGACTTAAAAACCGCTTGTGTCGATGGCTGCAGTCAACAATGTCTTTGATCTCAAACTGGTGATCGTCGACGCACAGCAGCGAACAACGGCTTTGCGTCAGAAGCGCCGTGATCACGCGCTTTTGCGTCGCGCGTACCAGCACCAGTAACCGGCCCTGGCTCCCGGGTAACGCGGAAATATCGATATCCAGTTCAGCCGTCAGATCGAGAACCGACAGGTTCGGCGGCGTACTTTCGCCGTCAGATGGCAGGACTGACCAGCACCACCCCGGATTGCTGGCGGCAAGATGATCGAATCCCAGACTTAACGCCTCGGACCAGATGTTTCGCGGTGACGAATAGTGAACATAATAGCTATACATAGAAAGATCACCGTTGTTGATAGAGCGTTGAGATCTGAGCCATTTCAGCCAGCATCGTTAACCACTGATCCGGTGTTTTAATCTCCAGGATAGTGTAAATATTGTGTTTCCAGGAGAACACCGTTTTATAACAGCACCCCCGCTCAATGGAGATATCTTTTGCTGATAGTCCCGCCGAAAATTGCAATAAAATATCCAGTTCCATTTGTGATAAATCGGGCACACGTCGACGCTTAATTGCCGTATCGCCATGTGTGGTCATCTTTTGCAAGGTAACCATCAGCGCATTGGGTAAATCATCTTCGATTAAAATCTCATTTACGCCAACCGCATTCAATAACCTTGATAAGTAGAGATAGCCAGAAGGTATCCACGCAATCGTGTTTATCTTCATTATTTTCAAATAGCGAAAAAGCCGAAGAACCTCAGAAAAATTCGGCCCTACGCCGCCGACACCCACGAGCACGCACATATCCTTATTGACTGAATTGCGAATGTCCTCAATATACGGGGTGGATACCTGATGTAACCAGAGTGGTCGCGATCTACCATCAATAAGATGCTGAGCCAGGGAACGCACAAGCATCCTCGGCTCATACAGCAATATTTTCGACACGGGGCAGCGACCTTGTTTTTTTAATTTAAGCAAGTCGTTATTACCTATCATAATAAAACAGAGGATAATAAAAACAAGATTAAAAACGGTCCAATAATGGACCATGCAAATAGCAAAAATAAACTTTCAGAACGTGATTAATTTATACTACTGGTATTTTCCCTGCACCAATCGTTAGCGGACACTGTCGCAAAGATCAGTAACGTGAAAGGCTGGCAAACTGACCCTGCCGGGCCAGGCATTGCCAGCCCGGCATGAGCGTCAAAACGCCACGCTGCCCAGAATAAACGTGACGGTGATGACTGACAACAGCGTCGTCCAGGTAATGATAGAAGCCATTGCTTCGTGATCCCCCCCCATCTGGCGCGCCAGAATATAGGCGTTACCCGCGCAAGGCACTGCGGAGTAGAGAATGGCGATGCTGGCTGACACTCCGGTAGCACCAAAATAGTTAACCAGCGCGATGGTAATCAACGGCATGGCTACCAATTTAAGTATGGTCGCGTAGGAGGTGGAAACCAGCTTGCGGATATGCATGCTGACGATAAGCCCCGCGCCGACTGACATCAGGCTCAGCGGTGTCGCGGCGTTGGACAGATACACGACTAGCTGCTTAATCGCACCGGTGATGTGCAGGTTGCACAGGTTCATCAGTACGCCCAGCAATGCACCGATTATCAGCGGGTTCTTCGTCAGTGCCAGCAGCGCACCACTGAGGCTTTTCTTGCTTCCGGTACCATAATGGTTCATCACCAACACACTCATAATGTTGGTCAAAATGATCATATACGCTACAAAGAAGCCAGAAAGCGCTACGCCCTCGCTACCGAACAATGATTGTGACAATGCGATGAACACATAAGAGTTGTATCTGATTCCCCCTTGAAAAATAGAGGTAAACAAATCTGGCGTGGTATTGAAGAACAATTTTCCGACGAAAATAATCAACGCGATAACCAGTGTGGAAATAATGGTCGCCATCACCGGGTAAAAGTTGTTCGCACCGCTGAAATCCGCCTCACTGATGTCCAATATTAATAGCGCCGGGAAAAACAGATAATAAACAAATTTATCTGAAAACCCCCAAAATATGGCGACATCCTTAATATATATTCTCGACAAATATCCCAAAACGATCAACAAAAAAAATAGGTAGTATAGAAAGGAAAACGTTTAGCATAAATTATGACCTTAAATCGAAAAAATACGTTCCTGAACCTGATTGAGGTTACGGTGATTCCATAAGCTTGCTGAAACGAAGACACGCTGTATCCAACGTAACGGCGTGTCTTTTTCATCGAAAGAAGGTATAAATTTATCGCGCGAGTGCAGCGCAAAACGATTATCGATATAAACCAAATCACCTGGGCAAATATTTATTTCGATGGCATTTTTTTTCACCAGACCATGGAAACGTTCCAATGCGGCTTCCGCTCGCGGCGTGCTGGCCGCAATCATACCGGGATAAAAGACGGCGCTGACAAACGGTAACACGCGGTTTTGCGAAATCAGAGGCACCAGTTCGGTCTCTTCGCGTCCGACCTGCGTGGATTGGCGCCAGCGGTACGGTAGTTTAATACGGTACAGTGGACTGGCCAGCGTTTCGATATCCTCGCGGCCTAGCTGCGCGATGGGCAGGCGCGAATCGGAAATGCGCGTCATTGGGCTTTGCGGATCGCGACGCACGCCAGCCAGCAGCAGGCCCATCGGTGAAACGTTGAACTGCTCCAGGTGTTTCAGGGCCGCGTTTTCAATATGGAAGTCCAGTTCGACGTCAAATCCCAGACCGGTATATTCTTTTTTGGCTTCGCGTTTTGGGATCAAATTATTGATCAGTTCTTTTCCCTCGGAATACATCGAATAGGGTTCGCCAATTAACGAAGATATACCGGCCAAAAGGTTTTCACTGATGTTTCCAGATTTAGCCGATGGTGTATATTGATTGGGGCAAGGAGAGAAAAACACTTCTTTATCTACGGGTACGTTTTTTAAAATAAGATACGGTCTTGGTTTGATGGAGGCTTTTTGCTGACTTAACGCAGCGCTTATTCTGTGTGGCAAATGAGTGATCATTGCATTTCGTATGGCATGAATATAAGTATCACCACCTGCAGGGTCGTAAACAATTTTATCCAATGCTGAAAATAACTCGTTCCGTTCCTGAACCGTCATTTGGAATGACGTTTTGGTAATCCATTCGGAGCATTCCTTGTCAATACAAATATGATTAGCAAACTTAATGAATCGAATAAATACTAACATTTAATTATCAAGGTAGAAATCATTTGTTAACATAAGTTGTGATCTAAATCACTCCCCCTCGGATAAGCCAGCCGCGCCGATCCGGCAAGTACGGAGGACGCGGCGACCGGTTCGGACGTCAGAGTACTTTACTGAGAAACGCGGCAGTACGCGGGTTGGTGGGGGCGCCAAAGATTTGTGCGGGTGTGCCCTGCTCCTGGATAATTCCTTGATCGATAAAGATAACCCGATCGGCTACCTCACGAGCGAATCCCATCTCATGGGTAACGATGACCATCGTCATCCCTTCGCCCGCCAGCGCTTTCATCACCGCCAGCACATCCCCCACCAGCTCAGGGTCAAGCGCGGAGGTCGGTTCATCAAACAGCATGATAGAAGGCTGCATGGCCAGCGCCCGGGCAATAGCCACGCGCTGCTGCTGACCGCCGGAGAGGCTTGAGGGCCAGGCGTTACGTTTATCGCTAAGCCCGACTTTCGCCAGCAGGCTCTCGGCCAGCGTCTGCGCTTCGCTGCGGGTCATGCCACGCAGCGACATCGGCGCCATCAACAGGTTTTCCAGCACCGTCATGTGCGGGAACAGGTTGAAGCGCTGAAACACCATCCCGACGCCTTCACGCAGTTTATTGAGATCGGTCTTCGTATCGTGTACCGCATAGCCGTTGACGATAACCTCGCCTTCGGTGACCGATTCCAGCGCGTTCATGCAGCGCAGAAAGGTACTTTTCCCTGAGCCGGACGGGCCGATGATGCAGACCACCTCCTGCGGTTGAATATCGCAATCGATCCCCCGCAGCACATGGCTGTCGCCAAAGTGCTTATGCAGATTTCTGATGTTAATCACTTTTGCCAAACCTCTTCTCAAGACGGTTAACCAATTGCGCCAGCAGGAACGTTATCACCCAATACACCACAGAGATGGTCAGGTAGGGTTCCCAATAGGTGGCATAGGCGCCAGAGACCGTCCGGGCGGCATAAGCCAGATCCGCCAGACCAATGGCGGAAGCCAGCGATGAGTCCTTCACAATCGCTATTGCGTTGTTGCCCAGCGGCGGCAGGATGCGGCGAAACGCCTGCGGCAGGATAACCTTGCGCATTGATTTCCACCACGGCATTCCCAGCGCGCGCGACGCTTCCATCTGTCCCTTGTCGATGGACTGGATCCCGGCGCGGAAAATTTCCGAAACATAGGCGCCGGCATTAAGCGTAATGGCGACAATACAGGACAGAAACGCGCCGTAGTCCGCGCGTAATGCACGGGCGAAATCGCCGCTCATCAGGCCGCCGGTCACCAGCAGGCCGTCGCGCGGGTTGATAAACAGCGGGATCAGCGCAAAGTGCACCACCATGATTTGCACAAATAGCGGCGTGCCGCGAAAAGCGCTCACATAGAAGCGGACCGGAAACTGCACCAGATAGCGCAGCACATATTTCCATGGCCCATGTTCGGCTTTCGCCATCCGCCCGAGGCCCAACGTCAGCCCCCACAGCGTGCCCAAAATCACGCAGATAATGGTGCATTTAATCGTCATCCAGGCGCCTTCCATGAACAGCGGCAGATACTCCTGGATAATCTCCCAACGGAATCCCGTCATACGTTTTCCCTGAAAAAATGCGGCTGGCGCGAAAACCGCGACAGCCGCGTTAAACTCAACTGCGTATTACTGTGCCGGCAGCACAGGCACGTTGTCGTCAAACCAGGTTTTATAGATTTTTGCGTAGGTGCCGTCAGCGACGATTTTCTTCAGACCATCGTTAATTTTCGCCAGCAGCGCATCGTTTCCTTTCGCAACCGCGATACCGAAGTACTGACGCTCAAATTTCGCATCCGCCACCAGTTTGAACTGCTTTTCCGGGTGCTGCTTGATGTAGTATTTCACCACGCCAACGTCGCCGACCGCCGCGCTGACGCCGTCTTCAAACAGCTCCTGCAGCATCAGCGGCGTGTTATCAAAGCGCTTAATGGCGGTGTTGTTTTTGCCAAGCACGTCAGAAACCACGATATCGCCGGTGCTGGAGTTAACCACGCCCACTTTTTCGTCTTTCAGAGACGCAAGCGAAGTCACTTTAGAGGTCGACGGCACCACGATGGACTGTTCGGCCGGGAAATAAGGTGCGGAGAAATCGACCATCTGCTTACGTTTGTCAGTGATGGTGATCCCCGAAATAATGATGTCGCGGTCGCCCGCGTTCAGAGTCGCGAAAATCCCCTCCCACGGCGTGTTGACCAGCTTAATGTTGAAGTTTTCCGCCCTGGCGATGGCCTTGATGATATCGATATCAAAGCCTTCAAGCTGTTTCTGGTTGTTTTCAAACTCGAACGGACGATAGGTACCGCCCGCCCCGACGACGTAAGTCTCCTGCGCCGCATGCGCGCTGCCCGCCAGCGCCGCCGCTAAACACCCTGCTTTAATCCATTTCGCCCACATACAACCACCTTTTTATGCATTTAATTTGCATAAAAATACATAATAAGCGGAGCGTGCGCAACGGATATGTGGTCGGTCCTGGCGTATTGCGGGCTGAGCGACGAATGCGGTCACTGCAGGACGCGTCGTTTACTGCCCCGACAGCGCCAGAATGACGCTCTCCATCGCCTCACGGGTCAGCTCAGAACGCTTAATTTTCTGATTGGCGAGCGAGGTGCGCAACACGCCAGCAATAACGATATGCTTCGGCTCCTGTCCCAGGTCGCGCATTTCCAGCACCACTTTACCGACAACCCGACACATTTCCTGATACAGCGCATCGTCTTTACTCTGATTACCCATCGTCTGACTCCTGCTAACCTGTTAATAATAAAATTATTATTGATAATTATTTACCACAGATCAAACCCAGGTTACCCCTTTCTGTTACCAGTAAAGATCAAATCAGATAAGAGTATTTAACGACTTCATTCTATTTTTTTGAAACAGCGTTTTTATTTTCTTTTTTACCCGTAACCTCGTATACTGCTCGCGAATTATCACTTGAATGGTTTCAGCGCATTGGACTGCACAAAGAAAAGCACAAAACTTAACCACATTTGCAAAGCTGATAACCTGGCTCACTTTCCTCTGCACGCTTATTTGATGTCACCTATCCTTAACCCGTGGCATCACAACATTCGTTACATCGGTTTGACTCCGCGGCAGTGCGCCCCCGGAGCGAGATTTCCATATCCTTCTCAACTTAAAGACTAAAACTGTCATGAAAAAGACCAAAATTGTTTGCACCATCGGTCCGAAAACCGAATCTGAAGAGATGCTGACCAAAATGCTGGACGCTGGCATGAACGTCATGCGTCTGAACTTCTCCCACGGTGACTATGCAGAACACGGTCAGCGCATCCAGAACTTGCGCAACGTGATGAGCAAAACCGGTAAGAAAGCAGCGATCCTGCTGGATACCAAAGGTCCAGAAATCCGCACCATCAAACTGGAAGGCGGTAATGACGTCTCTCTGAAAGCGGGCCAGACCTTCACGTTCACCACCGACAAATCCGTTATCGGCAACAGCGACATCGTTGCGGTAACCTACGAAGGTTTCACCAGCGACCTGAAAGTCGGCAACACCATCCTGGTTGACGACGGCCTGATCGGTATGGAAGTGACCGCTATCGAAGGTAACAAGGTTATCTGTAAAGTGCTGAACAACGGCGACCTGGGTGAAAACAAAGGCGTTAACCTGCCGGGCGTTTCCATCGCGCTGCCAGCACTGGCTGACAAAGACAAGCAGGATCTGATCTTCGGCTGCGAGCAGGGCGTTGACTTCGTTGCGGCATCCTTTATCCGTAAGCGCTCCGACGTGCTGGAAATCCGTGAGCACCTGAAAGCGCACGGCGGCGAAAACATCCAGATCATCTCCAAAATCGAAAACCAGGAAGGCCTGAACAACTTCGACGAAATCCTCGAAGCTTCTGACGGCATCATGGTTGCTCGTGGCGATATGGGCGTTGAAATCCCGGTTGAAGAAGTTATCTTCGCCCAGAAAATGATCATCGAGAAATGTGTCCGCGCGCGCAAAGTGGTTATCACGGCGACCCAGATGCTGGACTCCATGATCAAAAACCCGCGCCCTACCCGCGCTGAAGCGGGCGACGTGGCCAACGCCATCCTCGACGGCACCGATGCGGTTATGCTGTCTGGTGAATCCGCAAAAGGGAAGTATCCGCTGGAAGCCGTGACCATCATGGCCACTATCTGCGAGCGTACCGACCGCGTGATGACCAGCCGTCTGGATTACAACAACGACAGCCGTAAACTGCGCATTACCGAAGCGGTATGCCGTGGCGCGGTTGAAACGGCTGAGAAACTGGAAGCGCCGCTGATCGTGGTGGCGACCCAGGGCGGTAAATCCGCGCGCGCAATCCGTAAATACTTCCCGGACGCCACCATCCTGGCGCTGACCACCAACGAAGTGACTGCACGTCAGTTGGTGCTCAGCAAAGGCGTTATTCCGCACCTGGTGAAAGAAATCGCCTCTACAGATGATTTCTACCGCCTGGGTAAAGAAGTGGCCCTGCAGCTGGTTGAACGCGGCCTGGCGCAGAAAGGCGACGTCGTGGTGATGGTTTCCGGCGCGCTGGTACCGAGCGGAACCACCAATACGGCTTCCGTGCACGTACTGTAATAATTTACAGCAATATTAATTGTTGCCTGAAAAGCGCCCTCCGGGGCGCTTTTTTTATTCCCTTGATAGACGTTCTCAATAAAAAATCAAATCGGATTTTACTATCTAATAAGAGATTATCTAAGATGAATCCGATGGAAGCGCGCTGTTTTAACACAGTTTTTTTAACCAAAATGTGCAAGTCGGTGCATCTTTGAGCGAACGATCAAAAATAAGCGTGTTCGCACCAAAAAAATATTCTCAATATAAAAAAGTTTGTGTAATACTTGTAACGCTACATGGAGATTAACTCAATCTAGAGGGTATTAATAATGAATCGTACTAAACTGGTACTGGGCGCGGTAATCCTGGGTTCTACTCTGCTGGCTGGTTGCTCCAGCAACGCTAAAATCGATCAGCTGTCTTCTGACGTTCAGACTCTGAACGCTAAAGTTGACCAGCTGAGCAACGACGTGAACGCAATGCGTTCTGACGTTCAGGCTGCTAAAGATGACGCAGCTCGCGCTAACCAGCGTCTGGACAACATGGCTCACTCTTACCGTAAGTAAGAGTACCTGTAATGAAAATGGCGCACTGAGTGCGCCATTTTTTTTGCCTGTCGTTTTACCCCTCCAACGCCCCTTCCTGATGCGTCACCTTATTCCGCCGCCGTCACCGGCACACGGTTCTGAACAGAAAGCACTGAAGCGTTTCCCGTTGCCGCAGGCGTCACGCCTGACGATACCCCCACCGGATACCCGGCACGGCGATACATCGCGCGATCGATCTGTGCCTTATCGCTGGCTTTATCATGAATAAACTGGCTGAAACCAACCGGCAGCGAGTAAGACAACGTCTGCGTATTTTGCCCTTCGTCCTGCGACAGCGGGCGATGCACTTCGATATAGCGTTTGCCATTCGGCTCGATGGAGTACTTCACCGGCTGATTGATGACTCTGACCTGCGTTCCTACGCTAACCTGCATAAACAGCGCTTTGATATCGTCAGGGAACATCCGCATACAGCCTGAGCTAACGCGAAGCCCGACGCTGCTCGGCGCATTGGTGCCATGAATCAGATATTCGCCGCTGCCGTACGCCAGCCGCAACGCATAACGTCCCAGCGGATTATTCGGCCCGGCAGGCACCACGGGCGGTAGCGAGACGCCGCGCTCATGTGAACGCTGGCGAATACCTGGCGTCGGAGTCCAGGTTGGGTTGGGGATCTTCTGCCCGACGCGGGTCGTCATCTCCGGCGTCGCCAGGCCAAGCTGGCCAATACCCAGCGGATAGACCTGCACGCTTCTGCCATCCGGCGGGAAGTAATACAGCCGCAGCTCGGCCAGGTTAACCACAATGCCTTTACGCTGAACGTCCGGCAACAACAGTTGCGACGGAATCGTCACCAGAGTGCCTGGCTTCGGCACCGGTGCAATGGTGTTATTGGCCTCAAGGATCAGCATAGCGGCGGTATCAAAACGCCGGGCGATGGTTTGCAGGGTGTTATCGCCTTCCTGCACGGTGTAGGTTTGATTTTGCCCGACAAGGCGGCTGCCGTCCGGCGGTAATGGATAATCTACGGCCTTTGCGCTTTGCGAAACGCTGAAGGCCCCCAGTAGAGCAAGGGTAATAAGAGACGCGCGTTTCATACTGGTATTCCCTTTATTATTCACTGGCTCAATGTCAGGATACTGAACAAACCACGAGGTAGGGTTCCTCGCTAACAGAATGAAAGCTGTCTCTTTATTTTAGTCAAGGTTTGCGGCTTTGGTGCGAATCGCGCGAATCATTGCCTCCAGTCCCTGAGAACGCGACGGCGTGAGGTGCTGCGCCAGGGACATTTGTTCAAACCAGGGACGAACGTCAAACGCAATAATATCCTGCGCGGTCATCTGGTGATAAAGAATAAAAACGATTGCGATTAGCCCCTTCACAATCGCCGCATCGCTATCCCCCTGCAGCTCAATAACGCCGTCGGCGTTTTGCTGCATCACAATCCATACCTGGCTCTGGCAGCCCTGAATAATATTTTGCGGATTATGCTCGGCATCGCTGAGCGGCGTGAGGCGCTGCCCAAGCTCAATAATATAGAGATACTTCTCTTCCCAGTTTGCGCAACGGCTAAAGTTGCGCAGCAACTTTTCTTTATCCGGTAACACGACCATGACGCAACCTACCCTAATAAACGATGAATACGCTGCAATCCGGTCACCAGACGGTCAACCTCTTCGTGCGTATTGTACATAGCGAGCGATGCGCGACACATGGCGGGTACCTGATAAAAAGCCATCAACGGCATGGCGCAGTGGTGGCCGGTTCGCACCGCCACGCCGTAGTTGTCGAGAAAACTACCGACATCAAAGGCATGGTGCTTGCCGAGGTTAAATGCCACTACGCCGACGCGCGCATCTGGGCCGTACAGGGTCAGGTCCGGCACGCTCGCCAGTTCGGTTAACGCATAATGCATCAGCGTCTGCTCATAGTCGGCGATATTCTCAAGCCCCAGCGCGCAGATGTACTCCAGCGCCGCGCCAAGACCAATAATACCGCCCGTATTCGGCGTTCCCGCCTCAAAACGCCAGGGGGCTTTCGTCCAGGTGGTGCCTTCAGTCAGGCTGACGGTGGCAATCATTGACCCGCCCCCTTCCCACGGCGGCATCGCCTGCAAGAGTTCCTCTTTGACGTACAGAATACCAATCCCGGTCGGGCCATAGAGTTTGTGGCCGGAAAAGACATAGAAATCGCAGTCGAGATCCTGGACGTCTACCGCCGCATGCATCACCGCCTGGGCGCCGTCCACCAGCACTTTCGCCCCGTACTGATGCGCCAGCATCGCCATGGTTTTTACCGGGTTCACGGTACCGAGCACGTTGGAGACCTGCGTGATAGCCAGCAACCGCGTGCGCTCATCAAACAGCGTCGGCATCACCTCAAGCTGCAGGGTGCCATCCTGATTCATCGGGATAACGCGCAGCTCTGCGCCGACCCGGGCGCAGAGCATCTGCCAGGGCACGATGTTGGCATGGTGCTCCATCTGGCTAATGATGATGTTGTCCCCGGCCTGAACGTTGCTGTTGCCCCAACTGTTGGCGACCAGATTAATCCCCTCCGTGGTGCCGCGGACAAACACCAACTCTTCCGCCGAGCGGGCGTTAAGAAAATTCGCCGTCTGCTGACGCACGTTCTCCATGCGCGTCGTCGCCTCAGCGCTTAGCGTATGGATCCCGCGGTGTACAGCGGCATAGCCGTGGCGATAGAACGCCGCTTCGGCGTCAATCACCTGATTCGGTTTCTGCGCGCTGGCGGCGCTGTCGAGGTACGCCAGCGGCTGTCCGTTGATTTCACGCGCGAGGACCGGAAAATCCGCCCTGACCCGATCGACAGCAAAAGTCATGCTCCACCTCCCGGCAGGCGTTCGCCGATACGGGCCAGCACCTGCTGTTTTAGCGCATCGTCGCGGAGGGTTTCAGTCAGCTCAGCGGCAAAAGCGTAAATAATCATCTGCTGCGCGGCCTGGCGTCCGATCCCCCGGGAGCGCAGGTAAAACAGCTGCTCGTCGTCGATACGGCCCACCGTCGCTCCGTGGCTGCATTTGACATCATCGGCATAGATCTCAAGCTGCGGCTTGGTATCCACCTCGGCAAGGCGCCCCAGCAGCAGATTGTTGTTGGTCATCTGCCCGTCGGTTTTGATGGCATGCTGCGCCACGTTGATAACCCCGTTAAACACCGCGCGCCCCTTATCGCTGACAATGGTTTTATGCAGCTGGCGGCTGTTGCAGTACCCCTTATTATGTTCAAGCCAGGTACGGGTATCGCAGACTTCATTTTTTACCGGCATCGCCAGGCTGTTAATGCGCAGCGTCGTATTTTCGCCATTGAGCTGAGCGCTGGTGTTGTGGCGCAACACCGCGCCGCCCAGCAGGAAACTGTTGCTGAAAGCGGCGGCATCCTGCCCTAACAGAATGTCGTTATGCGCAAAGTGATGGCTGGCGGCGTTTTCAAACGCCAGCTTAATATGGTGCAGTTGCGCATTGTCGGCGACCTGCATGGTGAGGCGCGAGCCGGTAAAGTGCCGTGCCTGGCTCAGGCTGACATAATGCTCGATAACCGTCGCCTCGCTGCCTTCGGCGAGTTCAAGGTGGTGACGATAGTGCGCCGTGTTGACGGCATCCCCATCGACACCCTGAGTGATATGCATCAGCAGCAGCGGTTTTGCCGGGCGCTGATGACGGGCAACGGCGATATGCGTGACGGTGGTCGACAGGCTTTCCGTGAGATGCAAAAACACCTCCGGCTGTACGGCCGCGGGCAGCGCGTCACGTAGGTTATCCACGGTGACCGTAAACCCGCTGTGCTGCAGATTATCGCTCAGCGCCGGGCAAAACTGTCCGTCGACAAACACCAGTCGTAGCGCATCCAGCGACAGCGACAGCGCATCCCGCTGCGCCGCATTGACCGGCGTTTGCAGCGCCACGAACGGGCTGTTAAGCAAGCCATCGAGCGAGGTGTATTTCCAGTCCTCATGCTTACGGGAGGGCAGCCCGAGACGCAGCATTTGCTGCAGGTGCTGCTGCGCCTCGGGCGTGCGGCGCGCGCCGTCAGCCTCAAACAGATGGTGCCATTGCTGCAGCGCGTTACTGCTGTTCGGTAAGCCAGCCATAGCCCTGCTCCTCCAGTTGTTTCACCAGTGTGAAATCCCCGGATTTTACGATCCGCCCCTGGTAAAGCACGTGGACATAATCCGGCTTGATATAGTCCAGAATGCGTTGATAGTGCGTTACGATGATAAAAGCGCGTTTTCCGTCGCGCAGCGAATTCACGCCGTCGGCGACAATTTTCAGCGCGTCGATATCCAGACCGGAGTCCGACTCATCAAGAATGCACAGTTCAGGCTCCAGTACCGCCATTTGCAGAATATCGTTGCGCTTTTTCTCGCCGCCGGAAAAGCCGACGTTGACCGAGCGGGTCAGTAAATCTTCCGGCATTTTCAGCAGCTTTATTTTCTCTTCCATCAGATCCTGGAAATCGAAGCGGTCGAGCGGTT
>Ga0213878_10000403_pt1 | contig 16421 bp, 12 predicted proteins | sample VelepicoBEBS_R02_FD_161053 | JGI IMG/M metagenome (GOLD analysis project Ga0213878, IMG submission 161053) | Vellozia epidendroides bulk soil microbial communities from rupestrian grasslands, the National Park of Serra do Cipo, Brazil - BS_R02 | ecosystem: Environmental > Terrestrial > Soil >... | reverse complement strand
GACGGGATTGGTAGTATGAAGCATGAGAGTTACCTCGTGTTTTGTATAAGGATTCGACACCCATATCAAAACCGGTAACTCTCAACCTTTCAAGGCCATATGTCAGATCAAGTCGCGACTAATACACTTAATCACTATCAATAAATCTGCGTCACGACCCGGGCTGAGTTCCCTCAAAGTGATCTACTATTCGGCGCAGAAATTTAGAAATAAAATACTAATTAAATATTAGATAATTTTTAACCTACGTTATCTTCACGATAACGTAGGTTCTTTAGTATTTAATTAAAGCGTGATTCACTTGCTTTCCAGCTATAAGTGTCATTCGCAACTAACGAATCACCAAGTTCCTGATAATCGAAATTATAAAACTCTGCTTTGGCATCATAACCAGAGTAGTCTACTGCCGCAAGGCCAACGAACGCCCCGGTAAAGAACCCACCATAACTTTGTAGGACATAATCGTCTGAAAGAATTGCGGCATCTAATTTAACAGGAATTTCAGTGAAGTTTATCCCATCAAAGCTATATTCATAAGTATAACTTTCCTTCCTAACCTTCATGCGGAACCAGACATATTCGGTATCTTCTGGAATCTTTATTGCTTCATCCTTCAGATATGATGTATATTTTCCACGGTTATTCCCCCCTATTTCGATGACTGAACCATTAATTTCATTCCAGGTAATGAAAACAAAGCTCCAATGACGATCATTATAGTAATTCGTTAATCCTGCCATTTGCTGGTAATTAAATGGATTAAATTTCACTTTAACTTGAGCATCAAAATAAAAGGCTTGCCAACGCCGGGCAATAAGTGACAGATCATGAGTATTCGCTAAAGAACCTTGCCCAATTAAAGTCAATTTTCCATCGCCTGTTGTGCCCATTTTTTCTGTGAACGGGACACGGAGTGTATTCCAGTTGAGATCGAGTATCGAAGCTTTAAAATCATCTTGCTGGCTATGATCTTTTGCGCTTTCGGTGTGAATGGCATCTCTTGGCCCTTCAACAAACGTTTTTCCTCCGTGACCTCCTTCAATACGTGGCCAGCCATCTTCATCCCAAAAAACTTTTTGGATTGAAGTTTCTCTGCCAAGTGTTGACCAACCACGAGGATCATAGACCGACTCACCTGCATGATTCCACGGACGAGCGCAGAGTGAGGCGTAATACCATTCTCCCTGGGGGGTTGAAACTAAAGCGCCATGCCCCTGTTTTTGGATGTAACTGTCTGGAGTATCGAAGTTAGTTAAGAACACTTCCCCAGGCTCTGTTTCAAAACTGTTAGCGTCTAAGGTTTTTGAACGCGCTACAACCTCCTGGTGGGTAAATACTGTTCCCCCCTGAGCTGCGAAAAGATAATAATATCCGTTCAGTTTGTAGAGATGTGGCCCCTCAACAAGTCCAACGGCAGTGCCTCGATAAATGGTACGCGCTGTTTCTGGTTTTAATTTCAGTGTCTTTGTATCAAGCTCAGTTAAAGTGATGCCATCAAAGGGGTGATGGTACTCTCGATGGTCCCAGGTTTGTTGAACTATATATTTACGACCATCTTCGTCATGGAAAAGTGAAGCATCAAAACCGACGCCATTAAGTTTGATGGGATCTGTCCATGGACCACGAATATCTGTTGCAGTGGTCAGGTAGTTTGTCATGTCTTTAAAGGCGCCTTCAGTGATTTTCACATCCGTATAAACTAACCAGAATTTGCCATCGGCATAAGAGAGAGCCGGAGCCCAAATCCCACCAGATGAAGGGTTTCCTTTCATATCTAAAAGAGTTGTTGTTGACAAAGGACTAGGGAGAAGATTCCAGTGTTCCAGGTCTTTTGACTCATGTAATCGAACACCAGGGAACCACTCAAATGTAGAGTTTGCGATATAGTAAGTGTCCTCTACACGGATAATACTTGGGTCTGCATTAAATCCAGGTAATATAGGGTTCTGAATCAGTGACATATAATTTTCCTTTTTTTTAAATGTTCTTCTTTATATTTGCTGGGGTTTTAATTAAATTTTTAAACTACACACGTAACTCATCAAGTTGTCGATTGATTTCTGTGACCTTTTTGTCTGAGATTGGGTAGAATTGAATGATTACCATCGACACAACAGCTAAAATTATTGGGATCCAAATCGCTGTCATATTTATTCCGGCGATAGCCTCTGCATGTTGATGTACACCTGTTTCGTCAAAACCATAAGCGGCCAGTAACCAAAGTGGAACAGCGCCGCCAATAGTGAAACCAATCTTGAAAAACAGTCCCATAATCGCATTAATGATTGCGGCATTTCGCTTACCTGATTTTAATTCACCATAAGCAATAACTTCAGGGACAAGTGCCCACATGAATCCGGTAGCCGAAGTTAAGCCCCATTGTTTAATGAATGTTGCGATGTAAGCAAGCCAGAGTTCATCATGCATTCCATCGAGTGACCAAACGTAAGTTAACAATTCACCTACAATAAACATGCCCAGAAAAATATGAAAGAAACCTTTCTTACCAAAAATTTTCTTGAGTTTCGGCCAAAAAACTGGGAATAAAATACCAGGAGTTGAGGCAACAAGACCAACAGCACCCATCCATTCTGAATGGCCAACAACATACTGATTGAAAAAGCCATTAACAGTGTTCATGAAAAACATGAATGTGAAGGCCAACATGAAAAATAAGCCTAGAATGACAAGCGGTCGGTTATTTTTGAGTTCAAGGAATAGATCTGTCTTTTTTACGTTGGCAGTTTGTTCTGCAGTAGCTACGACACGTTCTTTTGTTAATTTATAACATAAGAAAAGTGCACCAGCTCCTATTATCATATAAATCGAGTAAACGCCAAACCAGGCGTAGCTAGCTGATGGGTCGGCATAGTTTCCCATATTGAGCTCAAGTCCAAAAAAACCAGTATCCTTGAGGCTTCGATCTTTTGGGGCGGCCATTTGTACAAACATTGGGAACAGGGTATAAACAAGAAGATTGGCACTATTGGCCAGCATCATTCGCGTACTTGTTAGTTTATCAATAGATTCAGGATCTCTTGTTAATGAAGCATTAAGAGAACCATAAGGAATATTCACAACTGAATAAACTAAATCCAGTACAAAATAAATGATAAATGCAAAAGGAACTGAACCTTTGACTCCGGGAATTGGTGCAAAAAGTAAAGCGGAAAGAATAACGAGTGGAATCCCTGCTCTTAAAAGCCAGGGACGATATTTACCAGCTTTTGAAGTTCTTTTGTCAATAAACGTCCCTACCATCGGATCCCAAAAAACATTGATGATTCGGACAAAAAGAAATATAAATCCTGCAGTTGCTGTACTGATTGTATTTACAGTCAACATGTGAAGTGCAAGAAAACCTCCTATTGTACCAAAAACAAGGTTTTGAGCAAAGTCACCCATTCCATAACCAATGCGTTCCCCGCGAGTTAATTTATGATACTCATCATTCCGATTTGGCATTGTGTTTGTACTCATTTTAATCACATCTCCGGTTCCTTTGTGAATGTGAAATGCTTTTTGACACAGGTTACCCCAGAGTATCCATTACGTTTTTATATTAATTAATTATGTTTTTTTGCTTCTGTGATCATCTAAACAAAGGCCTTTTTTATGATGGTAATCTTATTTTAATTTAAATAAATCATTCATTGCGAGATTCCCTGAAATAGTGCCAGGAAGGTAGTTCACATTATTTTGTGGCGTTTTTTTGTGAGATGGGTCACATTTGATTATTCTCTTAATTGCAGTGTGAAATAACGTAATTGAGCAACCGACCAGGAAAATACAGGATGACGCCACAGTCGTTTATTTTCAATTTTCCTAGATTACGGAGTTCATTATGCAAGCTTATTTCGATCAACTTGACCGGGTACGTTTTGAAGGCCCTAAAACAGCAAATCCGCTGGCTTTTCGTCACTACAACCCGGATGAAATCGTACTGGGTAAACGGATGGAAGAGCACCTGCGTTTTGCCGCCTGTTACTGGCATAACTTCTGCTGGAATGGCGCAGATATGTTTGGCACCGGTTCTTTTGAACGGCCATGGCAGCAGGCGGGCGATGCACTAAGCCTTGCAAAACTCAAAGCTGACGTTGCTTTTGAATTCTTCCACAAACTGAATGTGCCGTATTACTGCTTCCACGATGTGGACGTCTCACCAGAAGGCGCATCACTGAAAGAATATCGGAATAACTTCGCGAAAATGACTGAAGTACTGGCGCAAAAACAGCAAGAAACCGGTGTGAAATTGTTGTGGGGTACCGCTAACGCATTTTCTAATCCGCGCTACGGTGCCGGTGCTGCAACCAACCCAGACCCGGAAGTGTTTTCTTGGGCGGCAACACAAGTTGTAACCGCAATGAATGCCACCCACCAGCTGGGCGGCGAAAACTATGTGCTGTGGGGTGGCCGTGAAGGTTACGAATCTCTGCTGAATACTGATTTGCGCCAGGAGCGCGAGCAAATTGGCCGCTTCTTGCAGATGGTGGTTGATCACAAACTCAAAATTGGTTTCCGTGGCACGCTGCTTATCGAGCCTAAACCGCAAGAGCCGACTAAACATCAATACGATTACGATGTCGCAACGGTGTATGGCTTCCTGAAGCAGTTTGGCCTGGAAAAAGAGATCAAAGTTAATATTGAAGCTAACCACGCCACACTCGCAGGGCACTCTTTCCACCATGAAATCGCCAGCGCCATTGCCCTGGGTATCTTCGGCTCTGTTGATGCCAACCGTGGCGACCCGCAACTGGGCTGGGATACAGACCAGTTCCCGAACAGCGTGGAAGAAAATGCCCTGGTGATGTACGAGATCCTCAAAGCCGGTGGTTTTACCACAGGCGGTCTGAACTTTGATGCCAAAGTACGCCGTCAGAGCACCGATAAATATGACCTGTTCTATGGCCACATTGGCGCGATGGATGTGATGGCGCTGTCTCTCAAAATTGCCGCGCGCATGATTGAAGATGGCGAACTGGATAAACGCGTTGCGAAACGTTACGTCGGTTGGAATGGTGAACTGGGCCAGCAAATCCTGAAAGGGCAAATGTCGCTTGCGCAAATCGCGCAGTACGCTGAGCAGCATAACCTTAATCCTCAGCATCAGAGCGGGCATCAGGAAATACTCGAAAACCTCGTCAACGCTTACATCTTCGGCTAAATCCTGCTGTAGTGCCCCTTCGGGGGCATTTGTTGAAGGAGCAATTTATGTTTATTGGAATTGATCTCGGCACATCCGGTGTGAAAGCCATTCTCATGGATGAGGAAGGTAATATATTAGCCTCCCAGACTGAACCGCAGCCAATCTCCCGCCCACATCCACTCTGGTCTGAACAAGATCCCGAAGACTGGTGGCAAGCGACTAACAGGGCTATCCGGGCATTAAGCAAAAAATATCAGCTCCATGGTGTCAAAGCATTAGGTATCGCAGGCCAGATGCATGGTGCTGTATTGCTGGACGAAAGTAATAACGTGCTGCGTCCCGCCATTCTCTGGAATGATGGCCGTTGCGAAGAAGAATGCAACATTTTGGAAGCCGAAGTACCATCCTCTCGCCAGATAACTGGCAATTTGATGATGCCTGGATTCACAGCCCCAAAACTGCTTTGGGTGAAGCGCCATGAACCGGAAATCTTTGACAAAGTTCGCAAAGTTCTACTACCGAAAGATTATTTGCGGTTCCGTATCACCGGCGTATTTGCCAGTGACATGTCAGATGCAGCAGGAACGATGTGGCTGGATGTAGCGAAGCGTGACTGGAGTGATGAGCTGCTTGCTGCTTGCGGTCTGAGTCGCGAGCATATGCCTTCGTTGCACGAAGGAAATGAGATAACCGGCTACGTTACCAGCGAAATTGCTTCACAGTGGGAAATGGCTCCATGTGCAGTCGTTGGCGGTGCGGGCGATAATGCGGCTGGTGCGATCGGTGTGGAAATGGTCGATGCTGGTTCTGCGATACTCTCTCTGGGTACGTCGGGAGTTTATTTCACCGTCACCGATGGTTTTCTTAGCGACCCAGAAAAAGCCGTCCATAGCTTCTGCCATGCACTTCCTGGCCGCTGGCACTTAATGTCCGTCATGTTGAGTGCAGCGAGCTGCTTAACCTGGATCACTAATCTGCTCCAGATTGATAGCGTTCCGTCAATGATAGCATTGGCTCAAACGGCTAAAACCAATGCAGGCGATCTATATTTCCTGCCGTATCTTTCTGGCGAAAGAACGCCACACAATAACCCTAATGCAAAAGGTATGTTCTTTGGCCTTACCCATGAACATGGAACAGCTGAAATGGCGCTGGCCGTTCTGGAAGGTGTGGGTTTCGGTCTGGCTGGAGGAATGGATGCTGTGCATGCCAGCGGCGTTAAGCCGGAATCTATTACGTTGATTGGCGGTGGTGCGCGAAGCAGCTTCTGGAGGCAAATGCTGGCCAATATTTCCGGGGAGACCCTTGATTATTGTACCGGTGGCGATACTGGCCCAGCTCTTGGCGCGGCACGCCTGGCTCAGATGGCAGGCCTGTCAGACAAAGAATTCGATGGATTCCTGCCAGTCCTGGAACTGGAAGAACGCCACTTCCCTGATCCCGTTGCTCATGAGCGTTATCTCAAAAAGCGCGAAATCTTCTCTGAACTTTATCATCGGCTCGTACCGTTAATGTCCTGAATTCCTCTGGGAGACAAAAGACAAAAAAACAGGGGGGGCTGGAAGGTTTCTGGAAGCATGCCTGATTTTGAATGGCCGCCGAAAGGCGGCCAAAGATCGCATGTTGCATCTTACTTTTCCCGCATCGCTTGTCTATCTCCTCGCTCTGGCGACACCATCATCACCACCAGGTGATTGACGCTGTTTTTCATAAACTCCAGCCCTGCCACTATTTTAAGGTGATTTCCAGAGCAGAGGACGATGTGCATGAAAACCGCATCCGGTGGTGTATTTCTCCACGGACCGCAAGCTTAGTCTGCCGGTGGACTACTGCTTGGTGGTTAAAGGCAGTCTGAATAAATTTCTCCGATTTGAAGGTAATAACTATGACGATTATGGAAAAACTCCGTGCAGTCACCACCGTGGTGGCCGACAGTGGTGATATCACGGCGATTCGCGATTATGCGCCGGAAGACGCCACCACGAACCCATCCCTGATTCTGAAAGCGGCGGTGCAGCCGCTGTACCGTCCGCTGGTTGAGCAGGCCGTTGCCTAGGCGCGCGAACAGGGTGGCAGCGGGGGGATGACGGTGAACGGCGCTCGGACAGTATCTCGATAACTTCCCGTTCTGGTTTAACATCGTGACGCCCAACGACCACAGCGGCTACAGCCTCGGGCTGAGCCGCGACGGCTGGTCGCCCGTCAACCGTTAATCCTGCCATCATCGGGCTCTCCGGAGCCTGATGACGGGTGCCGTCGCACTGCCCGTCAGGGCTCCCTCTCCGGGGACAGTACCCTTTTGCGGTGGATCCCACTGTGCGCAGGGGCAAAAACAGCGTATCTGTTGTCATGGTTATGTTCACGCGCCCGTCATTGTGCGGTTGAGTTGCGTTAAGGCCACCTTGTGCGGCTGGGGGACTACACTTCTTTATAAGTCTGAAAGGAGTGGATATGAGCGAAAAAATCCCCGTGGGCATCAGTGCCTGTTTATTGGGTGAGAAAGTTCGTTTTGATGGGGGCCACAGGCGGCTCCCCTTCGCGGTGGAGGAACTTTCCCCATGGGTGACGTTTGAGCCGGTGTGCCCGGAAATGGCGATGGGGTTGCCAGTGCCTCGCCCCGCTTTACGTCTGGTGAAGGGGGAGTCCGGGGAAATGGAGCTACGTTTTAGCGATAAACGTGAAGGCGAACTCAGCTCAGCTATGCGCGAGTTTACCCACAAACGTATTGCCCGCTTTGAGCATCTTTGCGGCTATATCGTCTGCGCTAAGTCGCCGAGCTGCGGTATGGAAAGAGTTCGGGTTTATGACGCGAAGAGTAATAACAACCGTAAATCCGGGCGGGGCATGTATACCGAAATTTTGATGCAGACCTATCCCTGGCTCCCCATTGAGGAAGATGGGCGTTTACACGATCCGGTGCTTCGCGAAAATTTTGTCGAACGGATTTACGCGCTCCACGAGCTGCATGCCCTGCGGGAACGTGGCCTGACGCGGGGGGAGCTTGTCGCTTTTCATAGCCGTTACAAACTTCTGCTGCTGGCGCATTCCCAGCCGCTTTACCGGGAACTCGGGCGATTTGTAGCGGCGATGAGCGAATGGTCCTCGCTGGAGGATTATTTTACTGAATACCGTTTACGCCTGATGGCGTTGATGGCGCATCCGGCAACGCGCCGCAATCACACCAACGTGTTGATGCATGTTCAGGGATACTTCCGCAACCAGCTCAACAGCCGCCAGCGTCAGGAGCTGGCTAATCTTATCGACCGCTACCGGCAGGGTACGCAGCCGCTGCTTGCGCCCGTCACGTTGTTAAAACACTATATGGCTGAATTTCCTGATGCTTATCTGGCGGGGCAGCGCTATTTCGACCCGTGGCCGGAAGCCTTACGTTTACGATACGGGCACTAACGGGAGAGTTATGGCCACCCATCTGGTCTGGTTTCGCGCCGACTTACGGCTGCATGACAACCTCGCCCTTGCGGCGGCGTGCCACGATAACCATGCGAAGGTACTGGCCTTGTTCATTGCCACGCCAGGGCAGTGGCAGCAGCACCGCATGGCTCCACGCCAGGCGGCGTATATTCAGGCGCAGCTTAATGATTTACAGCGAAATTTGGCAGACAAGGGCATTCCATTGCTGTTGCGGGAAGCGGAAGATTTCGCCGCTTCGGTACAGGTAATCCAGCAGGTCTGCAATGAGCATAAGGTCAGCTCGCTTTTTTACAACTATCAGTACGAACTCAATGAACGCAGGCGAGATGCGCGGGTGGAAAAATCGCTGAAAGACGTCCTTTGCCAGGGGTTTGACGACAGCGTGATGCTGGCGCCCGGGAGCGTGATGACCAGCGACAGGCAGATGTATAAGGTGTTTACGCCGTTCAAAAATGCGTACTTAAAGCGACTAAAAGAGGGTTTGCCGGAGTGCGTACGGGCACCATCAGTCCGGGAAGAGGGCACTATCAAGGCTCATCACCCCTTTAAGCTCAACTATCCGCAGATGCCTTTCGACCCGGATTTATTTCCGGCAGATGAGAAAAGCGCCATTGCCAGGCTTCGGCAATTTTGCCAGCAACAGGCGGCAGAATATGAACGGAAACGAGACGTCCCGGCAATGGAAGGGACCAGTCGGTTATCTTCCTGTTTGACCGTGGGGGTCCTTTCGACACGTCAGTGTTTGCATCGTTTACTGGCTGAGTGCCCCGATGCGCTGGAGGGAGGTGCCGGGACCGTCTGGCTGAATGAGCTTATCTGGCGCGAATTTTATCGCCATTTAATGACTTTTCACCCGGCGCTTTGTTGCTTCAAACCGTTTATCAAATGGACCGAGAAAGTGAAATGGCGCGAGGATAAAACCCTGCTTAAAGCCTGGCAGCAGGGGAAAACGGGATATCCGATTGTTGATGCGGCGATGCGCCAACTGAATGACACCGGCTGGATGCACAACCGGCTGCGTATGATTGTCGCCAGCTTTCTGGTGAAAGATATGCTGATTGACTGGCGGGAAGGGGAGCGTTATTTCATGTTGCAACTGGTGGATGGCGACCTCGCCGCCAACAACGGAGGCTGGCAGTGGGCGGCGTCCACCGGTACTGATGCGGCGCCCTATTTTCGGATCTTCAATCCGACGACGCAGGGGGAAAAGTTTGATAAGTCCGGTGTATTTATTCGCCGCTGGTTGCCCGAGCTGGCGCAGGTTCCGGATAGCGCGATTCATACGCCCTGGGAGTGGGCGCAAAAACAGGGCGCGTCGCTCGATTATCCGCGCCCGATTGTCGATCACAAGCAGGTGCGGCTGGAGACGCTGGCGGCCTATGAGGCCGCCAGGAAAAGTTAAGAGGCCAGCGCCAGGCGGCGGGCTTTCATGCGTATCGCCTGAGCAACTATGGAGCTGTGATTCATACAGGCTAAGCTCGCGGGCGACTGCGGCAACACCAATGCGCTCAGCCCGTTTAAGGGCTTCCTGACGGCATTCAGGCGAGTGCTGATTGCGGAGCTTCTTGATGTTTGATGCTGGTTTTGTCATGTGAGCTACCTCTGGTTGAGAGTTTACTCACTTAGTTGCGTGTCCACTATTGCTGGGCAAGATCACGCCATTTTCTTTGTGCTCAGAACGGGTTGCCAGTGGAATGCCCTGAATGCTACTGCTGATAATTTTTTATTTGCGCTGGCAGGTGTACTGTTCACCACGGCTGGAAGCGACGCAGGAAAAGTGAGGTAATTCTGGGGGAGAGATGCCTTCACGTTTTAGCTACCACTAGGTCTTATGATTCAGAACCACGGGGTAAATGAGCACGGACAGCGGTTGTGCAATAAGCAGCTCCATCGGTCACAAATGACTTCTTGCCAATATCCCATCGTGTTTGATCGGCATGGAGGCTTGTGCTTCTACCCATTTCTGGGCAAATCAGCTGATGTCGATGAGCCATGATGTCAAACTAATGGCTCCTCAGTTCGTCAAACTCCCATGTTAAAACCAATGAGCACGATGCTGCAGACGCAGAAGCTATTTGTGAAGCCATCACTCGGCCCAACATGCGGTTCGTACCGGTCAAGACCCCTGAGCAGCAAGGTGTACAGGTACTTCACCGAACCCGTCAGGGGTTCATCCAGCAGAGCATCGCTTAATTAACTGAAATTACATGGAAACATCCTTGTTCCCCTGTAACTTAACAGCTGGAAATTACGTTATCGTGGGGCATCCTGAACTTGCCCGATGCCGACTGGGGTACCAAACAGTGGTAAACCCTGCTTGTCCCAGCTAAAAGGCTGGAGACGTATTTCCCTGTCCCAACCCGCACCTTTGAATTTGGCCGCGTGGTAGATAATCCAGGATACTCCCTGGCCATCAGTAAAGAAGCCGTTATGGCCTGGACCATAGACTTCTGCCGCCTCATTTTTGCCAAAGACCGGCTGTGGCTGTTTGGCCCAGTGCGCCGGATTCATCGGGTCATCGCCCTTAAATTCGAGCAGGCCGAGGCAATAGTCATCGGTCCAGCTACCGCTGGCAGAGTAGACGATAAACAACCGCCCTTGTGGGCTCCTAAGCACCTGCGGCGCTTCGTTGACCTGAGGCGTACCGATTCGCTCCCACGCCAGTTCCGGGCGAGAAATCTCAACTCTGGGCCCGGTTATCTGCCAGGGCGAGCTCATTTTGGCGATATAAAGCCGCTGCTGTTCGTTGGTGTCTCCTTCCCAGCCTGACCAGATGAAATAACGCTCGCCCTTGTAGTCAAGAACGGTGCCATCAATGGCCCACTTGTCACTGTCATCGGTCAGCTTTCCCTCGTGGGTAGCGGCGGGGAAAGCGTACTCACCGAAAGGGTCAGCGTCTTTTGATTGCAGTACATACATGCGCTGGCGAGTCATGTCACCAGCAGAGGCGGCGAAATAGATATACCAGCGGCCATCCAGCAGATGTAGTTCAGGTGCCCAGACATGGGAACCGTTGGATGCACCAGGTGTCGGGCTCCACACGACTTTTTGCTCGGCGTCTTCAAGACTTGTGATGTCTTTGGTACGCCACAAGGTGATATCACTGCCGGTTGTCTGGGTGTAGTAGTAATAGCCATCGCTGTGGCGTACCACCCAGGGGTCGGCACCGTTGCTCAGAATGGGGTTAGAAAAGGTCGGACTGGCCTGCGCTTGCATAAAGGCTCCTGACAGAATAAGCAGCATGAGAAAGAGGCGATGCATGGGAAAAGCTCCATGAGAGGACGGAGATGCACTCCGTCCATACCGATTTAGCGGCGCAGGCTCTGCCCCTGCTCACCGAACAGATGCAGGTTATCCAGAGCAATGGTGAGGGAGACTGTTTCGTCACAGGCTGGCACTCGTCCATCGGTGTTGATTTTGGCTAACAGCAAGCGCTCCACGCCTTCGCACTTGATGTGCAAAATGGCCGCATCGCCCAGATTCTCGACCAGAGAAACCCGCCCACGGAAATGGTGCCCGGCGGCACCCTCAGCCCCGACTAACAAGTGTTCAGGGCGAATCCCCACTTTGATGGCATTGCGGTCTGTACAGTCAAACAACCCTTCGGGTGCGGGGATTTCGATGTCATCGCCTGGTGTTAATTGCCAGCGCCCAGCCTCTTTCCCCTTCAATTTACAGCTCAGCATGTTCATTTTTGGCATACCGAGGAAGGTCGCTACAAACTCGGTCGCAGGGCGCTGGTACAGCTCAAGCGGCGAACCCACCTGCTCAATATGCCCTTTGTTAAAGACCACGATTCTCTCACCGAGCGTCATGGCTTCCACCTGATCGTGAGTCACGTAAATCATGGTGGTGCCGAGCTTTTGGTGCAGGCGTGCAAGTTCAGTACGCATCTGCCCGCGCAGCGCGGCATCGAGGTTGGAGAGTGGTTCATCGAACAGGAACACTTCAGGTTCACGCACAATGGCGCGCCCGATAGCGACCCTTTGACGCTGCCCACCGGAGAGTTCAGCAGGTTTGCGTTCCAGTAAATGAGCCAGTTGCAGGGTCTCGGCCACTTTATTCACCCTGGCGGTGATTTCCTCTTTGCGAGTTTTGTTGAACAGCAAAGAGAAGCCCATGTTCTCCGCCACTGTCAGGTGGGGATAGAGAGCATAAGACTGAAATACCATTGCGACCCCACGCCTTGCCGCGTCGATATCATTGGCGCGCTGGCTACCGATATGCAAATCACCCGTTGAGATCTCTTCCAGGCCAGCAATCATCCGCAGCAGCGTGGATTTACCACAACCTGAGGGGCCGACGAAGACAATGAATTCCCCTTGTTTTATCTCCAGATCCACACCGTGAATGACGGCGTTACCGTTAGGGTAGGTCTTCTTAATATTCTTAAGCGATACGCTGGACATAATGATGTTCTCTCACGACGGCGACATGTTAGCCGTAAAAATAGGGGGCCCGCCTTGGCTGGCCCGTGAATCGTTAACCTTTAAGGCCGGTGGCGGCGAGGAAACCGGAGGCGACCCGTTTTTGGAACATGACATACATGATGGCAACCGGCAGGCCACCTATCAGGGCTGACGCCATGGTCTGGGCGTAGCGCACACCGTAGGTATCATTGAGCTGAGTCAGGCCAATCGGGATAGTCATGTTTTCGGTGGAGCTGACCACCAGGAACGGCCAAAGGAAGTTATTCCAGGCTCCCATGAAGGTGATTATCGCCATCGCATAGATGATGTTTCGGGAGAGAGGCAGGTAGACGCGGTGCAATATCTGCCATTCGCGCGCGCCGTCTAACACCGCGGCCTCACGGAAATCTTTAGGAACCTGGTCGAAGAAGCGTTTGAGTACGAACAGCACCATCGGCGAGACCACCTGAGGCAAGATGACGCCGCCCAGCGAGTCAGCCAGCCCTAAGTGGTAAATCTGGCGAAAAAGCGGGATGACCAGTGCTTCAAACGGGAAGATGATCCCGAACATGCAGCACCAGAAAAGCAGGTTTGCCCCCTTGAAGCGCAACTGCGAGAAGCTATACGCCGCCAGCACCGTGATGAGCAGTGTCAACACGGTGACGGCGAGTGAGGTCACGACGCTATTCACAAAGAATACGGGCAAATCCCCCATCGTCAGCACGCGCACAAAGGCATCAAAGACCACCGGGTCAGGCAGCCACTGCAACCCGTCGACGGTCTGAGCCTCCGGACGCAGGGCTGTGCTGATAGCCCACAGCAATGGTGCGCCCCACAGCACGCACAGCAGCACAGTCAGGGATATCGCCAGCAAGGAGGTGAGGGTCATTTTGGTATGCATCTTAGCCTCGACGATTAATAAAACGAGTGATGAGCGACTGGAGCAGCAGGATAAGCAGCACAATCAGCACGAAGACGACGGCGATAGCCGAGGCGTAACCCGCGTTCTGGTTGATGAAGCCTGTTTCGTACATGTAGTGCAAAACCACCTTGGTGCTGTCGAACGGGCCACCACCAGTCAGCAGATAGGTCTGGCCGAAAATCTTTAACGACGCGACCAGTTGCAAACCGAAGACCATGACGGTGACAGGGCGCAACTGGCGCCAGGTGATGAAGCGGAAAATCCCCCATTCGGAAGCGCCATCGAGTTTTGCCGCCTCGTAGAGGTCTTGCGGAATGTTCTTGAGTGCCGCCAGAAACAGCAGCACGTTGAAGCCGACTGTCCACCAAATGGTGGCGATGGCGACCATCGGCATGGCGAAGTCAGGATCGTTAAACCAGGCGACATCGGTGCCAGCAACCAGGTTCACCACACCGAATGTCGGGTGCAGCATCCAGCCTGCAATCATGGCCATCACGGCGATGGGCAGGATGTTGGGAATAAAGATGATTGCCTGAACCAGGCCTGCGAAGCGAGTCAGGCGGTTGATAAGCATTGCCATCACCAACCCTAGAGCCGTCAGCGGAAGCACGGTCAGCAGGGCAAAATAGGCAGTCTGTACCAGAGAGGCCCAAAAACTTGAGTCTTGGAGCAATTCAATGTAGTTGGCGAAGCCAACATAGCCATGGGTTTCGGTGAGCCCGCTGTCGGTGAAGCTCAGTTGCAGCGTCTGGAACGCAGGAATGACGAAGAACAGCAAAAAGGCGAGCAGAAACGGTGCCAGCATCACCCACGGGGTCAGTTGCTTACCGAGTGCATTGGGCACACTACAACTCGCCTGCCCGGTTTGGGTTTGGGCGCAGGGAGTAACATTGCGAGTTTCTTGGTTATCCATGACGGGGCCTGGCTTCGGATGGAAAACGGAAAATACAGGGTTGAGGCCACTTGGGCCTCAACCCCACAAGGATCAGCGTGCCGGGCGGCTCATGAATTTGCCCGCATCACGCTCGAACATCTGCAGTGCCTTAGCGGTCGGTAACTGCCCGGTAAGTGCTGCCGGGAAGTACTTAGACGCTGTCGCTTGCAGAGGGCCCGCCGCACCGCTGTACCAACCATCCGGGTCATAGACAATGTGGCTTGCGGTATTGGTAACGTAGTCAGAAAGCAGCGGCATTTCCTTGAACGCTTTGGTTTCCACTGTCGGCTCGTAGGCCGGGATATGGCCTCCTTCAGACCAGGTAATGGCATGCTGGTTGATGTAGGTGGCAAATTTGGTCACCCCGAGCATTTTCTCAGCTGAAATAGGTTTGTCTTTGTTGTTCGGGATGGCCAGAGCATGTGAGTCGGCCCAGGCGGCTTGCACCCCATTGAAGAAGGAAGGCAGCGAAACAATCCCTACGTCGAAGCCGAGTTTGTCATTCTTCATGCCGTCGGTGACGGAAGGGAGCTCCCAGACACCGTTTATCATGAAGGCTGATTTGCCGGTCATGAACTCGGTGGTCGATGAGGCGTAATCCAGCCCTTTGGTGGCATAGCCCGCACTATACCAGCCTGCCATCGCATCCATGGCTTTCTTCCCGGCATCACCGAAGACAAATTTGTTGTTCTCGATGGTCTTGCCGCCTTGCTGGCTAATCATCGAGAGCCAGAGGCGATAAGGCATATAGGACATCGGCGAGGTTTCCATGCTCAGGCCCATGTCTCCTTTCGCTTTCACACCCTGAAGTGCGGCGTTGAACTGCTCAAGGGACGTTATCGGCTTGAGCTTGCCTTGTTCATCAAGCAGGCCTGCTTTGGCTGCGATGTGCTTGTTGTAATAAAGCACTAAGGCGTGGGTATCAATGGGCAGGGCGTAGGTTTTGCCATCGACATTGGACTGGTCCCACAGCAGTTTGAATAGTTTGCTGCTGTCGTAGCTGGCCCCTTGCATCGCCTGGGGGGTGATAGGTTCAAGGCCGTTAGTTTGGGTGAGACCGGAAATTTTAGACAGGTGAATGGTCGCCATGTCCGGGCCGCTGCCCATAGCAGAAGCGGTCTTGAGCTTGGTGTAGAACGGCTCGCCCCAGTTCAGTACGGTCGTTTCAATCTTGTAGTCGCTCTGGCTGGCGTTGAAACCATCTACCAATTGCTTCATACGCGCACCGTCCCCGCCGTTTAGCAGAGTCCAGTATTGCAATGTGGTCTGTGCCAGGGCGGCTGGTGAAAGAAGCGTACCTGCAACCATCAGCGCCAGTAATTTGATTTTTTTCATTATATGACCTCGTTATTGTGTAGGGTGAGGCAGGGCCAACAGGCCCCGCCCTCAGAGGGCAATCAGCATTATTTGGTGGCAAGCTCCCGGATCAGTGCCACTTCGCTCTCGTCATAAGGGGTGCCGTCTGCTTCGAGCAAATCGTGGAACCAGGTTTGGGCATGATCAGGCAGATGGCGTTGCAGGCCAGGCCACGGCAGGTGAGTTTGGGTTCTTCCTTTCACCAGTCCCCACTGATAACAG
>Ga0213878_10000402_pt1 | contig 16425 bp, 17 predicted proteins | sample VelepicoBEBS_R02_FD_161053 | JGI IMG/M metagenome (GOLD analysis project Ga0213878, IMG submission 161053) | Vellozia epidendroides bulk soil microbial communities from rupestrian grasslands, the National Park of Serra do Cipo, Brazil - BS_R02 | ecosystem: Environmental > Terrestrial > Soil >... | reverse complement strand
AACGACGTCACCGAAGAGACCTCGTGCTATAAAACCCTAATTGTTCCCGGCCTCTACGCTGCCGACGATGGTCTGCTCACGCGGATTAACCGCTACGTTGAGCAAGGTGGGCGCGCGCTGATTGGCTTTAAATCAGGCTTCAGCGACGAGAACGTGAAAGTGCGCAGTAGCGCACAGCCGGGTATTCTGCACGAGGCCTGCGGCGTGAGCTACAGTCAATTCACGCTCCCGGAGGACATCACCGTTGCCGCCTGTACACCCGCCATTGATTGCCGCGAACACAACGCTGCCGAACTGTGGATGGAGTTGCTGACGCCCGCGTCCGGTACCCGCACGCTGCTACGCTACCAGCATCCGGCCTGGAGAGGGTATGCGGCGGCCACCGAAGCGGACTATGGCAAGGGCCGGGCGCTGTACGTCGGCTTCCTACCGCACAAAGCGCTGATTAACCAGCTATTTGATGCGCTCACCGACGGGTTGGATTTACGCTCGCGTACCTCCGCCTACCGTTATCCGCTGGTCACCAGAACTCTGCGCAACCGCGACGGTAAGCGCATCCACTTCCTGTTTAACTACAGCGGCGATAGCCACGAGATTCTCACGGAAACAGCGGGGACTGAACTTCTGAGCGGTAAACCGGTGGCCCGGAGCGAGCCATTGCGTCTCAATGGCTGGGACTTTAGTATCATTGAAAGTTAACAGCCCCAGGGCGGAGGAGTTATGGAGTTAGATATCAATGCGCTTTTGCACTTCTCACCATTGATAAAAACCTTCACCTTCAACGCCTGGGTCGTCGCCGGTTTTACGCCGATTACCCGCGGCTCAAAACTCGACTACTACATCAACCGCCCGCAGGGGATGAAGGGTTATATCATCAACCTGACCCTACGCGGTCAGGCGCGGGCCAAAGCGGGCGAAGGGTCACTGCTGTTCGGCGAAAGCGAGCTGCTGTTGTTCCCGCCTGGCGTGCCGCATCACTACGGACGCGACGAGCACAGCGATCACTGGGATCATGTGTGGATCTACTTTATTCCACGACCCTACTGGGTCGACTGGTTGAAGTGGGATCACACCACCTACGGTATCGGCAAAACTACGGTCAATCACCCTCAACAACAGCAGGTGCTACGCGATCTGTTTTACGAGGTCATTCGCCACCACAACGACACCGCTCCGCTTAGTGAAGCACTGGCAATGAACGCACTGGAGCGACTGATCTTAAACTGCTTCCAGCTACAACCGATCAGTAATCATCATGCCCATGACCCGCGCATCAACGCCATCTGCGACTACCTGAATGAACATATCGCCCAGGAACTGAAGATAGAGACACTGGCGGCAATGGTTTTTCTGTCACCCTCACGGCTAGCACATTTGTTTAAGAACGAACTGGGGCAAACTATCTACGCCTGGCGCGAGATGCAGCGGATTAATCGAGCAAAATGGCTAATGCAGACTACGACGCTGCCACTGAACAAAGTGGCTCTATCGATAGGATATGGCGATCCGGTCTATTTCACCCGCGTTTTTCGCAAACACAACGGCATTCCACCAGGGGAATATCGCAAACGTTATGCGGCAATGAAGGAGTGAAAACGTCAACGGCTCCCAGTGGGAGCCGTTCTTGTTTTACAGTTACTGCATAGCACGTTGTTGGTTACGCCATCTCAGTCTGCAGACGCATAACCTGACGGTTGACCTCGGACATCACAGACAGATGCTGCTTATCCTTCACCTTCGGGATAAGGATTTTCCCCTTATCAAACTCAAAAGCGCCCACGTCCTTGATGTATAACCGTCCACGGAACAGGATCTTCACGTACTTCGCCACCTGAAGCGGGTTGTAGCGTTGGAAAATTTTCATTGTGTCTCCTGCTTAACATCTTACGCCCTTGCGGTACCACATTCGGTCCAACGTTCCGGGGCGCAAAAATTAACGCATTAAAACTATAGTCCAGAACTCCTGAGTTACCCAGTATGCATAAGTTTATTTACCTTTTGATTACAGTAATTCAGAATTTTCGTTTCAGACATACGTTAAAGGCAGTATAAGCCTTCATTTTTCCGTGGATATGTGCGTTCGCCCGCAAAGTGGCATCACGATTGCGGGTAAAGGGGATAATTCGCATTTATGATTAAAATGGACCAAGTGGTCGGATCACCTGCATAAAATAAGGAAACACCATGACCCTACGTAAGCTGATGGCGATCTCATGCCTGTTAATGCCGTTGATGGCCTCCGCTCATAATCTGGAAACTGGCCAGCGCGTGCCGCCCGTCGGTATTGCCGATCGCGGCGAGCTCAATCTGGATAACGACAAGTTTAGCTACAAAAGCTGGAACAGCGCGCAGTTGCCTGGCAAAGTGCGAGTTGTGCAACATATTGCCGGTCGTAGCTCGGCAAAAGAGAAAAACGCCAACCTGATTGAGGCGATCAAAGCGGCCAAATTCCCGCATGACCGCTACCAGACCACCACGATAGTCAACACCGACGACGCCATTCCCGGCACCGGCATGTTTGTACGCAACAGCATCGAGAGCAATAAAAAGCTCTTCCCCTGGTCGCAGTTTGTTGTCGACAGCAACGGCCTGGCGCGTAAAGCCTGGCAGCTTGATGAAGGAAGCTCAGCGATTGTGGTGCTGGATAAAGACGGAAAAGTCGAGTGGGTCAAAGACGGCGCCCTGACCCAGGCCGAGGTGCAGCAGGTGATCGCCCTGCTGCACAAGCTGCTCGCGACTCAGTAAATCGACACCCGAAAACCGGGGTTCAGGAAGGATTCACGCGGCGTATAGTCAAGGGTTTTTCCCTGCCAGTCGTGAACATGCGCCCCGGCCGCTACCGCTACGGCATGCCCGGCGGCGGTATCCCAGACGTTGGTCGGCCCAAAGCGCGGGTACAGCTGGGCCTGCCCTTCCGCCACCAGGCAGAATTTCAGCGATGAACCGATCGACGTCGTCTGGTGGTCTCCCAACTGCTGAAGATACTCTTTGAGTTCGTTATCCGCGTGGGAGCGGCTTATCACCACCAGCGGCGGGCGGGCGTCGCGCACCCGAATCTGCTTACGAATACCGCACTCTTCTTTCCACGCCTTGCCCTCATGGGCACTGTACATCATCTTCATCACTGGCGCATACACAACGCCAAGCACCGGTTTTCCCTTATCAATCAGGGCGATATTGACGGTAAACTCACCGTTGCGCTTGATAAACTCTTTTGTCCCGTCCAGGGGGTCCACCAGCCAGTACTGCTGCCAGTGCTGGCGCACCTCCCAGGCGGGCGGATCCTCTTCGGAAAGCACCGGAATATCCGGCGTCAGCGCCATTAACCCGGCCACAATCACCTTATGCGCGGCGATATCCGCGGCGGTTACCGGAGAATCGTCAGCCTTGCTGGCGACATCGATTGGCGTTGCTCCATCGTAGACCTGCATAATGGCATCACCCGCGCTCCGTGCAAGCTGACATACATGTTCTAGCATTCTCCACCTCGCTATTGATGGCAGTGGCGTTAACTCGTTGTTTTATTTATATCCTATCGCGGCCAGTTCCGCTATCTGTGAAGCATTAGCGATTTCCCGCCATCAATTTCTGGCATGCTTCACACTTCTGTAAGCAACAGGATGTATACACATTTTTCTTTTGTGCACCCGATCGATAAAAGGACGCCTCCGATGATTAAGTTTAGCGCAACGCTCCTGGCCACGCTGATCGCCGCCAGCGTACAGGCCGCGACGGTAGATCTCCGCATCATGGAAACCACCGACCTGCATAGCAACATGATGGATTTTGACTATTACAAAGATAGCGCCACGGAAAAATTCGGTCTGGTACGTACCGCCAGCCTGATCAACGCCGCCCGCCAGGAAGTGAAAAACAGCGTGCTGGTGGATAACGGCGACCTGATTCAGGGCAGTCCGCTCGGCGATTACATGGCGCACAAGGGGCTGAAAAAGGGTGAAGTACATCCGGTCTATCAGGCCATGAACACCCTCGACTACGCCGTGGGCAACCTCGGCAACCACGAGTTCAACTATGGCCTCGACTACCTGCACAAGGCGTTGTCCGGCGCAAAATTCCCGTACGTGAACGCCAACATCATTGAGGCTAAAACCGGTAAGCCGATGTTCACACCTTACCTGATTAAAGAAACCCAGGTTGTCGACAGGCAAGGCAAATCGCAAACCCTGAAGATAGGCTATATCGGCGTGGTGCCGCCGCAGATAATGACCTGGGATAAAGCGAATCTGAGCGGCAAAGTCACGGTAAACGATATCACCGAAACCGTCCGTCAGTATGTCCCGGAAATGCGTGAAAAAGGCGCTGACCTGGTGGTGGTGGTCGCCCACTCCGGGCTCTCCGCCGATCCTTACCAGTCGATGGCGGAAAACTCGGTCTACTACCTGAGCCAGGTGCCGGGCGTGGATACCATCCTGTTTGGCCATGCGCACGCGGTCTTTCCAGGCAAAGACTTCGCCAGCATCAAGGGCGCGGATATCGAAAAAGGCACCCTCAACGGCGTCCCCTCGGTGATGCCGGGCATGTGGGGCGATCATCTTGGCGTAGTCGACCTGGTGCTGAACGACGACAGCGGTAAATGGCAGGTGTCGCAGTCGAAAGCGCAGGCCCGTCCGATCTACGATACCGTAGCGAAGAAATCGCTGGCGGCGGAAGATGAACAGTTGGTGAAGATCCTTAAAACCAGCCACGACGCCACCCGAGCCTTCGTCAGCAAACCTATCGGCAAGTCGTCGGACAATATGTACAGCTACCTGGCGCTGGTGCAGGACGACCCGACGGTCCAGGTGGTTAACATGGCGCAGAAAGCCTATGTGGAGCATTTTATTCAGGGCGACCCGGACCTTGCCAATCTGCCGGTGCTCTCCGCAGCGGCGCCGTTTAAGGTCGGCGGACGTAAGAACGACCCGGCAAGCTATGTAGAAGTGGAAAAGGGCCAGCTCACCTTCCGCAACGCCGCCGATCTCTACTTGTACCCGAATACCCTGGTGGTGGTGAAGGCCAGCGGCAAAGAGGTGAAGGAGTGGCTCGAATGCTCGGCCGGGCAGTTTAACCAGATTAACCCCAACAGCAGCAAACCGCAGTCGCTGATCAACTGGGACGGTTTTCGGACCTATAACTTCGACGTTATCGATGGGGTCAATTACCAGATAGACGTCAGCCAACCCGCCCGTTACGACGGCGAATGCCAGAAGGTGAACCCGAAGGCGGAGCGTATTAAGCAACTGACCTTTAACGGCAAACCTGTCGATCCTGACGCTACGTTCCTTGTTGCGACCAACAACTACCGCGCCTACGGCGGCAAGTTTGCTGGTACCGGCGACAGCCATATCGCCTTTGCCTCACCGGATGAGAACCGTGCGGTGCTGGCGGCGTGGATTGCCGAACAGTCCAAGAAAACTGGCGCTATCCATCCGGCGGCGGACAATAACTGGCGCCTGGCGCCCATCCACAGCGCACAGCCGCTGGACGTGCGCTTTGAAACCTCGCCGTCGGCAAAGGCCGCCGCGTTTATTAAAGACAACGCGCAGTATCCGATGAAAAACGTCGGTCAGGACGACATTGGGTTCGCGGTCTATCAGGTGGACTTAAGCCAGTAAACGGCAGGCGGGGGGCTATAGCCGACAGCGTTCGCGCCATTCTGTAACGGTTATTTTTGTGGCGAACCCGCGGGTCATCTTCGATAATGTGAAGACGATCCGCGGGAGGTGGCCGGTGCAGGGCGTTCCAGAGCAGTTTACTGACGAAAGAGATTGTGCAAGCTTCCGCCATCTGGAGCAGTTGCCGGGCGTGGAGCTTTATCACGCCCATATTTCCCGTTACGCCTTCGAACCGCACACCCACGAGGCGTTTGGCATCGGCGCGATTGAGCTTGGCGCCGAGCGCTTTCGCTACCGCGGCGCGCAGCATGTCGCCCCGGCCTGCTCGGTCATCACCATGAACCCCGATGAACTGCATACCGGCGAGGCGGAGACCGCCGACGGCTGGCGCTACCGCATGGTTTATCTTGACCCGGACCTGCTCGAAGAGGTAACCGGCACTCGCCACTGGTGGTTCAGCGATGTTGTACGCCTGGACGTGGCGCGCAGCGGGCAGCTTTGCCAGCTTGTCTATGGGCTATGGAACACCGACGACCCGCTGGCGCAGAAAGGGCTGTTGCTGGATCTTATCGATACCTTTCGTCCGTTCGCCCATCATACCCCGAAACGCCCGGAGGCCGCGCACCGCTTTGAACGCGTGCGGGACTATCTGCATGACAACTATATGCATGCGCTAACCCTCGACGAGCTGGCAAACGTGGCATCCCTCAGTCCCTGGCATTTTCAGCGCCAGTTTAAGGCGCAGTACCACGTCACGCCGCACCAGATGCTGATGGCGATTCGCCTGTGGCGCGCCAAAGCGTTCCTCACTCACGGTATGCCTGCCGCCGACGTCGCGGCGGCCACTGGTCTTGTCGATCAATCCCACCTGACCCGTGCTTTCACCCGCCGCTACGGCATCACCCCGGTACGCTATCAAAAGCAGGTTGTCCGGCGCTAATGCGCAATCTCATACAATACGTCGCCCCGGCCCACTTTCTACACTGCGTCTGTTTATTAAAAAGGTGCAGAACATGATGAGTGGCGTGCTGTATGCCCTGCTGGCGGGGTTGATGTGGGGATTAATTTTTGTCGGGCCGCTTATCGTGCCGGAATACCCGGCCGTGTTGCAGTCGATGGGGCGCTATCTGGCGCTGGGCCTGATTGCGCTTCCGCTGGCATGGCTTGGCCGCGCGCGCCTCAAACAGCTGCGCGCACGCGACTGGCGCACCGCGCTGTCGTTGACCCTGTTCGGCAATCTTATCTACTACGTGTGTCTCGCCAGCGCGATTCAGCGGGCGGGAGCGCCGGTATCGACGATGATCATCGGCACATTACCGGTGGTGATCCCCGTTTTCGCCAACCTGCTCTACAGCCAGCGCGACGGCAAGCTGCCGTGGTCGCGAATGGCGCCCGCGCTGGCATGTATCGCGATGGGTCTGCTGTGCGTCAATATCGCCGAACTGCGTCACACGCAGCCAGGGTTCAGCGGGTGGCGCTACGGCAGCGGCATCGGGCTGGCGCTGGTTTCGGTGATCTGCTGGGCCTGGTATGCGCTGCACAACGCCCGCTGGCTGCGGGAAAAACCGGATAAACACCCCATGATGTGGGCAACGGCGCAGGCGCTGGTGACGCTTCCCGTTTCTCTGCTTGGCTATATCGCCGCCTGCGTGTGGCTCGACACCCGTCACGACGCCTTTCCTTTGCCCTTCGGCCCTCGCCCCGAGGTATTTATCGCGCTAATGCTCACCATCGCCGTGTGTTGTTCATGGGTCGGCACGCTGTGCTGGAACATTGCCAGCCAGCGCCTGCCGACGGTGATCGTTGGCCCGCTTATCGTTTTTGAAACCCTGGCAGGGCTGCTTTACACCTTCCTGCTGCGCCAGAACCTGCCGCCGCTGCTGACCCTCAGCGGGATTGCGCTGCTGGTCGCGGGCGTCGTGATGGCGGTTCGCGCCAAACCGCAACCGCCCCGCCTGCAGGGGCTGGAGCGCGATACGGTGAAATAAAACGCCTGATATCCCAAAGGGGTATTCCTTTACCTTAAAGATGCATTTAAAATGCATCTTATATTTTTAATGACGAGGTAACTGCGATGGCCTACCGTGACCAACCCCTGGGCGAACTGGCGCTCTCGATCCCCCGCGCCTCTGCGCTGTTTCGTAAGTACGATATGGACTACTGCTGCGGCGGTAAGCAGACGCTGGAGCGTGCGGCGGCGCGTAAAGAGCTGGACGTCGCGGTGATTGAAGCCGAACTGGCACAACTTGCTGAGCAGCCGGTAGAGAAAGAGTGGCGCACGACGCCGCTTGCAGACATTATCGACCACATCGTGGCGCGCTACCACGACCGCCACCGCGAGCAGTTACCGGAGCTCATCCTGCAGGCGACGAAAGTCGAGCGCGTTCACGCGGATAAACCGAACGTGCCGAAGGGCCTGACTAAATATCTGACGATGCTGAATCAGGAGCTCTCCAGCCACATGATGAAAGAAGAGCAGATCCTCTTCCCGATGATCAAACAGGGCATGGGCAGTCAGGCAATGGGTCCCATCAGCGTGATGGAAAGCGAGCATGACGAAGCGGGCGAACTGCTGGAGGTCATTAAGCACATCACCCACGGCGTGACGCCGCCGCCGGAAGCCTGTACCACCTGGAAAGCGATGTATAACGGAATTAACGAGCTGATTGACGACCTGATGGAACACATCAGCCTGGAGAACAACGTTTTGTTCCCGCGTGCCCTCGCAGGCGAATAAATAAGGCGCCCGAGAGCGCCCTACTGGAAGTCCGTGTTTGGGCCGCACTATGCGGCCTTTTTTTATTCGCGCATACCGGCCATGCGTTTCTTGCCGATAAACAGCCAACCCAGACCCAACGCGATGAACCACAGCGGCGTGACGATCAGCGCCTGACGGGTATCTTCTTCCAGCGTCAGCAGGACCAACACGAACACAAAGAACGCCATGCAGACCCAGCACATCAGCTTGCCCCACGGCATCTTGTAGGCGGATTTTTCATGCAGGTGCGGACGGTTTTTGCGGTACGCCAGGTAGGAGCACAGAATAATTGTCCAGACGAACATGAACAAAATCGCCGATACGGTGGTGATCATGGTGAATGCGCCGATCACGCTCGGGTTCACGTAGAGCATCACCACACCGCCCAACAGACAGATACAGGAGAAAGTCAGCCCTTTCGCCGGTACCGCGCGCTTAGACAGCTTCGCAAACGCCCTCGGCGCCACACCTTCCTGCGCCAGACCGAACAGCATACGGCTAGTGGAGAACACGCCGCTGTTGGCCGAAGAGGCCGCCGACGTCAGCACCACAAAGTTAATCAGGCTGGCGGCCGCTGGCAGGCCGACCAGCACGAACAGCTCAACGAACGGGCTCTTGGTCGGAACGACCGAGTTCCACGGCGTCACAGACATAATCACAATCAGCGCGAAAACGTAGAACATAATGATACGAATCGGGATCGAGTTAATCGCGCGCGGCAGCGACTTCTCCGGATCTTTGGTTTCCGCCGCGGTGGTGCCGACCAGCTCAATGCCCACAAAGGCGAAGACCGCTATCTGGAACCCGGCAAAGAAACCGCTGAGGCCTTTCGGGAACCAGCCGCCGTCATTCCACAGATGGGTGAAAGAAGCTTCAACACCGGTTGGCGATTTAAAGTGCATCATCACCATCACCAGGCCGACGACGATAAGACCAACGATGGCGACGATTTTGATCATCGCAAACCAGAACTCCATCTCACCGAACATTTTGACGGTGGCGAGGTTCAGGCTCAGCAGCAGAACGACCACCGCCAGCGACGCGACCCAATCGGAAAGACCGGGGAACCAGAACTGCGCATAGGCGGTAATGGCGACCACATCGGCCATGCCGGTAACCACCCAGCAAAACCAGTAGGTCCAGCCGGTGAAATACCCCGCCCACGGGCCTAACAGGTCGGAGGCGAAGTCGCTAAACGACTTATATTCGAGGTTCGAGAGCAGCAATTCGCCCATTGCACGCATCACGAAAAAGAGCATGAAGCCGATGATCATATAGACGAAAATGATCGACGGCCCGGCAAGGCTGATGGTTTTCCCCGACCCCATAAACAGCCCGGTACCAATCGCGCCCCCAATGGCAATAAGCTGAATATGACGGTTGGTGAGGTTTCGCCGTAGCGAGTGTTCGGTCGTTGCCTCTTCTGCGGCAGCGACTTTGACCTGATCTACCATGTGATTTCTTCCTGTTGTTCCTGTTGCGTTGTGTTGTGCGGGCTCTGCGGCCTTTTGGTCATGATCCTTGTATAAGGATGCATCGATATTAGGTAAGAATCGGCGGGATGAATACTATGAAATGAATATAATGTTAATTTATTGTTTAAAATGAGTGTTATATCACTCTGATAGCGCGAATTAGCTCACAAAAATACACTGGCCGTGCGCTTTTGCAAGATAAAATAGTAATTGTTTTCAAAACTAAGGGTTTTACGCTGATTTTTTCATCCTCTCCCGTCTCCGGGAGAGGATTCAGCCAAATTACAGGATTTCGAGCAGCTCAACGTCGAAAACCAGGGTGCTGAACGGCGGGATGGAGGCACCGGCGCCACGCTCGCCATACGCGAGGTTATGCGGAATGGTCAGTTCCCATTTGGAACCCACCGGCATCAGAGTCAGCGCTTCAATCCAGCCAGCGATCACGCCGTTAACCGGGAACTCAGCCGGTTCGCCGCGCGCGACGGAACTGTCGAACACGGTGCCGTCAATCAGCTTGCCGGTGTAGTGTACGCGGACATGGTCGGTACGCGCCGGGATAGCACCGTCGCCCTGAGTGATGACGCGGAACTGCAGGCCGGACTCCGTGCTGTTGACACCCTCTTTCTCACGGTTTTCTTCCAGATACTTCACGCCTTCCGAGGCCATTGCCTCAAAACGCTCACGACGTACCGCATCGGCACGTTCGTGGATCTCGCGCAGCGCGCGGTGTACGACATCTACCGGCACCTGCGGCTTTTTGCCTTCCAGCGCGTCGGCAATACCGGCAACCAGTGCTTCTGGCAGCAGGCCTTCCAGACCGGATTCGCTGAGTTGTTGTCCTACCTGGAGGCCGATACCGTAACTGGCCTGAGCTTCAATGGTGTCAAACGTCGGGGTTGCCATGCTCTTTCCTTTCATCGGATGTAAATCAGCGGGCAGCATAGCAGCCCGATCGCGTCGGGTAAAACTTTGTCGCAGGGAGGATGACAAATCGCAGGGAAACAGAAACAATAGGGATGTCGGCATTTTCTGATTTTGATGTCACGAAAGTGGGCTTTGCTACGTACATCAGAACGTTAGCCATCTATACTAGAAGCGGATGGTACAGGACAAAAAAATTATGCGGAGCAGGAGGAAAGCCATGCCCGGGCGCTTTGAACTGAAACCTACCCTGGCGAAGATCTGGCACGCCCCGGATCATTTTCGCATCATGGACCCGCTACCGCCCATGCACCGCCGCGGCATCATTGCCGGCGCCGTACTGGTGATTATCGGCTTCCTGCTCCCCGCTGCGGATAACAGCTCCGCCCCGCCGGTCAGCCGTAACGCGCAGCTCGATCTGCAATCGCAGTCTCAGCTGCAATCTTCAACGCCGCAGGCCGTTCCGCTGCCGCCTCACGCCTCCACCCCGCCGGTTAACGATCCCGATCAGGTCGCGCCCGTCGCGCCCGAGCCGCTGCAGGATGAGCAGCCCGCCGATCAGGAGCAAAGCCAGCCAGTGACTCAGCAGCCGCAGCGCCAGTCATCGGCGCCTGGCGCAGAGCAGCAGTGGCGCTCCTATCGCGTTGAGCCGGGTAAAACGATGGCGCAGCTGTTCCGCGACCATAACCTGCCGCCGACCGACGTCTATTCCATGTCGCAGGTGGAAGGCGCGGGCAAGCCGCTCAGCACCCTGCAGGCAGGCCAGAGAGTGCAGATTCGCCAGAACGCTAATGGCGTGGTCACCGGCCTGACGATTGATACCGGCAACGGTCAGCAGGTGCTGTTCACCCGCCAGACCGACGGCAGTTTTATCCGCGCGCGATAACCCGCACCCCGGCCGCGCAGTGCTGCCGGGGCCGCTCGCCTCAACGGGCCTTTCGCCCCGACTTATTCACCCACCAGATCCCTGAACACACCAGCACCAGCGCGATGGCATACTTCCATTCGAGAATGTTCTCCCCCAGGAAGATGCTGGAGAGCACGGTCCCGGCCACCGGGATCACAAAGTTAAACGGCGCAATCATGCTGACGCGATTGTATTTGAGCAGCGTGCTCCAGAGGGCGAACGCCACCGATGACAGCAGAGTCAGGTATCCCAGCACCGCCATCGCCGTCACGCTATCAAACGCGAGAGTGCCGCCGCCAAGATAGCCGCCCGCCACCAGCACCGCGCCGCCAATGCCCAGCTGCCAGCCAGTCATCACCGTGGGGTCGACGGTCTGGGAGATACGCTTACCGTACAGGGTGGCGGCAGAGAGAATAAACGCCGCCAGCACCACGAACCCGTCGCCCAACCAGACAAAGGAGAAATCCATCAACGAATGGTTGAAGTTCACCAGCATGACGCCGGCAAAGCCGAGAATGCAGCCCAGCGTTTTGTTGTAGCTCAGCTTGTCATTCTGGTAGATAAAGTGCGCCAGCAGCACGCTGAAGAAGGTCCCGGTGGCGTTCATGATCGATCCCTTAACCCCGGTGGTAAAGGCAAGGCCGATATAGAAAATGGCGTACTGAATTGAGGTCTGCGTAGCGCCAAGCAGCGCCAGTTGACCGAACTGATGACGGCTTAACCGCGCAATCGGTTTACGCTGCGCGAGCGCAAAAAGCAGCAGCAGAAGCCCGGCAAACAAAAAGCGGTAGCCGGCAAAAATGATTTTCGACGCAATATCGTCGGTTGCGATATGGAAAAGTTCATAGCCATTTTTAATGGCCGGATACGAACTGCCCCACAGCAGGCAGCACAGTGTCGCCCCCGCGTAGACGACCTTCCTGCGCGTAAAAAGCGGTGCTGAAGTCACCATCTCCATTGTGTTCACCAGAAAATAAAATCACGTTTTATTTCATTATCCGGAAATGGGCGACGAATAGCTATCATACAAGCAGAAAAGCCGGGGAAGAATGGCGCTAAAAAGCAAAACGCCGGCACAAGGCCGGCGCTTCGACGTGATGACGAGTAATTACTTACTCAGCAACAACGTTTACAACCAGTTTCGCGAATACTTCGCTGTGAACCTGGAAGTCCACTTCGTGCTCACCGGTGGTACGCAGAACGCCGTTCGGCAGGCGAACTTCGCTCTTGGCAACAGCAACGCCAGCAGCAGTAACTGCATCAGCGATGTCGCGAGTACCGATGGAACCGAACAGTTTACCTTCGTCGCCAGATTTGGACGCGATGGTAACGGTGCCCAGTGCGTTGATTGACTCAGCGCGAGCGTTAGCAGCGGCCAGAACGTCAGCCAGTTTGGCTTCCAGTTCAGCGCGACGTGCTTCGAAAAACTCAACGTTTTTCTTGGTAGCCGGAACAGCTTTACCCTGCGGAACCAGGAAGTTACGAGCGTAGCCCGCTTTAACGTTAACCTGATCACCCAGGCTACCCAGGTTTGCTACTTTATCAAGCAGAATAACTTGCATTACCTTATCCTCTTTAAGTCGTTAATAGACAGCGGCCGATTACTGATGACGATCGGTATACGGCAGCAGGGACAGGTAGCGAGCGCGCTTGATGCAGCGAGCCAGCTGACGCTGGTATTTTGCACGAGTACCGGTGATACGGCTCGGGACAATTTTACCGCTTTCGGTAATGTAGTTTTTCAACGTTGCGATGTCTTTGTAATCAATCTCAACAACGCCTTCCGCGGTGAAACGGCAGAACTTGCGACGACGGAAATAACGTGCCATTTGGCTAGTCTCCAGAATCTATCAATTCAATCTGCTCGGCATGCAGTACCATTTTGCTCAGGCCATTTCGCGCCTTGTGGCAGCTGATAAAGCCATGAACGGTAACCTGCGAGCCGACCGTTATACTGTGAGTAATGGCCTGGTTCTCATGTCCGCTGATTATGACGGGCATTTGGCACCACGCCTGCCGGTGAAAACCGGCTTCCTCCTGCATCGAACGGTGCTCAAGCACGAACTGGCAGTGAGGAATTCCTGATGGGCTGACCTTTCGAAGGGGCATCCTGCACACGGTGCCGGATAACACCAGACGGTTGGCCATCAGTGATTACTCTTCAGAATCCCCAGCATCAGCATCATCTGCGGTTTCGTTTGCGAAATCATCGCGACGCTCACGGCGCTCGTCTTTCGCTTTAACCATCGGAGATGCTTCGGTAACAGCGTGCTTAGTACGCATTACCATGCTACGGATAACGGCATCGTTGAAGCGGAAGTTAGTTTCCAGCTCATCGATAACTTCCTGCGGCGCTTCAACGTTCAGCAGAACGTAGTGCGCTTTGTGCAGTTTGTTGATCGGGTAAGCCAGCTGACGGCGGCCCCAGTCTTCCAGACGGTGGATCTTGCCTTCTGCTGCAGTGATTGCACCAGTGTAGCGCTCGATCATACCCGGAACCTGTTCGCTCTGGTCAGGATGGACCATAAAAACGATTTCGTAATGACGCATCGAATTGCTCCTTACGGATTATTCAGCCTCCTGTCTGGGTCAGCCGCGGCCCGGGGAGGCAAGGAACGTGGTTAAAAGGCGGCTGAAAAATTGACGCGTCATTCTACTTGCGCCCCATAGGAAACTCAAGGCCATTGCGCAAAAAATTCGCACAAAGCGCAAAACCGCACAAAATCGGCGACTTAAAATTAAGTCATGAAGGAAACGCGATTTTTTTGAACAACTGCATCAGAAATGGTCGCGAATCGATCGGACTGGAGCGATTACACTTAAATCAGACCTTATCTGACTTCAGAAGGAGCCCCCTCAACGTAGCAGGCTGTAGTGGAGTAATCATCATGAAAAACATCGCAATTGCCGTCATGGCTGCGGTTTTGCTCAGCACAAACGCGATGGCAGCCATCAAAATAGACGGTCGTCAGGCCCAAAACATGGACGATGTGCGAAGCTTAGGCGTTATTTACATCAATCATAACATCGCCACCGAAAGCGAAGCCGTTCAGGCCCTGAGTGAAGAGAGCGACGCCAGAGGCGCCAAATTCTTTCACCCGATATTGATACACGAACCCGGCAGTAATGGCGTTATCCACGCCAGCGCTGACGTTTACCGCTAGCACCAGGAACACCCATTAAAAACATTACCATCATTGTATTTTGCCCCCTGAACGGGGGCTTTTTTTCGCCCGCAGGCAAGAGTAAGGCTCCGGAACCTGACCAGCACATCCCCACGATGAATGTCGGTTCCGGAGCGCTTATCATTTCTGCCCGTAGTAGGCGTCAGGCCCGTGCTTGCGCATAAAGTGCTTATGCATCAGATAACTGTCGATAGCATGAAGCTGCGGATTAATTCCGCGAGCGATCCACGCCATACGCGCCACCTCCTCCATGACGACGGCATTGTGTACCGCATCATGGGCATCTTTCCCCCAGGCAAACGGCCCGTGCTGATACACCACGATCCCGGGCGTATGCAGCGGTTCGCGTTCGCCCAGCGTTTCGATGATGACCTTACCGGTGTTGAGCTCGTACTCGCCCTGCACTTCTTCTTCGCTCAATGCCCGCGTACAGGGAATATCGCCAAAGAAGTAGTCCGCATGCGTCGTGCCGAGCGCCGGGATAGCCAGACCGGCCTGCGCCCACGCGGTCGCGTGCGTGGAGTGGGTATGCACGACGCCGCCAAGCGTCGGATACCGCCGGTAAAGCGCCAGGTGCGTGGCGGTATCCGAGGAGGGACGCCACTTCCCGTCCACCACCCGCCCCTCCATATCCACCACTACCATGTCTTCCGCCTGCAGGGTTTCATAGGCCACGCCGCTGGGTTTGATGACCACCCACCCGCGCGGACGGTCAATAGCGCTGACGTTGCCCCAGGTGAAGGTCACCAGCCCGTGGCGCGGCAAAGCCATATTGGCGTCAAACACCTGCTGTTTAAGCTCACGCATTATGCCGCCTCCACTAAGCCCGCAGCGGCCATCCGGGCAAGCACCCAGTCGCGCGCGCTGGCGACTTCCTGCGCCGGGTTATCCGCCGTTTCGCTCCACATTTCAATCAGATAAGGTCCGCAATAACCGCTCTGTTTAAGCGTGCGGAAACACTGCTCGAAATCCACCACCCCGGTGCCGAACGGGACGTTTTTGAAAACGCCAGGACGGGTGTCTTTCACATGCACCGCCACGATATGCCCGATACCCGCCTGCAGCTCCATCTGCACGTCGTTGTCCCAGGCCGACAGGTTGCCGATATCCGGGTAGAGCTGGAACCAGGGGTTATTCAGGTAGTGCGCGTAACCCAGGGCCTTGCTGATCGAGTTCATTAACGGATAGTCCATGATCTCCATCGCCAGCGTCACCTGCGCCCGGCTCGCCATCTCGACGCTCGCTTTCAGCCCGTCGCGAAAGCGGCGGCGCGTCTGGTCGTTGGCTTCCTGATAGTAGACGTCGTAACCCGCCAGCTGAATAACGCGAATACCAATATCCTGGGCAAACTGAATCGCTTTACGCATGATCTCCAGCCCCTGCGCGCGAACGGCGTCATCTTCGCTGCCGAGCGGGAAACGACGATGCGCGCTCAGGCACATAGATGGCACACGTACGCCGGTCCCGGCGATGGCGCTCACTAACGCCAGACGCTGCTCCCGGCTCCAGTCAAGGCGCGAGAGGCGCTCGTCGGTTTCATCAATGGACATCTCAACGAAGTCAA
>Ga0213878_10000401_pt1 | contig 16434 bp, 17 predicted proteins | sample VelepicoBEBS_R02_FD_161053 | JGI IMG/M metagenome (GOLD analysis project Ga0213878, IMG submission 161053) | Vellozia epidendroides bulk soil microbial communities from rupestrian grasslands, the National Park of Serra do Cipo, Brazil - BS_R02 | ecosystem: Environmental > Terrestrial > Soil >... | reverse complement strand
CCAGACGATCCCCTTGCCGACCGCGGTGAACGCGGCGTGCGCGGCGTCCGCCTTCACGGTCGCGATCGAGTGCGTGATCAGCGCGTTGATCGTCGTGTCTTCCCAGACGCGGAAGATCGCGCGCGGGCCCGTGCTGGCGTTGCGGTCGAGCTCGACGAGCGCAAGGACCTGCACGCCGGTAAGCGTCGCGAAGACGTACGGATGCGAGGCGTTGTCGTTGAGCACATACTGCAGACGATTCCGCGCGCGCTCCTGGAGCAGGTCCATCAAGGTCTTGACCGTATCTCGGGAAGCCTCAGGGCTGCGGACGTTGGAGACGTCGAGGACGATGATGATATCGTAGGTCTCGTCGGGGTCTTGCTCGATCTTCGAGCTGAGCGGCTCGGCGATGATCCGGCCGACGATCGAGCCGCGGTCGAAATCCTGTCCGGGGTCGTTCGCCGGGACGCGCTCGCGCCGGAACTCGACGTGCAGCGCCGGATCGATCATCCGGTTGACCTGCAAGACGTGCGCTCCGGTGAGTTGCGCCAACAGCAGCGGCGCGTGCGCCGACTCGCCGCTCAAGATGATTTTCTCGTCGTGGTCCTTCGGCTGCGCCGGGATCAGCGTCCGGATCGCGTCCTCGACCTGCTTGAGGACGTTCGGCACGTCCGTGTACGCCGTCTTCGCATCGACGTGCTCGTCGATCACGGCGCGCACGACGACCGTGAACGTCTCCGAAGGGCTTTGCTGCGCGAGATCGCGGAGCGGCTGTGCGATGCGTTCTTCGACGTCGTGAAGAGGCTGGTCCGGCATCCCTCGGCTCCCTCGCGGCTTTGCTTGGTTACCCCTGCGATTCAACCGAAGTCCCGGCGAATCCTTCCCGGCCGGGAGCACTTCCGCCGCTGCGCGTACTACCTCGCATGATCTTCCAGCCGGAGTTCGAGACGCTCGAACGGCACGCGCTCGAAGCGCTCCAGCTCGAGCGGCTCCAATCGCTGGTCGAGCGTTTGCGCCACGCGAACGCGATCTATCGCGAACGCCTGGACGGCGCGGCGGCGCCGGCGTCGCTGGAGGATCTCGCCGGTCTGCCGTTCAGCACGAAGGCCGACATGCGCGACGCGTACCCGCTCGGTCTGCTCGCCGTCCCGCCGGAGAACCTCGCGCGCATCCATGCCTCGTCCGGGACGACGGGGAACCCGACGATCGGCGCGTACACCGAAGAAGACTTGCGCGTGTTCGGCGAGGTGATGGCGCGCAGTCTCGCCGGCGGCGGGATCGCGCCGCACGACATGTTCCAGGTCGCCTGGGGTTACGGTCTGTTCACCGGCGGGCTCGGCGCGCACGGCGGCTGCGAGACGCTCGGCGCGTGCGCGATCCCCGCGTCGAGCGGGAACACCGCGCGACAGCTGCAGCTCTTGTGCGATCTGCCGGTGATCGGGATCGGCTGCACGCCGTCCTATGCGCTCGTCCTCGCCGAACGGCTGCGCGCCGAGAACCGGCGGCCGAAGGCGCTGAAGTACGCGATCTGCGGCGCGGAGGCGTGGACGCGCGAGATGCGCGAGGAGCTCGAAGAGCTCTTCGGCGTCGTCGCGACCAACATCTACGGGCTCACCGAGATCATCGGCCCCGGCGTCGCACAGGAGTGCCTCGAGAAGCAAGGTCTCCACATCCAGGAGGATCATTTCCTGGCCGAGATCATCGACCCCGAGAGCGGAAAGCCGCTCGCGGACGGCGAGCGCGGCGAGCTCGTGCTCACGACGCTGACGCGCGAAGCGATGCCGGTGCTGCGCTATCGCACGCGCGATCTGACCTCGATGGTGCGCGAACGGTGTCCGTGCGGCCGCACCACCGCGCGGATCGATTGGTTCACCGGCCGAGTCGACGACATGCTCGTGATCCGCGGCGTGAACGTGTTTCCGTCCGCGGTCGAGGAGGTGCTGCTGCGCTTCCCCGAGCTCTCGCCGAACTACCGCATCTTCGTCGACCGCCCGCCGAACGGTCTCGACCAGATGCTGGTCGAGGTCGAGCACCATCCGGACGCGCCGGTCGATGCGGAGTCGCTCTCGGCGACCGTTAGCGGACGTTTGAGCGAGACGCTCCTCGTCTCGCTGCAGACGCGCGTCGTCGCGCCCGGCACGATCGAGCGGATCGAAGCCGGCAAAGCGAAGCGCGTCTTCGACCGGAGGAACGTATGAATTCTTCGACAGGCTCAGAACAGGCTGTCATCCTCACCGAACGGCCGGACGAGCACATCGCGCTGGTGCGCCTCAACCGCCCGAAAGTGCTGAACGCGCTCTCGAACGTGCTCGTCGCGCAGCTCGCCGAGACGTTCGAGTCGCTCGACGCGGACGGCGTGACGCGCGCGGTCGTCCTGACCGGCGACGAGCGCGCCTTCGCGGCGGGCGCCGACATCGCGGAGTTCGCCGCCGAAGGCCCGCAGCTCGAGGTGTGGGACCGGCTGTGGTCCGTCGGTCTGCCGATCGTCGGCGCGGTGCGCGGGCTCGCGCTCGGCGGCGGGCTGGAGCTCGCGATGTCGTGCGATCTGCTGATCGTTGCGGACGACGCGCGCCTCGGCCAGCCCGAGATCAACCTCGGCGTGATGCCCGGTGCCGGCGGGACGCAGCGGCTCACCCGCGCGGTCGGCAAGACGCTCGCCACCGAGATGATCCTGCTCGGCCGCGAGCTGAGCGGGCGTGAAGCCGAGGCGCACGGGCTGGCGAACCGCGCGGTCCCGGCGGAGCGGGTTCTGCCGGTCGCGCTCGACGCGGCGAAGCGGATCGCGAAGCAGGCGCCGCAAGCGGTTCGCGTCGCGAAGCGCACGATCGCGCGCGCGTTCGAGGGATCGCTGCACGCCGGCCTGATCGACGAGCGGCACGCCTTCTACGACCTGCTCAAAACCGAGGACGCGCGCGAGGGCGTCGCAGCATTCCTGGAAAAGCGCAGAGCGACATGGCACGGACGATGAGCGGACCGGTCGACCACCGCGTCGCGAGCGAGAACGGCGTCGCGACGATCACGCTCGCGCGCCCGCAGGCGTACAACGCGCTCACGGCCGACCTGCTCGAGTCGCTGCTCGCGACGTTCAAGGCGCTCGAGCGCGATGCGTCGGTGCGCGCGATCGTGCTCACCGGCGAAGGGAAGGCGTTCTGCTCGGGACAGGCGCTCGACGATCCGCGCACGCTCCCGCCCGGGCAGCCGGTCGATCTCGGCGACACCGTCGAACGCCGCTACGGCCCGCTGCTGCTGAAGATCCTCACCATCGAGAAGCCGGTGATCGCCGCGGTGAACGGCGTCGCGGCGGGCGCCGGGATGGGGATCGCGTGCGCGTGCGACTTCCGGATCGTCGCCGAGACCGCGTCGTTCACCACGGCGTTCGTGAAGATCGGGCTCGTCCCGGACAGCAGCCTCTCGATCACGCTGCCGCGGATCGTCGGGTATGCGAAGGCGCTCGAGCTGTGCATGCTCTCGGAGAAGATCGACGCCGCGCGCGCCGATGCGCTCGGACTGTGCACGAAGGTCGTACCGCTCGACCGCTGTGTCGAAGAGGCGCACGCGCTGGCGGCGGCGCTGGCGAGCGGGCCGCGCTCGCTGGGGCTCATCAAGCGCGAGCTGATTCGCAACGGGCTGACCGACGTGCAGAACGGGCTCGCGTACGAGGCGCACTTGCAGAGCGTCGCCGGTGCGACGAAGGACTTCGCCGAGGGGCTCGACGCTTTCCGGAACAAACGCGCGCCGGTCTTCCGCGGCGAGTGAGCTATGCGATTCGGCGCGCGACGCCGGACGATGCCCCGCTGCTCGCCGAGCACCGCGCGCGGGTGTGGCGCGAGGTCGGCGACTGGGACGCGGACGTGCTGGCGCCCCAGATCCCGCTCTGGGCCGCGTGGATGCGCACCGCGCTCACGGACGCGACGTACGTCGCCTGGATCGCCGAGGACGACGCACGCGAGCCGGTGGGAAGCGGCGCGGTGCTCGTGCACCTCGCGATCCCGCGGCCGGGCTTGACGTCGGACCGCGCCGGGCGCGTGCAGTCGCTCTACGTCGTGCCGCCGGCGCGCCGGACCGGCGTCGCGCGCACGCTGATGAGCGAGGCGATCGCGTTCGCGCGCGCGACGAACCTCGTCTTCCTCGCGCTGCACCCGTCCGACGAAGCGCGGCCGCTGTATGCGTCGATGGGGTTCAAGGACGCCGACGAGATGCTGCTGCGGTTCACCGAGTGATCGTCTGAGCGTGCTGCGATGAAAATCGGGATCGTCGGCGCCGGCGCGATCGGCTCGACGTTCGCCGCGCGGCTGGCGCGCTCGCACGACGTCGTCGTGCTCGCGCGCCGTCTCTCGGTCGCCGAGCTGCTCGCGCGCGACGGTATCGCGATCGAGGACGCCGGCGGCGAAACGCAGCACGTCGCGGTGCGCGCGACCGCCGATCCGCACGCCTTCGCCGATCGCGACGCGGTGATCGTCGCGGTGAAAGCCTACGCGACCGAGGATGCGCTCGCGCCGCTGCGCGAGGTACTTCCCCCGCACGTGCTGGTCGCATCGGTGCAGAACGGGCTCGGCAACGTCGAAGCCGCGCGCGCGGCGCTCCCCGGCGCGCGGGTGATCGCCGGATCGACGACGCAGGGCGCGATCGCGCTCGGGGACGGCCGCGTGCGGCCGATGAACGACGGCACGACGGTCTTCGCCCGCGACGACACGGCCGCGCCGACCACCGGCGATCTGGCCGCCGCGTTCGCCGCCGCGCGCCTCGACGCGCGCGTGGCGGACGACGTCGATGCGATCCTCTGGCAGAAGCTGATCGTGAACGCCGCGATCAATCCGGTCTGCGCGCTCGCCGCGCGCCCGAACGGTGCCGTCGTGACCGACCCGGATCTCGAAGCGCTCGCGCGCGCGCTGGCCGGTGAGGCGGCCGCGGTCGCTCGCGCGGCGCGCGCCGATCCCGGCGACGCGTGGCGCGCCGTCGAGGCAGCCGCGCGCGCCTCGGCGGCGAACCGGAACTCGATGCTCCAGGACCTGGAGGCCGGGCGCCGCACCGAGATCGAGGCGATCTCCGGCGCGATCGTGCGCCGGGCGGCAACCCACGGGATCGCCGTACCGGTTACCGAGACCGTCCTCCGCCTCGTTCGCGGGCGCGAACGTTCCACGACCGAGCCTCGCTCGAAAGGGAGACCATGAGCCGCCGAGTCGGCGCCGCGGAGATCGCGGCGCGCAAGGGTGCATCGTTCCCGATGATCACGGCGTACGACGCGCCGTTCGCGCGATCGGTCGAAGCCGCCGGGATCGACGTCATCCTGGTCGGCGACTCGCTGGGACAGGTGGTGCTCGGCTTCGACTCCACCGCGCAGGTCGAGCTCGCCGACATGATCCGGCACGGCGCCGCCGTCGCGCGTGCGACGGAGCGCGCGCACATCGTCGTCGACCTGCCGTTCGGCAGCTACGAGGCTTCCGACCAGCTCGCGGTCGCGAGCGCGACCGAGCTGGTGAAGCGCGGCGGCGCCTCGTCGATCAAGCTCGAAGGCGGCGCCAACGCCGCCTCGCGGATCGGCGCGATCGTGCGCAGCGGGATCCCGGTCTGCGCGCACATCGGCGTTCTCCCGCAGACCGCCTCGCTCGGGAGCGGATTTCGGCTCAAGCGCGAGCGCGACCGCCTGCTCCGCGACGCCGACGCGGTCGTCGAGGCCGGCGCGTTCGCGGTCGTGCTGGAGATGGTCGAGGACGCGCTCGCCGCGGAGATCACGCAGCGCATCCCGATCCCGACGATCGGAATCGGCGCCGGCCCGCACTGCGACGGCCAGGTCCTCGTCCTGCACGACGTCCTCGGCCTTTACCCGGACGCGCCCCCGTTCGCGAAGCAGTACGCCGCGCTCCGCGAGAGCGCGACGACCGCCCTCCGTGCCTACGCCGACGACGTCCGCGCGCGCACGTTCCCGCGCGAGCGCACGAAAGCCGTCGCCCGCGACGGCAACGGCTACCGTACCTAGCCGCCGAGTACGGCGTGAGTAAGAGAAAGGACGATGCTGTAGTCCAGCAGATCCTGGCCGCAGGCATACGCAGTCGCGATGGTATCGACCTCACCGAGATCACGGGCGACATCATGCGGGCCTTCCTAGAAATGGGGTCTGAGACGCCGGACAACCTGAAGTGCTCGCGGCAGATCGAATACGGGCGCGCTGATGGGCGGGAAGCCAGCCCGGCAAAGGTGTTTGGACTCAAGGTGAAAGGCACCGAGATCCTCGTCTCCGATGTCATGCACCTCGTTGAGAGTGAGGGCATTCCCGAATCGGTGCTAGAGTATTACCCTGATCTCACGGATGATCAGTGGAGCGCCGTCACGCGCATGACCACCATGATCCTGATATCGCTGGAGCGGGGCGAACCGGAATAGCCGAAGTCACGATCCTAGGCTCGCTCGAAGATCGTTGCGATTCCTTGGCCCATGCCGATGCACATCGTCGCGAGGCCGTAGCGGGCGTTGCGGCGCTTCATCTCGTGGAGCAGGGTCGTCGCGATGCGGGCGCCGCTGCAGCCCAGCGGGTGACCCAGCGCGATCGCGCCGCCGTTGACGTTCACGATCGCGGGATCGATCCCGAGCTCCTTGACGCAGGCGACGCTCTGGGCGGCGAACGCTTCGTTGAGCTCGACGAGATCGAGGTCGCGCACGGACAGCTTCGCGCGGTCGAGCGCCTTACGGGTCGCGCCGATCGGCCCGATCCCCATGACGCTCGGATCGACGCCGAACGTCGCGGAGGTCACTACACGCGCGAGCGGATGCCAGCCGCGTTCGCGTGCCGTCTCCACGCTACAGATGAGGAGCGCTGCGGCGCCGTCGTTGAGCGGTGAGGAGTTGCCGGCGGTGACCGTGCCGTTCGCCTTGAACGCGGGCTTCAGCTTCGCGAGCGACTCCATCGTGGTGTCGGGACGCGGCGGCTCGTCTTGCGTGACGTCGTAGCTCTTCTTCCCCTGCTCGACGTGCACGGTGATCAGCTCGCCGGCGAATCTGCCGGCCTCGACCGCGGCCTTGCACTTCGCTTGGCTCTCGAACGCGAAGCGGTCCTGGTCCTCGCGCGTCACGCGGAACTGCTCGGCGACCTTCTCCGCGGTCTCGCCGAGCGCGATCGGCGGGTACATCGCCGCGAGCCGCGGGTTCACCATGCGGTTCCCGAGCGTCGTGTCGTGGATCTCCGGCGCGCGGTCGTAGGCGCGCTCCGATTTCAGGATCACGAACGGCGCGCGCGTCATCGACTCCGCGCCGCCGGCGATCGCGACGTCGATCACCCCCGCCGCGATCGCGTGGTAGGCGGAGTTCAGCGCCTGCAGACCGCTCCCGCAGAGGCGGTTGAGCGTCGTGCCGGGGACGCTCGACGGCAGACCCGAGAGCAGCGTCGCCATGCGGCCGACGTTCCGGCAGTCCTCGCCGGCTTGGTTCGCGGCGCCCCAGAACACGTCGTCGATCGTCTCCGGATCGACGCCGGTGCGGTCGACGAGCGCGCGGATCGCGTACGATCCCAGGTCGTCGGGGCGGATTGGTGCGAGGGCGCCGCCGTACCGCCCCATCGGCGTACGGAGCGCGTCGACGATGACGGCTTCGGGCATATCAGCCGAGACACGTTCGCGCGGCGAATCGCCGCGCCTCGCCGGTCAGCGGCCGGCGGCGGCCACCTCCTTGCCCCACGGATGGGCGCGCGCCTCCGCGATCGCAGCGTCGAGCGCGTCGCGCTGGTCGAACGCGCAGCCGCATTTTCCCGACCGAATGCCGTCGGCGCCCCCGCATCCCTCGGGTCCGTGGCGCTCCAAATTGTGCCCGCAGGTGCAATAGACGAGGTATTTCACGTCGTGCAGCCTCCGTTCGCGGCTCTGGGAACCGGATCGTAGCAATCCGTGGCACTCCTGTCGGTCCGAAAACGCACATGCCGGAAGAGGCTGAGGGCAGGAGCGGGCGAGCGCCGGGCGGCGAAGCCTTTCGCGATGACGGAGATGCGCGTTCGCTGCTGCGTCGCCGGCGGCGGTCCCGCCGGGATGATGCTCGGCTTCTTGCTGGCCCGTGCGGGCGTCGACGTCGTCGTGCTCGAGAAGCACGGTGATTTTCTCCGCGACTTTCGGGGCGACACCGTCCACCCGTCGACGCTCGAGATCATGCACGAGCTCGGCCTGCTCGACGAGTTCCTGAAACGGCCGCATCAGGAGCTCCCGCAGATCGTCGGCAACGTCGGCACGACGCGCGTCGTCATCGCGGATTTCACCCAGGTTCGCACGACCTGCCACTTCATCGCGCTGATGCCGCAGTGGGACTTCCTCGACTTTCTGGCCGCGCAGGGAAAGCGGTATCCGACCTTTCACGTGATGATGCGCGCTGAAGTCACCGGTCTGATCGAGGAAAACGGCACGGTCGCCGGCGTGCGCGCGACGACGCCGAGCGGACCGCTGGAGGTGCGCGCCGATCTCGTGGTCGGGTGCGACGGCCGCCACTCGACCGTGCGCGAGCGCGCCGGCTTGGCGGTGCGCGATCTCGGCGCGCCGATCGACGTGCTGTGGATGCGCATCTCGAAGCGCCCCGAGGACGGCGCGCCGGTGCTGGGACGGTTCGACGCCGGCCGCGTGCTCGTCACGCTGGACCGCGGCGACTACTGGCAGTGCGCCTACGTGATCCGCAAAGGCGGCTTCGAGGCGCTTCGAGCGCGCGACGTGCAGGTGCTGCGCGACGACGTCGCGGCGGTCGCGCCGTTCCTGCGCGAGAGGGTCGGCGAGATCCGCTCCTGGGACGACGTCAAGCTGCTCACCGTCACCGTCGACCGCCTCGAACGATGGTATCGCCCGGGATTGCTGTGCATCGGCGACGCGGCGCACGCGATGTCGCCGATCGGCGGCGTCGGGATCAACCTCGCGATCCAGGACGCCGTGGCGACGGCGAACATCCTCGCCGCCCGGCTCGCCGCCGGGACCGTGCGCATCGACGATCTGCGCGCGGTGCAAAAGCGGCGCACGTTCCCGGTCGCGGTGACGCAAGCCGGGCAGGTCTTCGTGCAGAACCGGGTCTTCGCGCGCGTCCTCGGGAGCACGCGAACCTTCGCCGCACCCTGGCCGGTGAAGCTGTTGAACCGGTTTCCGTTTCTGCGCCGGTTCCCGGCGCGGCTGGTGGGGATCGGCGTGCGGCCCGAGCACGTCCGCACGCCCGACGCGTTCGCGGGCCGCGGCGGCTAACGCACCGGCCGGATCAGTGCAGGCGGCGCACGGGCTCGATTCCGAGCTCGCTCGCTAGCTTGTCCAAGTCGTCGATCACCGGCACGATGAGCGGGATGCCGTCGCGGCGGAACGCGATCTCGTTCTCGGCCTCGATCTCGCCCGCGACGTAGACGCGCGTTTGACCGGGCGCCGGCGTGCTCTGCTTGAACGTGCGCAGCTCACGGTCCATCTCGTGCTTGAACTCGTCGACGTCGCGCAGCGCGTCGATCCGGATCGCGCCGAAGAAGTGCGAGGTGATCCCGGACGGCGCGTCGGGGCTCTCGTGCAGCGTGAGCGCCGCGCCGAACCAGCCGGCGGCGAGGACGCCGGTGAGGATCTCGGCGAGCGCGCCGAGGCCGTAGCCTTTGTGTCCGCCGTTCTCGGTTCCGAAGCCGCCGAGCGGGAGCAGCGAGCCGCTGTGCCGGACGGTCGGGTCGTTCGTCGGCTTGCCGTGCGCGTCGACCGCCCAGCCGGGCTTGAGCGGCAGCGCTTTGCGCTCGTAGACCTCGAGCTTGCCGTACGTCACGGTCGTCGTCGCGAAATCGAGGACGAACGCCGGTTCTTGATTCGCCGGGATCGCGAAGGCGAACGGGTTCGTCCCTTGCATCTTCGTCGCGCCGAACGTCGGCACCGCGAAATGGGCCGAGTCGGTCGTGCAGATCCCGATCATGTCGTGCTCGAGCGCCATCATCGCGTAGTAGCCGGCGATTCCGTAGTGGTTCGAGTTCCGCACCGCCGCGAACGCGATCCCGCTCTCGCGCGCCTTCTCGATCGTGCGCGCCATCGCGAAGTGCGAGGCGGGATGGCCGAGCCCGTTCCCCGCGTCGAGCAGCAGCGAGGTCGCCCGCTCGCGCACGACCTCGTACCGCGGCCGTGCCGCGATGCGGCCGTTGCGAATCCGGTCGACGTAGAACCAGCGGAGCCGCGCGACGCCGTGCGACTCGATCCCGCGCCGGTCGGCCGCGACCAGCACGTCCGCGACGATCCTCGCGTCGGCCTCGCCGACGCCGACGCAGGTCAGCGCGGACTCGACGAACGCCCGCAGGTCGTCCTCGCGAACGCGAACGCCGCTAGGCAACGGTGAACCGCTCCAGCTTCTCGATGGCGAGGCGTTCGGCCATCTGGTCGATGTTCTCCCAGACTTTCGGGTCGATCGGGACGCCTTCGCGGCGGTAGCGCTCGGTGCTCTCGCGCTCCGGCTCGCCCGGCGTGATGACGCGCTCGGCGCCCGGTGCCGGGGCGCTCTGCTCGAACGCCAGCAGCTCGCGCGCGAGGTCACGCTGGAAACCCTCGCCGTCGCGCAACGCGTCGATGCGGAACGCGCCGAAGAAATGCCCGACCGTGCCGCCGTGCAGGCCGCGCTCGTCGAGGCCGAGGTCGGTGCCGAAGAGCCCGCCGGAGAGGACGCCGCAGAGGATCTCGACCAGCGCGCCGAGGCCGTAGCCTTTGTGACCGCCGTTCTCGGTCCCGTAGCCGCCGAGCGGGAGCAGAGCGCCCTTCGTCATCGCGATGGTCGGGTCGAGCGTCTCGCGCCCTTCCGCGTCGACCGCCCAGCCGGGCTTCAGCGGTTTCGCTTTGCGCTCGCTGACCTCGAGCCGCCCGAACGTCACTCCGGTCGTCGCCATGTCGAGGACGAACGGCGGGTGTCCCTCCGCGGGGATCGCGACCGCGATGGGGTTCGTCCCTTGCGTCTTCTGCCGCCCGAACGTCGGGACCGCGAGATGCGTCGAGTTCGTCATGGAAAGGCCGATCATGCCGTGTGAGAGCGCGAGCATCGCGTAGTACGCGGCGATCCCGTAGTGGTTCGAGTTGCGCACCGTCCCGAACGCGAGCCCGCGATCGCGCGCCTTCTCGATGACCTTGCGCATCGCGAAGATCCCGGCGGGATGCCCGAGGCCGTTTCCGGCGTCCATCGCGAGCTGCGTCGGGCGGTCGCGCAGCGCGGTGTACGTCGGGCGCGCGCAGACGACGCCCGCCTCGATGCGGCGGACGTAGAACGTGTCGAGCCGCGCGATCCCGTGCGACTCGACCCCGCGCAGATCGGCCGCGGTCAGCACGTCCGCGACGTCGCGGGCGTCCGACTCCGTCACGTCGACCGCGCGCAGCGCGCGCACGATGAAGTCGCGCTCGGCCGCCTCGTGCGTGCGGATCTTGGACGGTTCCTCGCCGATCATCCCGGCGAGGTTGCGCGGGCCGAGCGGAGACCTCCTCGCCGCGGCGAACGGCTCCTCCCCCGAAACCTCTTCCATCGGAGCGGACACCATGCAGAAGACACGCTACGACGATGCCGACGTCCAAACCATCTGGCCGAACGGCCCGCGCGCGAGCGTCGCGCCGGACGACGCCGGACGCGACGACGGCGGCGCTCCGAAACCGGACGACGCCGGACGTGATGACGGCGGTGCCCCGAAGCCCGACGATGCCGGACGCGACGACGGCGGTGCCCCGAAGCCCGACGACGCGGGGCGCGACGACAGCTAGCCGGTGCTGACGCACGAGCGCGCCGCCCCGAGCGGCGGCGCGCTGCGGCGCTGCATCCGGTCCGACGAGCGCGCCTTCTTCGGCGAGGTGTGGTCGAAGCGGCCGCTGCTCGTCGAAGAGCGCGACGACGCGGCGTTCGGCGACCTGTTCTCGCTCGAAGCGGTCGACCGCATCCTGGCCGGGACGTTTCCGCGCCGCCCCGCGATTCGGCTGGTGAAGGACGGCAAGGAGCTCCCCGCGGCGTCGTACTCGCGCACGGTGAGTCTCGGCTCGGAATGGCTGCGCGACGTCATCGACGCCGGCCGGGTCTACGATGCGTTCCAGCACGGCGCGACGATCGTCGTGCAGGGCCTGCAGCGGTACTGGGAGCCGGTCGTGCGGTTCTCGCGCGACCTCGAGCTGACGCTCTCGCACCCGGTGCAGGTGAACGCGTACGTCTCGCCGCCCGGCGAGCGGGGGCTCGGCGTGCACTACGACACGCACGACGTCTTCGTGCTGCAGATCGCCGGCTCGAAGCGCTGGAACGTCCACGAGCGCGCCGTCGAAGCGCCGCTCGCGCACCAGCGTGTGAAAGGCTCGTACGAGCCGCGCGAGTCGCTGATCGAGACGGAGCTGCGCACGGGGCAGTCGCTCTACGTCCCGCGCGGTTTTCTGCACGAGGCGATCGCGACGGAGCGCATCTCCGTGCATCTGACGGTCGGTATGCTGTGCTACACCTGGAGAGACGCGATCGAGGAAGCGCTGAAGGACGCCGACGACGTTCCCGAGTTCCGCGAAGCGCTGCCGGTCGGTTTCGCGAACGACGCGGGCGCACATGCCGCCTTCTTCGCGGATAAACTTCGCGCGCTGGCGGCGTGGATCGAAGGACGTGACGCCGGCGCGCTCGCCGACCGGCTGGCGAAGCGGTTCCTTTCGACGCGCGCGCCGATTCGGTTCGGCCAGTTCGAGCAAATTCCGCTGATCGAAGCGCTCGACTCGGCCAGCGAGCTGCGCATGCGCGAGGGCTCGGTGATGAAGATCGAGCCCGCCGGCGATGACGCCGGGACGATCGCCGTCGTCCTGGGCGACCGAACGCTCACGATGCCGGCGGCGCTCGAAGACGCGCTGCTGTTCGTGCGCGCAGGCGATCCGTTCACGGTCGCGGAGCTCGGTGTGTTCTTCGAAGACGACGCGAGCGGAATCGGGTTCGCACGCCGTCTCGTGCGCGAGGGTCTGCTCGAGATCGTCGCTCTGTAGCGCTCAGTCCGGCGAGGTGCTCGCCCTCGCGAGATCGCGCAAGCGCTCGGCGACCGCGGCGAGGAGCCGGTCGGCGGCGTACTCGTCGTAGCGCGCGCGGTCGTAGCAGAGTGCGAGCCAGCAGCGGCCTTCGGCGATCGCGCCGGGCGCGAGGATCGCCGGCTCGCCGGGCGCGATCAGCGGGAACGCGAGGAGCGTCCCGGTCGCGCCGACGTTCGTCACCGTTGCCGCGGCGCCGCCGACGTCCGACGGTGTGAGCGCGTTCGTGCGCGCCCGCTCCGCGAGGTCGGCGATGCGAACCGAGATGTCGTGCGGGGAGGCGTCCCGCGCATCGGGGACGACCGGAACGACGAGCCCGCCGGGGATCTCGACCGCGACGCCGATGCGGTCGGCTTCGAGCGCCTGGGCGAAGGCTTTCACGAAAAACGCGGTCCACGACGCGCCGCGCCGCTCGATCCGGCTCAGATCGACAAGGCGCGCGCACGAGCCTTGCGCGATCGTCGCGCGCGCCTCGGTCATCCGCTCGGCGATGCGGCGGCGGATCGGCGTGAGGCCGCCGTTCGAGGGCGGCGCGCTGTGCGGGGGCGCGATCGGTCGCGACACCGCCGTGTGCACGCCTTCCTCGGCGCCGGCGGATTCGGCGAAGCGCGCGAGGATCTGACCGACCTCGGCGCGCTCGCCCGCGGCGACGAGGATCTCCGCGAGGACGCCGTCGTGCGTCGATTCGACGTCGGTGTTGACCTTGTCGGTCTCGACGGCGAACAGCGGCTCGCCGCGCTTCACGCGGTCACCCGGGCGCTTGTACCAGGCGGAGACCGTGCCATCGACCAACGTGTCGGCGAGCTTCGGAAATTCGACGTTCATCGCGCTGTCACGCTGAGCTCGGCCTGTCCTGAGCTTGTCGAAGGATCGAAGCGTGAGAGAATCTCCTGACGTTCACGTGCGTCTCTCACCCTTCGACAAGCTCAGGGTGACGGGGCGTGGACCGTTCGACCGCGGTCTTGAACGCCGCGACGAAACGACCGACGTCCGCGCCGTCGACGGCGCGGTGATCGACCGCGCACGCCACGTAGGCACGGCCGTCGCGCACCGTGCCGATTCGCACGGCGGCCGTTTGGCCCGGGCGCACGAACGGGATCGCGAGATCGCTCGAGCTCGGGCCGTAGTCGATGAGCGTGATCGTGCCGCGGCCGCTGGGCGGCACCGGCGGACCGAGGTCCAGATCGACCACGACGTCGTCGTGCTCCACGATGCCGGTCCAGGCGAAGGTCGCGTTGCAGCGCGGAAAGGCGCGGGCGGCTTCCACGAGCGCGTCGACCGCAAGGCGCGTGTGCTCCTCCGGCAGCTCCACCTCGATCACGCTGGACGCTTGCGGAATCGCCGGATCGTACGCTCGCGCCTCGGCATCGCGCACGGCGCGCGACGGCTCGCGCGCGACGAGGCGGACGAGCGCATCGCGGATCGTCGCGCGGTTCGGCAGCACCGCGTCTTCGAGGTTGTCGTCGACCGGGATGCCCGGGACGTCCGGCATCGCGACGCGCACCGGCGGCACGTCCAGCACGCCGGCCTCGGCGGCGAGCGCGCACAGTTCCGCGCCGAGGCCCATCGTGATCGTGTCCTCGTGGACGACGCAGAGCCGGCGCGTCTTCGCGAGCGACGCGAGGATCGTCTCGCGGTCGAGCGGCGCGAGCGTCCTTAGGTCGATGACCTCGACGCCGACTCCCTCGCTCGCGAGCGTCTCTGCCGCCGCCAACGACTCGTGCAGCATCATCCCCCACGCGAGCACAGTCGCGTCGCGGCCCTCGCGCGCGATCGCGGCCTTCCCGATCGGCACGACATAGTCGCCTTCGGGGACGTGACCGCGGATCGCGCGATATGTTCGCTTGTGCTCGAGCACGAGCACCGGATCGGGATCGCGGATGGCCGCGGTCAGCAAACCCTTCGCGTCGGCCGGCGTCGACGGCGCCACGACCTTCAGCCCGGGTGCGTGCGCGTAGAACGCCTCGACGCTCTGCGAGTGATACGGTCCGCCGCGGAAGCCGCCGCCGTACGCGGTGCGCAGCACCATTGGACACGACCAGTCGCCGCCGGTGCGCCAGCGGATCTTCGCCGCCTCGCCGACGAGGTGGTCCATCGCGGCGTGGATGAAGTCGGCGAACTGGATCTCCGCGACGGGGCGCATCCCGCGCATCGCTAGGCCGACCGAGACGCCCGCGATCACGGTCTCCGCCATCGGCATGTCGACGACGCGCTCGGCGCCGAAACGATCGAACAATCCCTCCGTCGCGCGGAAGACGCCGCCGAGCTTCCCGACGTCCTCGCCGAGGACGACGACGCGCTCGTCGCGCGCCATCTCCTCGGCCAGCGCCTCGCGCACCGCTTCGATGACCGTCAGCTCGCGCACGCGGGCTCCACGCTCGGCGTCACCGGGTTCACCGGATCAGGCATACGCGTGATCCATGACGGTCGAAGGATCGCCCAGCGGCTGCGCCTCCGCCCATTCCGCGGCTTCTTCCGCAGCGGTCGCGTTCTCCGCGTCGACGCGATCGGCAAAGCCCGCGTCGACCAGAGATCGTGCGCGGACGAGCGGATCACGGGTCACGCGCAGTTCGTCGAGCTCCGCACGGTCGCGGTAGCGCGAGTCGTCGTCGTTCGACGTATTCGGCATGAACCGTACGCAGGCGGCGTCGATCAGTGTCGGGCCGTCGCCGCGGCGCGCGCGCTCGATCGCCTCGCTCGCCGCCGCGTACATCGCGTCGACGTCGGTGCCGTCGACCGCGATCCCCGGCATCCCGTAGCCTTCCGCCCGCGCGACCAGCGTCTCGGTCGCATACTGATCTTCGCGCGCCACGGACTGCGTCCAGCCGTTGCGGTGCACGACGAACACGCACGGCAGCTTGTGCACCGCCGCAACGTTCATCGACTCGTGCGCCTCGCCTTTCTGCGCGCCGCCGTCACCGAACGCGATGACGGTGACGCTGCCGTCGCGCAGCAGCTTCGAGCCCCACGCGCACCCGACGCCGTGCGAGCAGTGGTTCGGCTGCGGCCCCTGCTGCGAGAGCACATGCAGCGCGCGCGAGCCGAAGTGCGCGTACGGCTGCCGCCCGTGCGCGTTCGGGTCCGACGGGCGCGAGAAGAAACAGAGCATCACGTCACGCGGCGTCATCCCGAGCACGAGCAGCGCCGCAAGATCGCGGTAGTGCGGCGCGAGCCAGTCGACGCCCGCGCGCATCGCCAGCGCGTACCCGACGCCGATCGCCTCGTGTCCGCTGCACGGCACGGCGAAATGCGCGCGGCCCGCCCGCGCGAGCCGCCACATCCGCTCGTCGAGCGCCCGCGCGAGCGAGAGGGCCCGGTACGCCGTCTCCCGCTGCGATGGTGTCAACAATGTCATCCTGAGCTTGTCGAAGGATGAGCCAGGGGCGACACGGTGCCTTGCGGCTCATGCTTCGACAGGCTCAGCATGACGTTGGAACTCATTTCACCCAGTTGAACTTGCCGTTGTTGACCTGCGTCAGCACGA
>Ga0213878_10000400_pt1 | contig 16440 bp, 15 predicted proteins | sample VelepicoBEBS_R02_FD_161053 | JGI IMG/M metagenome (GOLD analysis project Ga0213878, IMG submission 161053) | Vellozia epidendroides bulk soil microbial communities from rupestrian grasslands, the National Park of Serra do Cipo, Brazil - BS_R02 | ecosystem: Environmental > Terrestrial > Soil >... | reverse complement strand
CAAAAGCCAAGATAACGCAAAATGACAAGTCAAAATCAGAATTAGCTAACGCCAATGCTTTTGCAGGTGATTTCCGGGCGCGCTGCGCGGACCTTCCACCACTTCCTGAGCCTGTAAGGCCTTTTATTCCAGCGGACACAAAACCACTCAGCCGATCTCAATGGACCAAAATTCTTAACTCCGACCATCCGGTCAGCGGTCTCGCCCACGTCCTTTGCCTCCCACGAGGAAAACTCAAAGAATCAGCCTCTAAGCTCCTAGAGGACCACTTCACCAAAAATCCGAAAGAAAAAGCAAAAGCTGAAAAAATCCTTTATCCCTATTTGGCCGCTTCAGCTACCTACGCGAAGAACTGGGTTTGGGATCCGACCGTTGGCCTGCGGAAGCCCAAACGAAATGAATTATGAAGTTTCAGGGATTAGTTAGGATTCAGCGATCGACCAATCGCCGTCAACGAAGATGGTAGCGCCGGTGACAAAATCGCACGCTCGGGACCCCAAAAAAACAGCGGTTCCGGCGCTTCTTCGGGATTGCTCAAGCGGGGCGACAGGCGTTCGCGCGATAACTGTTTCTCACCCATGACGCGCTGATTTTTCTCCTCGTTACGCGCCAGAACGGCGATCGCAGGTCCAGCCCGAGCCATCCGGTGGATTGACCCGCGACAACTTATGAGGCCTCGTCAAAGTACTTTTCCACCCCTTCGCAGACGCCGACATCATTACTCTCAGCATAGATTTTACGTTTTTCGCGCTGGCGAGCTGGCGCACGTGCTAACAGCCCCGTGTGATGTCGCACTGGGTTTTTTAGCGGTTTTTGGCACCTCTCGACCCTGCAGGCTTCTTCCCTAACCCTTGCGGGTTCAGGAGAGAAGAATTGGAAACAATTGGAAACAAAACGGCCGTTTTGTTTCCAACTGTTTCCATTTCTCGTATTTTCCACGTCATAAGTTATTTCTTTTGAGTTAATTAAGCCGGTCAGCCGATCGAAAAAACGCTGTGTGTCCTTTTGGTGTTTTTACGTTTCTCGCGGAAGCGCTTTAAATGCGTTGTCTGGCGCTCGAAGCTCGCGTAAGCGGCGCGGGCAAACACGCGTGCCAGCCAGTAGGAGACGGATATCGTGAACATAAGAACACGATACCGACGGTTGCACTGGCCGCTAAGATCGGAACCTGTGTACCCGGCAGGCTGGCGAGCGCCAGCAAAAACTCGTACACCCTGCCTGCCACGAACCAAAGGCTTGGGGTGATTACCGCTCCTTTCAGTCATTACGATTATTTTGATTCTGGCGTCAGTCGGCTGTTATTTTGCGAGGTAACGGTTCCTATTGCTCTTTGTCCGAAGATTGTGACATTTTTCGGACACCTTCGTTGCGCTTGTCCGAAAAATGTATCATATTTCGGACATGACTACTCTCGGGCAAGATGCTAACCTCCGCTCTCGGCTCCTCGCTCGGATCGCCTCCGACTCGGGCGAAGTCTGGACGCCCCGTGATTTTGTCGACCTCGGCAGCCGGGCGACCGTCGACAAGACTCTACAGCGCCTAACCGCAACAGGCGAGCTCCGCCGCATCGACCGTGGTCTTTATGACCAACCGCGTAAGAACAAGCTGACCGGCCGCCCGACAGTGCCCGACTATCGCGCCGTTATCCGCGCGGTCTCCCGCCGCGACCAAGCGCGCACCGTGATCGATGGCATGACAGCAGCCAACGATCTCGGCCTGACGACCGCTGTACCAGCGCGCATCGAGGTGCTGGTCGATGCAAGGCTGAAGCCGATCAAGCTTGGCAAACAAGAAATCCAATTCAAGTTCGCCGCGCCCAGCCGCCTCTATTGGGCCGAACGGCCCGCCATGCGCGTCGTCCAGGCACTATATTGGATCCAGGACATGCTGGCCCAGCCTAGCGAACGCGAGCGCGTCCAGGCCGTGTTGAGCCGCCTGTTCAAAGAACCGCGGCATGGCCAAGCGATCCGCGACGATCTCCGTGCGGGCCTCTCCGCCCTGCCGATCTGGATGCAGGAATTTCTGCGCGGACTGCTGAGCTCCGCTGAAGTCAACGAGATGCAGCGATGACCACCGCTGCCTACAAGCAGATCATTGCCGCCCCTCCGCGTGATCGCCTCGAACTGTTTCTCGCGACCGCCAATCGGCTCGGCGCCCCGATCGGCAACGTCGAAAAGGATTTTTGGGTCTGCTGGACGTTGAATGCGCTCTATCGTGAGCGTCCGGCGGGAGGGCCTCGCCTGCTCTTTAAGGGTGGCACGTCGCTGTCGAAAGCCTACGGTCTGATCCAGCGCTTCTCCGAGGATATTGATATTACCGTATTCCGTGACGACCTCGGCGAGCCGGCATCCGTCGAGGAACTGGAGCCCTTGTCGAACAGGAAGCGTAGAGCCAGGCTCGACGCGATTCGAGATGCGTGCCGCGACTACATCACTGGTCCACTTCGAAACTTCCTCAGCGAGCAGCTAGCCGACGCCACCGGCACAACCGGGACTGTCAATATCGACGAAGCTGATCCAGACGGGCAGACACTGCTCGTCTGGTATCCCGAGGTCGACCCTCACGACAGGGCCTATGTGCGACCCGCGGTGCGAATCGAGTCTGGCGCCAAGTCAGGTCTCGACCCTAACCGCTTGGTCGAAATCCGACCTTACATCAGTGAGGAAGTTGCAGCACCCAACCTGACAATTAGCGATGTGACCGCTATCGAGGCCGTACGGACCTTCTGGGACAAAGTACTAATCGCACACGGCCTGCGCCGCTGGTACGAACGGCGCAACGCTCTCAGGCAAGAGGGGCAGCGTGTGTCGCGACACTACTACGACCTGCATTGCCTCCTGGTCTCCGCGGTCGGCGGAGAGGCGCTCGCCGACCGCGATCTGGGCACTGATTGCGTGCGGCACGCGCGCATATTCTTCGACCGGCCAGACTACGACCTCGCTTCAGCCGTCGCCGGCACATTCGCAATCGCGCCAGTCGGCACAATGATTGACGCGCTAAGCCGCGACTATACCAATACAAAGGCCATGATCTTTGGTACGGCTCCCGAATTCGAGGAGATCTTGGCTTCTATCAGGCAAATCGAGGAGTTGATTAACCAACCAGCGTAATCGAGGCATGCGCCGCCATCGCCGCCGTTCAGTATGCACAAAGATTTTGAGAGCCCATTATGTCGAAAAGCTGGGTTGCCGTGCGCTTAATCCTCAAGCCCAACAGCAAGCGTCCTCTCAATGCCAGGATCCCGAATCACATGGCGAGATCTTGTTCATGTTGAGTGGCAACCTGGGAACGCTTCGCGGGAACTACAAAGAAGCGCGGCAATTCTTATTGCGTGCAATCCGGCACGCCAGGCAACGGAGAGATCATTACATTCTGGCCCGGTGTCTGCGCAAATACGGAGACTTTCTTCGAAATCGAGGTCACCTCCAGCCTGCCAGGGACACACTGCTGGAAGCGTTGAGGTTGTCCGGGCACGGTCGTGGAACTCGCCAGCGAATCTATACTCTCGGTTGCATCGGCGACCTTGAGCGGCAAAAGCAGAACTACGCTGCCGCGTTCGAACATTTGGAACGGGCCATCGAGCTGGCGCGCGCAACCTTTATTCCGGGCTGGCTCGGCAATTTACATCTGGGGTTAGCAGAGCCGGCCTTCGATCGGAATCGCTTTGACGATGCAAAGATCTTGCTCGAGCAAGCTGAAGCTCATTACAGAAACGCGCATCCCAGGCACTGGCGGGTTGAAATACAAGTTGGATTAGCGCGATGCCGTCTCATGCGTGCAGCTGGCAGCCAAGAGTGGCCGGAGTTAGCTCGCACAGTTCATCATGAAGCAATCGCGGCAGGCTACAGCAGGGACGCCGCCTTCGCCAGTGAGCTGCTGAACGGACACCTTCGTCCTCGAAATGTTCTGATGTTTCTATAATCAATTCGTTCTGCACAGCCTAGCTTCGACGCGACCCTTATGCCCAAAATATTGAAAATCAGCGGACAAGAAATTGATCAGGCTCTTGGAAGCGTTACCCGGCAGTATCTGGTCGGAGATTTACAGAAGCCCCAGGCCTTACGGCATGTTCCGAGCTCATTGATCGAGATTGGCATCACGCGTTACGAGAACGAGCGGAAGCTAGAAACGCCTCATACTCATAAGCAAGCGTTCGAATTTCAGTATATGACGGCAGGCGTAACCGCGTATCTGAACCTGACAACGGCCGAGGAGTACGTATTCAGGAAGGGTGACTTCTATGTGATCGAGCCGGGCGTTGTCTATGCTCAAAAATCGGCAGCAGGCACAGAGATCCTTTTCATCAAAGTGCCGCCGGGGAACGATAAAGTACCGGTGGATACCACGCCTGAAGTCGAGGCGTGGTTTCGAGAACCAATCAAAGAATAGGACAGCTGAAATGGCCCGCCGTGATTACTTTTACGACCCAGAAGCCCCGAGACCGAACTCCATTCGCCCAGCGGCTGCGGTAGCCCTGTTCGATTCGGGCGGCAACATTCTGCTGTTGCGCAGAAAGGACAACGACAAATGGACAATGCCGGGCGGCACATTGGATTTCGGAGAATCGTTGACGGATTGCGCTATCAGGGAAGTGCGTGAAGAGACTGGGCTGCAGATTCGAATCGCGGGTCTAATAGGCACATACACCGATCCCCACATTTTGATCGCGTACAGCAACGGAGAAGTCCGGCAGGAATTCACATTCGTATATGCCGCTGAGATCGAATCCGGAGAGCTGAAAATTGACGATGAATCCAAAGAAGCGGCGGACGTTTTTGAGGTAACTCCCACGGTCGCCGACAAATTGTGTGCATTGCTGTTGCTTGACCTCGAGATCCAGCGAAGTGTCCGGTGCGTGCCGACCCACCCGCCTGAGCCCCTTAGCGGATCCACGACGACCTGCAGGCCGAAGACAACGGGCGGGGAACCCGACAGGCAGCTGCTTGAGGCCCGTGAAAAATCCCACTGGGGGCGCGCCTAGCGGCCGATCACCCACGGAGATTTACCCCGCGCCGCGCCAACACGCCCAGGCGGCCGGGCTGGCTTTCGGGCGCTTCAGCCCGCGCCCCTTACGGGCCACCGCAGCCAGCAACGCCCTCCTCTAATAGCGGGGCGTAATAGCAAACGCCTATCGCAGTGATTATCGGATGGAGGCGGAATGCGGCCCGGCCAACCGAGAGATTGGACTCGACTTGCTGCCAAACCACAGAGCGTCGCACGCGGGAAATACATTCATCCTAAGTTGACACTTGCATGCAGACGCTGGCACTCTCCTGCGAACGTTGTAGGCACACGCATGACCCAGGATTGGCGGACTGGATTATTCACCCGGCGTCCCGGCCTACGTGGACGACGGCACATGGCAGCAATTTTCATCAGTCATCGCAGCAGCGACAATGCCGACGCCACCCAACTTAAGCATTGGCTGGCGGACCAGGGTTACAAGCACTTTTTTCTCGATTTTGATCCAGCAGACGGTATCCCGGCTGGCGTCGACTGGGAGCAGACGATCTATCACCACCTGCGGCAATGCCAAGCGCTTCTTATCGTCCTCACGCCTGACTGGCTCGCGTCCAAATGGTGCTTCGCCGAACTTACGCTCGCCCGGGAGCAAGGCAAGGCCGTCTTTGTCGTAAGGACGAAACCTCTTCAAGGCGGATCGGTAATCCCGGCGCTTCAGGAGGTGGACCTCATTGAGGATCGCGACGGCGCTCTGGCTAAGTTGGCACGCGGATTGAAAGAACGCGGGCTTGATCCGCGCGACGCTTTTGACCGGCGCCCCGAGCGACCAATCTATCCCGGCCTCAATGCCTTCGAGGAGGAGGACGCGGCGAACTTCTTCGGCCGTAGCGAAGAGAGCTGGCGCGCCGTTGAGTCGCTCCAACGACTGCGTCGCCAGGGTCGTGGGGCGTCCCGCCTACTCTTGATCGCGGGCGCCTCCGGCAGCGGTAAATCCTCCCTCATGCGTGCCGGCACCATTCCGCGACTCAAGAAATATCCCGGCCAATGGCTTCCGATCCGTCCTTTCCGGCGCGGTGCAGATGCAATTGCCGAGCTCGGTTACGCCCTTGCTTGGGCTTTCATGCAATGCAAAGGCACGCACGCACGCGAGATTACCGCCGAACTCCGCGCCGCTGCTGCACGAGCTGATGGGGAATGCCTGCGCACTCTCGCACGCGAGCTGAGGCTAGCAGCTGGCTCTCCCGAAGCGACGGTGCTGATCGCCATCGATCAGGTGGAGGAACTGCTCGCCTCCAATGTTAAGGAAAGCGCAAACTATCTGCTTCATCTTCTCGGCGATGCGCTCTCGGAGGCTGATCGTGAACTGATGGCAATCGCCACCATCCGCTCTGACGCCCTAGGTTTATGGCAGCAGCATCCTGCCGTACGAGGTATCGAGGGGCGACCCGAACTGACCTTCGAAACCTTTCCGCTCGGGCCAATGCCACTCGACCGAATCCCGGAAATCATCCGTGGTCCTGCCCGCTATATCCGTCTTGAAATCGACGACGAGTTGGTCGACGCGGTGCGCGCGGACGTCAAAACGTCTGACGCGCTGCCGCTGTTGGCCTATACTCTGCAGCAGCTTCATACCCGCTCCGGTCAGGATGGCGGGCTAACACTGCCTGCTTACGTTCAGCTTGGGCGACTCGAAGGCTCGATCCGCAAAATCGCTGACGAAAGTATTGACCTTCAAAGGCTTTCAACGGACGATAGGGAGGCCTTGCGGACCGCGTTCGTCCCAACGCTCATCCGTGCTACGGAAGTCGGTGGATTCGCTCGCGATCGCACGCTTCGCGAACAGCTTCCCCGCCGTGCCGATCCGCTCGTTCAAAAGCTGGTCGATGCACACCTGCTTGTTACCGATCGAGACAACCAGGGACGCGAGACGGTCGAGATCGCGCACGAGGCCCTACTGCAGGCGTGGCCTACCTTGATCAGCTGGTTAGTAGAGGACCGCGACAAGCTCCGGCAGCACAACGCCATTGAACGGGCGGCCAAGGACTGGGATGAGGGTCATCGAAAGGCCGACCTTCTTGTTCATCGAGACGGACGGCTGACGGATGCCACTGACCTCGTCGCCGAGAAACGATTTGCGTTTCGGCCCGGGTCCGTTGAAGAGAGTTATCTTGATGCCTGTGTAGCCGATCAAAACGCGCGTGAGGCTGCCGCTCAGACTCAGCGAGATCGACAATTGAAGGACGCCCAAAATCTGGCTGACGAAAAGGCCTTGCTTGCTGAGACCGAAAAGAAGGCTGCCTCCAACCTGCGACGACGCGCGATCGTCGCTGCCGTGGCGGCGCTCGCAGCTTTGCTTCTTCTCGTCATAGCAATCGTTCTATGGCGCAAGAGTGAGGCACAGAAGATTGAAGCCGAACGCGAGGCTCATCTAGCGCAAGTTAGTCGTTTAGCGGCCCAAGCTTCTAGTGTCCGCCGGCGTTATCCACAACGCAGCGTATTGCTTGCAGTCGAAGCGGTTTTGGCAGCCAAATCCTTCCTGAAGGAGCAAGTCCCGGTTGCAGAGGAGGCGCTGCGTGAAAGCCTCAGTGGCATCGGAGGCCGACCCATCGCTCGAGCGCAGGGTTCCATTTGGGCTGTCGCAAACACCAAGGATAGGCTTTGGGTTGTGACGGCTGAATCGGAAAAAGGTAAACCTAATTGGACCCTCCAAGCCAACGACTTGTCCAATTCTCGTAAACTGGACTTGGGCCGCGCGCAAAGTTCTGATGTCGCCATCAGCCTCGATCTTCGCTGGCTCGTAACCATAGGTGATGATGGCTCAGCGCGAATTTGGGATTTGACCGCAGCCCCCGCTGTGCGGACACTGGTACCCCAGGACGGCGGCAAAAAAAGAGTTAGTTCCGTGGCCGTAAGCAGCGACAGTAGCTGGATAGCAACGCTCGAGGACTATAACATTGTTCGGCTCTGGCATTTTGCCTCTCGGAGCATAACCGTTGAGCGAATCGTACAAATTCGCTACGGCGGACCAACTCTAGCAATCAGTCCTAACGCCCGTTGGCTGGCTGTCTCCGGCTTTAGAAATTTGTCACTATATGATTTGAGCGTACAAAACCTTTCGCCAAACCCAATCCAGCTAACACCTGGCGAGGATTTTAACTCTATCTCTTTTAGCCCTGACGGCCATTGGCTTGTAGCTGGCAGCGGAGACGGTGTTCTTCGATTGTGGGATCTAACATTGCAAAATCCAAATTCACATCCATTGCTTTTTTTTGGACATGAGGGGAGGGTTGGAGTCGTGACTTTTAGCCCAGACAGCGAATACCTGGTTTCAGGAGGTGAAGACGCCACCGCACGGGCGTGGGATCTAAAAAGCCCTGATCCCACGTCAAGTGCGGTCGTATTCAGGGGACACGAGGGAGCAATAAGAGCTGTATCGATCAGCGCAGATGGTACATTGCTCACGACAGGTAGCCTCGATGGAACGGTAAGAGTTTGGCCCCTCAAGGCACTTGAAGCTTCGGCCGATCCTATCTTGGTGTCGAACCAAGCCTTAGGGATCAGTGAGCTAGCGATCAGTTCCGATAATCACTGGCTCGCTACTGGTGGTTTCAATGGCCAGGTGCGTCTTTGGGACATAACAACTACGCCTTTGGCCACGAGTCCGCTCCTGCTGTCCAATGCAGACTACTCCGAGGAGATTTGGGCTCTTGCGATCAGCCCAGACAGCCGTTGGCTTGCTACTGGAGACATTGAAGGCGAAATATTACTGTGGGATTTGCATTCGCCTAGTCCCGCAGCGACCATCAAAGTTTTGCGCGGTCACACCGCGACAGTCCATCACATTTCGTTCACGCAGGACGGACACTGGTTAGTCAGCGTGAGCTCTGATGCGACGACACGTATGTGGGACCTTAGAGGCTCGGAGCCAGAAGCTCACCAAATTGTGCTGAAAGGCGATTCGACCCGCATCTACTCGCTCGCACTAAGCCCAGATAATCTTTGGTTGGCCACTGGTGATAGCGACGGAAGACTAAAACTTTGGGATCTGATGGCCGTAGATCATAAGGAGACTCCTTTGGTGTTCGCAGCGCACAAGGACCGCGTCTTCGACATTATTATAACTGCGGATAGTCACTTTTTAATAACAGGAAGTGACGATAAGACGACCCGAATTTGGGATCTCAAAAAAATCCGACGGGAGGCACAACCTATAGTTCTGGAGGGCGAAGCGGCGGGCATAAGCAAGGATAGCCGCTGGTTGGTAACCATATACGACGGTAAAACGGCGCGGCTCTACGACCTTAAATGCAAAAGCCCAAGGACGACATTTATAAGTCTGAGTGGCCATGAATCCTTAATTAATAGTGTAGCGGTAAGTAATGATAATCGCTTGCTAGTAACTGCGAGTGAAGACGGCACGGTTCGCGTTTGGGATTTGAATTCCAAAGACATCGCGAGAAGCCCGGTTGTGTTGCGTGGTCACAGAGGCGCGATCAGGCGCATAGACATCAGTCCGGATAATCGTTTGATAGCGACGGGCGGCCGCGACAATCAACTACGGCTATGGCTGCTTCAACAGAGTGACCTTATCAATGTAGCCCGCACTACAGCAGGACGGAATCTAAAGAATGGCGAGTGGACGCTCTATTTTCCAACGGAACCCTACCGCAAAACATTTCCTGACTTACCAGGTCCTGAGCCTGAGTGACTCCACTCATAGGCAGAAAAGCCGCTAACGTTTTCACTCAGCTCGGCTTAGTCATCGCAGGTTTTCTGTCATAGAAGAGTCCTAGCTAGGCCTGCACCGCGGAGGAATCGAATCTACAACGCAGTGATTTTGAAGTCTCCTGCTTCACGCGTTTGGAGCGGAAAGACGAGCCTCAGCAACATCTTGAAAGAGGGTCTTGGGTCTGTTCTTTTTCTGTGGCATCGGGTACAAACGGCGCGACGAGATGGAAAGCATGTTGATTTGACGATTGAACCTGAAGGCGGAACTGTATCCTCGCATCGAACCTTACGAAGCCGGACTGCTCTGTGTGATCCTGAAAAACTCATCGGTGCGGAATGGTCATGTCTAATCGAAACCCATCTCCGCGAGCATCTTTGAAAACCGGCACTTAGGTAATTCATTGAGAGACCCAGAGGTCCAGTTCATACATGAACGATCGCTAATGTGCCGACTGCACGATTCAGGGTAAGCAAGTTCACAACGTTCGATTCCCGGGATCAAATTGTACGCTCGGGGACAAGGAAGGATGGCGTGCTCGGCGTCCATAATCGACGTCATTAGATTTTGCAACAGCACATAGCTCAACCACGCTTCCATTAAGCCTCGTGGCATATCCGTTGACGGCTGTATCCCGCGATCGCCAAAAATCATCGCCGGCACCGGAAACTCTACAATATGCTTCCAATACGTGAGCGGCTCGCTGAACACCGAATGGCCGTAGCGTAGCCGTAATTCCAGCAACGGGATGATGACGTGATGTACAGCATACGATTCGATCACGTCGATTGGATGGCTGCGGCTTGGATCGGACATCGGCCGAATCTTGGCGCGGTAGTTGGATATGATTCTGTACAAGTCGTCGGATGAAATTGGCACCGCTGGACTACAGTCTTCAAGATCGCGCCTCCAATCTGTGGAGTTGAGAACATCAACAAAAGCAGCCCCCGGATGCCGGCTAAATTTTGGATCGCGATAGTATATAGTCGATGGGGCTAACGAGGTCATCAGAGCCGCGTCGGTTACTTTCAAAATGAGACTGCGTGGATAATTACTACATCCCCTCTCTTTTGTTAGAAATCTTGTAAGCAGGTAATCGGTAACGTTGTATGGTAATGGGCAAAAATTGGATCTCGCGGACGATTCTGAGTTGCTAGTTGTGGGCTCCACACGATATTGGGTCATCCGTTGCCAGTAGAGATTTACCACTTCAGAACGACATATAGCCTCGAGTAAGGATCGCTGAACCGCTTGAGCATTCCCTTCAAGCAAAGGCACCAGCGCGAGTGGGCAGAAATGCGTCCATCGATCTTCTGATGCCTGACTGCGGCGACCAGCCGACATCGGAAACGCTGGAATCGGGGGGGCCTCTTCGTGCAGAGGAAACGGTGGGTGCGTTACTATCCACTCCCAGGGCTCATCCGATGGACCTTCCTCATTAAAACCTGCCAAAGATCCGACAAAGAGATCTCGATGGAAACGTCTTGAACGGAACAAATGGTAGAACCGCTTGATCTTTGTCGGGCAATCGTTCTCCCGGACCCAAGTCCGGAGCGGCATACGCCAAGATAGGTTCTGTCTCCGTAGCCAGCCAGTAAGCGTATAAAATTCTCGAAGCTCATGAACGTGCCAAAAAAAAAGCGAAATGCCGGCCAAAGTCCCAAAACAGTCGTGAAAATGGCGGATTTCGTGCTGGTAAGCCAAGTTTTGCATAGCTTGATCAAGCGACGCCTGATCGTCGAGGCTTATTTCACCGCCCAAGGACGACAAGCAGGCGTCACTGAGAGACCCTCTTACGCTAACCGCGAGGTATTCGTGATGGTAAGAACCATAGGTCTGACTGTAAAGGGAACTCGCAAACGCGCGTCCCCTTTCCTTATAACGAAATTCTTTCACAGCGTCTCCGAAGACCGATTTGCGTTCCTTAGTATCAAACGACCGGACGCCAAGTATTCTCGCGATGGGAGAGGTCACCTTCTTGGTCACCCCAGAAATCGACTTTGACGATTCCCAAATCACGCAGGCGTGTTAGGCCTGTAACAACCTCTCTCTCTGTCCGAGGTCCGGCATGGCTCTGGATTTCTACCAAAGTCGGAAAGCGTCCCGGATCTCTGCCATTAAGCAAGATACATTGTGTTCTCAAAACCGCCTCGTAGGTGTCAATTGCGACGTCGTCACCCGGGCGTTTTAGCGCAACCCAACTGCTCCAAACCCCTCTAACTGTTTCGTACGTTGGCACAGGCAAACCCGCAGGGTTCAGGGTGATCAGGGCTAGAGCAAGGCCAAGCAACGATGTTGATGTTTTCTCCCAACACTTTCCGAATTGAAAAAAGTCGACTCGCACGATCCTCCCCTGGCGAACTTGGGAACGGAGGTGCGAACCAAGGCCGCCTGAAGATGGCCCGGGAACCTCTACGTCTTTGAGGTGCTGTTGTAGATGCGCCTGCATTTCTGGTTGCGTAAGAAGAGATACTAGTAAATCGTTCAGACGATCAGCTTTCTCCGCTGAAAGCTGCCCGATGAGCGCTTGGCATTGAGAAGTATTAAGGGCGAGTTCTTGAAATGATTCCGTCAGAGAGTCCAGCAATGCCTCTGACTCATAGAATTTCCGAGTAGGCATGGTTGAAGGTATACCACCGATGATGTCGGTGAAAAAGGCCGGTCTTTCGAGAGCGGAAGATTTCCGAGTGCTTTGTGGCGTTATTACTCTCACATGGCGGCGGACTACAATTGAAGCTTTGCTTTAGAGTTTTACCAGCGCGTATCTAACCAAAAGCGACTTCACCTGACGCGAGCGTACGCTACGGTCAGGTATCCATCCCAGAAGGGCGATGATCCGTATCTCGATTTCCTCGCCGACGGCGGCTTGGTTAGATGGTGGAAAGATGGCAAAAACTCCCTTTCTCTGAGGGAAGGAGGTGGGCTCCTGGGCACAAGCGAAAATAGGCATTTCAGGAGACCCGACGCGGATTGGACCGCCAGTGATTGTACGATTTTTCGAAGCCACGGCTCTCGGCGGCAATCTGCTTGGGCGAATCGATATCCTGCCCCGCAAAGCTGACACATTTGTGCTCCTCTAGTTCTAGTATATAGTAGCCGTCTTACCAACCCCATCTAGCGGATGAGCTGGGGATTTATACCATTTGAGCGATCTGTTCCGGGCTCCTGCGTTTTCGTCGAGCTTTGATCTCGATAATTTCACTTTCCAAAAACAAAGCGGTTTAACGCAACGGCCGTTTTCGCCGAATCGCGTGGAGCGAGTTGGAGCGGAGCCGGAAAATCGTTCGGCGAGAGAGCAGCAAACCCATGATGCTGCTGGGCATATCGGGGTTTGGAAAACAGCGGTCCAGATCAAGAGGCAGCCACGGCAAAAAAAGCAAGCGGTAAACGTTGATTCCGAACAAAACATTGAAATGTCTGCAGTGCAGGCGAGGGGACCAGCAAAAGCTCTGCGAGAGTTTCGAACGTCCTTGGCGTGATCAATCCTGACATTTTTCGTGGTTCCGCTTACAAATGTGTGACTCCTGACATTTCTCGAGGTTGAGTATACCCAGTCTTCATCAGCTATAGCCACCAACCAGCTGATCCGACGCATTCAAAACGCGTAGCTGGACTGGCAGCTGCGTTATCGCGCGACGGCTTTGAACTCATCTTCGACCAGAATCGAGGAGATGATGAGCAGAAACTCCCCTGGGAGACTTGGATGGAGGACAAAATCTTGGAAGCAGGCCACGTGCTAATGGTCTACACAGAGCTGCATCGCAAAAAGGTTCGCCAAGAGGTCCCTGCGGACGAAGGACTGGGGGTGTGCTGGGAGGCACGCTTCATTTACGCCCTGCTTTACCGTCTGAAGCGAAACACGACCAAGTTCCTGCCCGTAGTATTCTCGCCTAAGAATAAGGCTGTTTCTGCAGACGAAGCAGTGGTTTGTGGTTGAAGACCAATCGGGAGGTTGGGTACGCCCAACGTCTTCATCACCTATAGCCACTATCCCGCAATCTTCCACCGCAAAAAGACCTTGGCCTATTGTGCCAAACCTCATCGACACAAGGGAAAGAGGTTGGGGTCACATCTCAACATTCAACATTATCCAAAATGTATAGTGAATGTTGAGATGTGACCCTTTTGAAGCCCATTAGCCTCCACGTAACCTGGCGCTATTTCGCGCCCTTTCCGCCACTTGGGTGGCAGATGGCTACTTCTATCCACCTAACACTCTCCGGTTCGTCCATCATACCCGCATAGAAACAACGGGAGCTACCATTTTCCATGACGAGGTCCACTAGCGGGAATTCATTCGTATCTAACGTTTTCAGTTTCTTCAGTGCCCCCATCTTAAAACAATTTCTGAATCCTGCGGAACATTGATAGCGGTTATCGTGGCCAAGCCATCTTTCCAAAGCTTTAGCTCTGGTGTAGGTGAACCTAATTGCCGGATTCCGTCTTTACCAGCCGTTTCGAGTTCAGCCCGCATCAGCGGGAGTGGCTCCTTGGAAATACGTGAGTAATCGACCAGAACAAAAACACACTCGGCAAAATATGGGATGTGTGGACCAACTTTACCCTGTTCATCCATTTTCGGGCCCCGAATGTCTGCCATACCTCTCGCCAAAAGCATCCGCGAGGATGGCTCCGTCGGTTCGATCATAAACTCCAGCAGTGTCGAGTTGCCCGGATACTGCAACGGATTACGAATTGTGAACGGGGGCACGGTTTCAACCTTTACGATCCCTTTCGAGCCTTTTATCCGATCTTCATAATTCGCCGACTGACCCTTGGGTACCTCGAAATTCAAACTGACCTGGAAATGAATAAGTGTCCCCTCTGATGCGCTGCCGGATCCTGAATTCGGATACAGAATGATGTGCGCGTTATACGCGTGTAGCGTTGGGCGAACCGGTGAGTTTCGGCCGAGAAGTAGCAAGAATATTAACAATGCAATTGTTGCGCCGAGCAGCAACCCGAATAGAAAGTCCCAACTCCGACGCCGGCCCATCGACTTTTTGGAAACCGATGGGCCAATTAAGGGTCCGCGAGATCTGGCCGGATTTGACGCAACTCTTCTAACAACTGGGTAAGCTTTTTTTGGCTCTTCGCTTGTTCAATCAATTCGACGACGCAATCGGGTTTTGGCCGCTGACCCATCTCGTCGTCCATGCGTGTTTCCAAAACTGCGTACCAAAGTCCGCCAACCTCAGAACGGCTCATCCGATCGCTTAGAAGCCGCTGCAAATTTTTTCGCAAACCTGTAGGCGAGATCGAAATCGCCTGCGCTGCAGGTCCAGATGGCGCAATGCCCGTCACAGATTCTCCCTCGTGTCCAAACGCGGCCAATAGTGCTTGCAGACCGACGTCAAAACTCTCTCGAAAATCAGCGTAAAGGCGATCGCTAAGCAATATCGGGATTTCGCAGTCTTCTAAGAGTACAGGCAGAACAATTCCTTTGCCGGATATTTGATTTGTGAGCGCGACATTGAGCTCCTGTTCAACCCAGCGGGATGACACAGAGGCTTCAGAAAGGACGATCACAAGGTAATCTGCATTTTTCAGGCCCTCAGAAATGCGCCGCACAAGCGAGTCGGCCACTTTGATTTCGGACTCGTCGAACCAAACTTCGACCAAATGTTTTTTTAGAGCATCGACTAGTTTTCTGACAAAAGCTTTGTCCTTACTGCTATGGCTTATGAAAATGCGGGCTTTGGCAGGGTCACGCATAGCAAAACAATTTCAATGTAGACCCTCGCCAACTGATCAGTAAAAGGGACTCAGCGGACGATTGTTCTGGCGCCCATTAGGACAAATACCGAGAGGAAATTCACGCTAATAAATCCGCAAAATTCTAAGAATCCTCTCAGAAGATCAACCCCCAAAAAAAATAGGTCGGAGGCTCAAGGCTAACAGGGAAAACAGGATGAGGGCGATTTCGATGCAATCGTCATGCTTTGTGTCTCTTTTCTTTTCTTGTCTTCTCTTTCTGTGCCGTGACGCAGAACCTGAGAGACTCGATTGCAAAGAACTTATTCTGAGTGCGTTGCACAAGATAGTGCGAGTATCACGCGTGACGGCAAACGCGACGCGAACGTGACGCAGTGTGACGGCAACGTGATGGAGCGTGACGTTAGGTCGAAAAGGTTGCCTGGATTCTCGCTTGTGAATAGTGTTCATTTGAGTACTCGACACGTATGAACACGTTCACTCCGTCTCCCGAGTCGATTACTATTACAAAGCTTGCCGAAAAGGCGATCTCGAAGCAAAGGCGGTTGCAACAGGCCAGAGCGCAGCTCGAGTCTTAGCCGATGCCAGCGAGATCACTGGTCTGCTTAGGGATAATTTCGAAGTGCACGAGATTTCCAAGGCTGAGTTTGAAACTTTTCGCCCGTGAGCGGGTGTGACTGTCAGCCATGCTTCGATTGTGAAACCCGAAAGTCCCGTAGCAGAGTCAGCGACTGTTGACGCTCTTCCCTGGTCGGCTCACGCAAAGCCCGCTCACGAAATCGAAACAGTAAGGAGGTTACGGTCACATCTCAACATTCAACACTATCCAAATAAATGTTGAATGTTGAGATGTGACCCTTCGAAGCTCGTCCTGACCTGCGGCGACGTCACCATTATATGCGAGACGGTGCACTAACCGTCTTCAATGCCGCCTCATGCAAAGCGCTTCTTCTTCGTTCTCGTCCTCGTCCTCGAACTCTGGCGGGCGGGCTGGTGGAAGTGTTGGAGAGTACTGGTGTGTCGGACTGTTGCGCTCT
>Ga0213878_10000399_pt1 | contig 16493 bp, 16 predicted proteins | sample VelepicoBEBS_R02_FD_161053 | JGI IMG/M metagenome (GOLD analysis project Ga0213878, IMG submission 161053) | Vellozia epidendroides bulk soil microbial communities from rupestrian grasslands, the National Park of Serra do Cipo, Brazil - BS_R02 | ecosystem: Environmental > Terrestrial > Soil >... | reverse complement strand
GGCGCTCTCGGGGCGGATCGCCGAGGAGATCAAGTTCGGCGACGTGACGACCGGCGCGTCGAACGACTTCGAGCAGGCGACGGCGATGGCGCGCCGGATGGTGACGCAGTACGGGATGTCCGACACGCTCGGCCCGATCCAGTACGGCAAGGGCAACCACCAGGTGTTCCTCGGCCGCGATTTCGGCGAGGACCGCAACTACTCGGAGGAGATCGCCGGAAAGATCGACGCCGAGGTGCGCCGCATCATCGAGACCTGCTACACCGAAGCGCGCACGATCCTCGAAGCGAATTGGGACAAGGTCGAGCGGATGGCGAACTCGCTGCTCGAGCACGAGACGGTCGAGGCCGACGAAGTGCTGGCGATCCTGGGCGACAAGCCGTGGCCGCCGAACAAGCCGGTCGAGACGCCCGCCGACGTCCCCGCCGCGGCGTCGGCGCCGCCGGAGCCCGAGGCTCGTCCGGAGCGCCCGAGGCGGTTCCCGCCGACGATCTCCCCGGAACCCGCGTGAGCGGACCGGCGCACCGCCCCAGGGCCGCGATTCTCGTCGCGGCCCTTCTCGTCTTCGGCGCAGCCGGTCGCGCCTTCGCGGACGACGTGCCGGCCGCGACGGGGACGCTGCCGAGCGGCGCCGCCTTCGCGGTCCACCCGGACCCGACACAGCCCGTCGCGGCGGTCTCGCTGTGGTACCGCGCGCCGGCGGCGGGCTTCGACGCACGCCCCGCGCCCGGGATCGCACGGCTCGCCGCGGCGACCGTCGCCGCCTCGGCGCCGATCACCGGGACGCCGCTGACGCAGCTGGTCGAACGCTGGGGCGGGCGGGTGACGGTCTCGGCGTATCCCGACAGCGTCGCGATCACGGCGATGGTCCCGCCCGAGCACGCGGCGGACGCGGTCCGCGCGATGACCGCCGACTACTTCGCGCCCGTGACGAGCGCCGCGGGGCTGCGGCTCGCGCAGCGCGACGTCGCCGAGGACGCGATCTTCCGCGGCATGAGCGCCGACGCGATCGAGGACGCGCTGGGCGCGGCGCTCTTCGAGACCGGCCCGCTCCACGACGGCACCGTCGGGACGGCCCAAGGGATCGCGGCACTCACGCTCGACCGGGTCCGCGCGTTCGCGACTCGCGCCTTCCGCCCGGCGAACGCGATCGTCGTCCTGACCGGGAACGCCGACCGCACCGCGCTCGGCGGCGCCGCGAGCCGCCCCGGCTCGGCGGCCGGTGCACCCGAGCCGCCCGCGCCGCAGACGCCGCGGGCGCCGGGGACGCCGCTCGCGCGGGAAGGGCTGGTCGCCGGGACCGGGCTCGGCTGGGCGGGGCCGCCGATCGCGGCCGAGGCCGAGGCGACCGCGATGGATTTCCTCGCCGACCTGCTCTTCGCGCCGCGCACCGGCCGCGTACCGCGCGCGCTCGGGACGCGGAAGGCGAGCGTGAGCGGGAAGTTCGTGACCTACCGGAACCCCGGCGTCTTCCTGGTGACGATCACCGGCGCCGACGCCGCGGCGGCGCGCCCGATCGTCGAGCAGGCGATCGCGGAGACGGCCAAGCCGATGAGCGCGCAGGCGTTCGAGGCGGCGCGCGCGGCGTTCGTCTACCGGCTGCTCAGCGACATGTCGACCCCGGCCGACGTCGCCGAGACCTACGGCTGGTACACCGTCGAAGGCGACGCGCCGTATGCCCCGGGCGACGGCCCGCGCGGCCGGTACTTCACCGCCGCCGCCGCGCTGACGCCCGCGAGCGTCGCGCAGACCGCGGCAAAGTACCTCGGCCAGGCGCCCGCGATCGTGACGTTGACCAAACGCGCGCAGCCGCGCGGGACGCAGACGTGATCGCCGCGCTCGCATGCTCGCTCGCGCTGGCGGCGCCGCCGAGTCCGGCGCCGGCTGCGATTGACCTCGGCGGAGCGCGCGGGTACGTCCGGCCGGACGGCTCGCCGCTGGCCGGGATCGAGCTGTTCGTCCGCGCCGGGCTCGACCGCGAGTCGACCTCGCAGAACGGGCTCGCCGCGCTCGTCGCCGAGACGGTGCTGCGCAGCCCCGCGGACTCGCCTGCCGGCGGCGCGGTCCCGCTCGTCGACGCGGTCGACGCGCGCGGCGCCTCGCTCTCGTATGCGGTCGGTGCGCAGAGCGTCCGGTTCTACCTCGAAGGGACGCCGGACGGGATCGCCGCGGCCGCGCCGCTGGTCGCGCGCGCCCTCGCCGCGCCGTCGTACGACGCCGCGACCCTGACCGCGGCGCGCGGCGCGCTCGGCGAGCGGATCGCCAACGACGAGGACGACCCGCGGCTGGTCGGCCGCGCGATGCTGCGCGGGTCGTACTACCGCGGCGGCGCCGGCCTAGCGGAGCTGGGGAACGCGAGCGCGCTGGCGGCGCTCGGCCCGGCCGACGTCAAGGCGTTCCACGACCGCTGGTACCTGCGCGGCGGCGCGGTCGTCGCCGAGGTCGGGAACACCGGTCCGGCCTCCGACGCCGCGGGCCGTGCGCTCGTGGCCGCGCTCGCCGACGGCGCCGCCCCGTCCGCGAAGCTCCAGACGCGGCCGTTCGGGGCGCAGCCGAAACGGATCGTGACGCACCGCGACGTCGGCGCGCCGTACGTCGCGATCGGATTCGCGGCGCCGCCGCTCGGCGACCGCGACTTCCCGGCGGCGCTCGTGCTGCGCTCGCTCGTCAGCAGCGTGCTGCAGCGCCGGACGGCGACGAGCGTCCCCGCGGAGCTGCGCTCGGGCGGCGCGTTCTACGGCTACGACGCCGCGCCCGCGCAGCTCGTCTTCTGGATCAACGGGGTGCGGCTCGATCCCGACACCGCGTTGGCTGCGGTCGACGCCGTGATGAAGACGGCCGCGGAGAAGCCGCTCGGCGCCGCGGTCCTCGCGCGCTACAAGGAGACGGCGCGCGGCGAGTGGGCGCTCGAGACGGCATCGCTCGACGAGCGCGCCGGCGCGGTCGGCACCGCCGCCGCGCTCCTCGGGCTCGGCGCGGACGCGACCGACGCCGTGCGCGCCGCGCTCGCGCGCGTGAGCGCGGCCGACGTGCGGCGTGTGGCGAAGAAGTACTTCCAGCGGTTCGACGTCGCGCTGATCATCCCGAGGAGCTCCGGTAGCTGAAGACCGCGCTCGTCCACGACTACTTGAACCAGCGCGGCGGCGCGGAGCGCGTGTTCGCGCACATTGCCGCGGCCTGGGCGGAGGCGCCGGTCTACACGACGATCTACGACGCGCGCGCGGCCGGCGATCTCGTCGCGCCGGAGCGCGTGCACACCAGCTTTCTGCAGCGGTTCCCGCTGCGCGAACGGCTGTTCCGCGCCTACGCGCCGCTCTACCCGCGCGCGATCGAGTCGCTCGACCTGCGCGCGTACGACCTGATCGTCTCTTCGACGACGGCGTGGGCGAAAGGCGTGATCGTGCGCCCGGACGCGACGCACGTGTGCTACATCAACACGGTCTCGCGCTTTCTCTTCGACGAGGCGCGGTACGTCGGCGGCTTCGGTCCCGGCGCGCTGGCGCGGCCGCTGGTGAAGCGGCTCGCGGCGTGGGACGTCCGCGCCGCGCAGCGCCCGACCCGCTTCGTCGCGAACTCGCGCAACGTCGCGGAGCGCGTGCGCCGCTGGTACGGCCGCGACGCCGACGTCCTGCCGTGCCCGGTGGACGTCGACGCGTTCACGATCGGGCGCGGTGAAGGAGACTACTTCGCCGTCGTCTCCCGGCTGCTGCCGTACAAACGGATCGATCTGGCGATCGCGGCGTGCGCGCTCGCCGGCGTCCCGCTGCACGTCGCCGGGACCGGCCCCGACGAACGGCGGCTGCGCGCGCTCGCGGCCGGGACGAAGACGACGTTCCACGTTAACGTCGACGACGCGGCGCGCGACGCACTGCTCGGGGGCGCGCGCGCCGCGATCCTGCCGGGAGAAGAAGACTTCGGGCTCGTCCCGCTCGAGGCCGCGGCGGCGGGGCGCCCGACGATCGCGTACGCCGCCGGCGGCGCGCTCGAGACGATCGTCGCCGGCGAGACCGGCGCGTTCTTCCGCGACGCGTCGCCGGAGTCGCTCGCCGCCGCGATCCGCGCGTTCGATCCGAGCGCGTACGATCCGGCTCGCCTCCGCGCGCACGCCGAACGGTTCCGCCCGGAGCGCTTCATCGAGCGGCTCCGCGCGATCGTCGACGAGACGGTGAACCGCGATCGAATCGCCGGCCCGCCGCCCGCGGGCGCGGCGCATCCCGGATGAGCGATTCGATCAGGCCGACGCGCGCCGTCGTCGTCGCCGCGATCGTCTTTGCGCTCGTGTACGCCGCGCTCGATTTGAACAAGCTCTGGGCGCTGCGCTACGGCGCGGACACCGGGACGTTCGTGCAGTTCCTCACCGGCGAAGCGCACGGGCGCGGCTCGTGGAACGGCGCCGAGTACCGGCCGCATCTGCAGGTCCACGACTCGTGGATCCTGCTCGCGCTCGTCCCGCTGATGGCGGCGTTCCCGTACGCGCAGACGCTGCTGATCGTGCAGGTCCTCGCGATCGCGGGCGCGGCGCTCGCGATCTGCGCGTTCGCCCGCGCCTGCGGCGCGACGCCGCGCGCCGCGAGCATCGTCGCGATCGCGTATCTGATCTCGCCCTCGGCGCAGGGGATCGCGTACGGCAACTTCCTCGAGAACGTCTTCGTCCCGCTGCTCGCGGCGCTCGGCGCGCTCGCGGTCCGCCGCCGCGCGCTCATCGGCTCGCTGATCGTCGCGCAACTGCTGCTCGGCCTGAAAGAGGACGAGGCGCTGTTCCTGATCTGGTTCGGCGCGGCGTGCGCGCTCTGGTACGACCGCCGCATCGGCGCCGCGATCGCGGGCCTGGCGGTGATCAACGGCCTCGCCTTCGTGATCGCGGAGCATCTCAGCGGCGCGCATCCCTCGCTGCCGGGCTACGCGCTGCACGTCGACGACCCGCTGCAGAAGCTGGCGTTCTTCGCCGCGCTGCTCGCGCCGTTCGCGTTCGCGCCGCTGTTCTTGCGCCGGCGGATCCTGCTCACCGCGCCGCTCGTCGCCGAGCTGGTCTTCAACCGTCCCTGGGCCTACCCGATCGCGCGGATCGGGACGCACTGGACCGCGCCGCTCCTCGCCGCGACCGCGCTCGCGTCGGCGTACGCGGTCGCCAAGTACCCGCGGCTCGCGACGCCGGTGCTCGCGTGCGCCGTCCTGTGCGCGCTGCTGATCAACGACACGGTGCTGAAGATCGGCCGCTGGCCCTACGTCGTCGACCGCCGCGCGTATGCGGCGGCGGTCGCGCTCCGAACCGCCGACCGCGACGTCGTCGTGCGCCGGCCGAACGAGGGCGCGTACGTCGTCGGCGCGTCGAACCCGCACGTGCTGCTCGCGAAGTACGATCCCGCCGAGACCGGCTACTGCCCCGCCTACAACAAGGACGCCGGCGCGTTCTTCGCCTCGCTCGGCGTCGGCGCGTGGCCGCCGAACGCGGCGTCGTGCGAGGGCGTCGTCACCCGCCGCTAAGTCCCGTGCCCGAACGCGACCGCCGCGACGGTGAACGCGTTGAACAGCGAATGGGTCAGCATCGAGCTGACCAGCGATCCGCTGCGATAGTAGACAAGCGCGAGCACCGCGCCGCCCGCGATGAGCGGCAGGATCGCGCCGCCGTTCCCGGGTTGAAAATGGGCCAGCCCGAACAGCGCCGCCGACAACGAGACCGCCAGCCAGACCGGCATGTACCGCAGCAGCGCGTTGAAGACGAAGCCGCGGAACGTCAGCTCCTCGAACACCGGCGCGCCGATGCAGGCGATGAATGCGAACCCGGCCAGCAGCGGTCCGTGCGCTTGGCGCAGCAGATGGACTTGCACCTCGTCGGCTTTGAGGTGGAAGACGCTCTCCTCGACGACCGCGACGACGGTCGCCGCGAGCAGCATCGCGATCGCGCCGGCGCCGCCCCACATCAGATCGCTCCAGCGCGGCGCGCGCAGGCCGAGCTGCGCGAGCGAACGGTGCGCGAGCGCGGGCAACGCGCCGGCGAGGATCGCGATCGACGCGGCGTAGACGGTGAGCTGCGCGACGATCAGCGGCCACGAGACGACGGTCATGTCGCGCAGCGTCGCGAGCTTCAGCACGACCATGAACGCGAGCACGATCGCCGGCGGGATGATCTGCGCGAAGAACAGCGTGACCAACAGCAGCAGCGACTGCCACCACACGAAGGCGTCAGCCGGATAGAGCGTCGGCGAGAGCTGCGAAGGTGCGGAGGTCGAGGTTTTCACCACGGACGTCGGGATTCAGGGAGATGGATTCGATCGCCGCGGCGATGCGCTCGCGCGGGAGACCGAGCGCGAGCGAGAGGGAGTTCGCGAGCGTCTTACGCCGGTACGCGAAGGCGGCGCGCACGACCTGTTCGAAACGAGCGCGATCGCGCACGAACGCCGCCGGTTCCGGGAGGCGGTGCAGCACGACGACGGTCGAGTCGACCCCGGGCCGCGGATAGAACGCGCTCGGCGGGACTTTCAGCGCCCGCTCGACCCGCATGGTCAGCCCGATCGCGACGGTGAGGCTGCCGTACTGCGCGGTCCCGGGCTTCGCGAGCAGCCGGTCCGCGACGTCTTTCTGGATCATCGCGACGATCCGTTCCGGCGGCCGCTCGAGCGCGGCGAGCAGCACGAGCAGCGGCGTCCCGACGTTGTACGGCAGGTTCCCGGCGGCGCGCCATTCGCGCCCCGCCGCCCACGCCGCGTAGTCGAACGCCAGCGCGTCGCCCTGGAGAATCGCGGCGCCGCCGAGGTCCCCGCGCGAGCGCAAGATCTCGACCATCTGCGGGTCGACGTCGAACGCCGTGACCTCCGCCCCGAGCCGCACCAGCGCCGCCGTCAGCGCGCCGGTCCCGGGGCCGATCTCGAGGACGCGGTCTCCCGGCGCGTCGACCGCGAGCCGCGCGATGCGCGCCGCGGTCCCGCCGTCCATCAGAAAATGCTGGCCGAGCCGTTTCTTCGGCCGGATCCCGCGCGCGCCGAGCAGCGCGCGCGGATGGTGCGGTCCGCCTTCGTCGGTCGCTATTTGATCAGATAGACCATGACGGAGCGGCGGCCGAACTGGTTCGCTTGCGCGTTCGAGTTGAAGCCGAGGTCGATCCGGTTCCCGTGGATCGCGCCGCCCGTGTCGCCGGCGACGGCATGGCCGTAGCCGGGGATGTACATGCGGGTTCCGAGCGGGATCACGCGCGGGTCGACCGCGACGATCCCGTGCCCGGCGGGCCGGCCGATCGCGGTTATCCCGCTGCAGCCGGCGCAGCTCGCGGTGTACGCCGTCGCGACCATCGAGAGCGCCGAGCTCGCGAGCTTGAGCGTCCCTTCGATCCCGCGGGTCGCCAGCGCGGAGAGGGCGGCGTACTCTCCGATCCCCTCGGCGACGATCCGGGCGCGCGGCGCTCGGATCACCCGCGAGACCAGCTTGGTCCTGTGCACGCTGCGGCGGTCGGGGGTGCGGGTCACCGCGTAGGCGACCTCGGCGACGCCCGGGCGGCCCGGATCGACCACCTTCGAGCTGCCGGCGGGGAGCGTGAAGGCCCAGCGCTTCACCGTCTTGGCGGCGAGCGGCTTGCGGACCGTCTCGGTCCACGAGTCGACGTGCTTCACCGTGACCACGGCGTACTCGCCGAGCGTCGCGGACGGCGCGGGCGAGACGCGGTCGTGACGGTCGTACGCCACGCGCTCCGCCTTGAGGAGGCTCGCCACGTCGCCGGCGGCGGAGCGGAGGGTCTGCGGGGTGCCGTCGACGACGACGGTGATCGGGACGGCCGCCTTGTAGACGACGGTCTCGCCGTCGACGAGCAGGCTGGCGGGGTCGACGCTCAAGGCGTCTTCGGGGGTGCGCACCATGCCGCGCTCGGTGAGGAGCTCGTCGGCGGTGGCGGCGCGGGTTTCGATGGTCTCTGAGAGCCCGTCGTGGACGAGGGTGACGTGCTTGGCGGGGCCGGGTGCCGCGATCGCGGCGACCGTCTTGGCGATCTGGTGGGGCGCCGTGCCGGCGCCGAACGGGATCAACAGCCCCAGAGAGAGCACGCCCGTCGCCGCGAGCGGTGATGGAAGATCGTTGCGGATCGTCCGACTCCTTTCTCGTGCGGAGGGTGCGTTCCACCAAGCCCGGTTGATACCGAAGCTTCAGGCGTTCGCACTCGACGTCGTAGCGGTGGTCGGCGAGCCAATGTGCTCGGTCCACGAATGGCCCGAGGGCTCGGTCGAATGCCCCCAAGACCCGATGGGTCCCGGTGAACTTCGGTAAGGTAGCACGTTCGTGAACGCCCCGTCAAACGGCCTAAGTCGCAGTCGCAGGAGGACCCTGCACGCACGTCGCGGGCGCCACAGTGGAACCGTGCGCACACGGAGAAGGAGCGAGGGCAAGATGCGGGTCGGCTTCTTCACCGAGTGCTACCGTCCGATCGTGAACGGCGTCGTCGCGAGCATCGACGCGCTGCGCGCGGGATTGTGCGCGCACGGCGTGGAGGTCACGACGATCGCGCCGCATTTCCCGCATTTCGTCGACGACGCGCACGACGTCGTGCGCATTCCGTCGCTCCCGCTGCCGACGCCGACGGCGTACCGTTTGTGCGTGCCGTACTTGAGCGGCGAAGACCGCAAGCGCGTGCGCGGGATCGATCTCGTGCACGCGCACTCGCCGTTCGTCACCGGCTGGATGGGCGCGTCGTACGCGCGCCGCAACCACCTCCCGCTCGTGTTCACGTATCACACGCGCTTGGACGCGTACGCGCACTACGCGCCGTTCGACCGCGCGACGACGGAGCGCGCGATGGTCGAGCTGACGCGCCGCTACGCGAACGGCGCCGACGCGGTGATCGTGCCGACGCTCGCGATGCAGACGCGGTTGCGCGAGCTCGGCGTGCATGCGCCGATCGCCGTCGTGCCGAGCGCGATCGACGTCGAGCGCTTCGCCGGCGGGCGGCGCAGCGCGCTGCTGCGCGCGCGGCTCGGCGCGGAAGGCGGCGCGCCGCTCGGGCTCGTCGTCTCCCGCCTCGGCGTCGAGAAGAACGTCGAGCTCGCGATCGATGCGCTGCGCCACTTCGCGGAGCTGCGGCTCGCGGTCGTCGGCGAGGGCCCGCACCGCGAGGCGCTCGAGGAGCGCGCGCGCCGGCTCGGCGTGGCGGACCGCGTGCGGTTCGCCGGCCCGCTCGACCGCGAGCGGCTCCCGGACGTCTACGCCTCGGCCGACGCGTTCGTCTTCCCGTCGACGACCGACACCCAAGGACTCGTCCTCGCCGAGGCGCTCGCCGCCGGGCTTCCGGTGATCGCGGCCGAGAGCGAGGCCTCCCGGGAGGTCCTCGGCGAGGCGGGCCGGATCGTGGCGCCCGACCCGGCCGTTCTGGCGGAGGCGATCCGCGAAGAATCCGTCTCGGGCCGAAACCAGAGTGCCGTACATTTGGCATTCTCGCGGTTTACCGTGGAGATGCAGACGCGGCGAATCCTCGAGCTCTACCGGGAGGTGCTGGCCGCGCGAGCAGCTTGACTTGACTCGAACGCATGTTCGATATAGGATGATCGCAGAAGCCATGCCGCACACCGCCACCCGCCACCGCTCCGCCGACGCCGCCGTCGGCTACGCCGCCGACCGCACCGGAAACGGGATCGCCTACCTCGCGATCGCCACCGGGACCGGCCGCGCCGTCGTCAAGGTCCCGTTCAGCGCCGTCCCGCTGGCGGCGCTCGACGGTCGGGAGTTCGGGTACGCCGCGGTCGCCGCCGCGGGCGCCTACCTGCGCAGCCGGGGCTTCACCCGGGTCAGGATCCGCCTCGCCGACGAGATCGTGGTCGACGACCTGAACGGCCGGCGCCCCGTCCCGCCCGCCCTCGCGATGGCCTACGTGAAGACCCGCTGCATCCTGCACGGCTTCGCGGTCGCCCGGGTCGAGCGCGGCGAGCCGGTCGAGACGCACGACCTCGAGACCCGCGCGCGCGCCGAGATCGCGCTCCGCACCCCCGCCGCGGCCTAGACTCGGCACCCCGCTCCGCGTCGGCGGCACGGCTTCGGACGCGATGCGTCGAACGCGGCGCACCGCTTGAGACCGACGGCCATGAAGACCGTCCGGGGCGCGAAGCGCCTCGGGCGGGACGATCTCCCCCACGATACCGTCGCGCTCTCGCGGGCGCTGATCGGGAAGCTGCTGGTCCGCGTGCGCGAGGGCGAGACGCTCGCCGGGCGGATCGTCGAGACCGAGGCCTACTTCCCGGACGATCCGGCTTCGCACGCCTTCCGCGGGAAGACGCGGCGGAACCGGGCGATGTTCGGCCCGCCGCTCCACGCCTACGTGTACTTCATCTACGGCGCGAACTGGTGCTTGAACGTCACCGCCGAGGGCGACGGCGTCGGCGCCGCCGCGCTGGTCCGGGCCTGCGAGCCGGTGCTCGGAATCGAGACGATGCGGGCCCTGCGTGGCCGTGAGGGGCTCAAGGACCGCGAGCTGGCGCGCGGGCCGGGGAACCTCTGCCGGGCGTTCGGGATCGGGCCGGAGTTCGACGGCGCCGACCTCGCGACCGACCGGCGGCTCTGGATCGCCGAGGACGGCGTCGTGCTGCCGGTCGGGGTCAGCACCCGGGTGGGGATCACCAAGGCGGCTCACGAGCCGCTGCGGTTCTACGCGCGAGGCAATCCCAGCGTGAGCGGCCCGCGCGCCCTCTCGCCCTAGCCGCCGCCCGAAGCGCCTTGTCGCCCGCCGGGTCGTGTGCTAGACTTCGCACTGTCGCGCGGTCTCGCACCGTGCGGCTTTCTCGTTCCTCGGCGTTTCGCGCCGACGAGCGGCCCCGGCAGCCTCGCCGGTGAGCCCCGTTCCGCGAACCGCCCGTCTCCCCGAGGGAGCTTCCGCTGCAGTTCGACAACCGCCCCAATCCGAACGGTCGCCCCGAAGGCGGCGGCCGCCGCCGCCGCTCGCGGCGGAACCGCCAGCGCTTCGAGGGCAACGCGCCCCAGCAGCAGCACGACGTCTTCACCCAGCCCGAGTTCCCGCAGCCGGTCGGGCCGCCGCTGCTCTCCGCCGAGCAGCTCGCGGAGATGAGCAAAGCCGAGCTCAACGAGCTCGCGAAGACGTTCGAGATCGAGAACCCGACCAAGATCAAGAAGGACGACCTGGTCGCGCAGATCCTCGAGATCCAAGCGCAGCGCAGCGGTCTCGAGAAGGCGAACGGCGTCCTCGATATCCTCCCCGAGGGCTACGGCTTTCTGCGGCGCGAGGGCTATCTCGTCGGGAGCGACGACATCTACATCTCGCAGTCGCAGATCAGGCGCTTCGAGCTGCGCCGCGGCGATCTCGTCGCCGGCCAAGTGCGCAAGCCGAAAGAGAACGAGAAGTACTACGGGATCGTCAAGGTGGAAGCCGTCAACGGCCATCCGCCCGAGTCGACCGCGAACCGTCGCGTCTTCGAGGAGCTCAACGCGGAGCCGCCGGCGCGGCGCTTCGTGCTCGAGACGCGCGGCGATCTGACGACGCGCGCGATCGACCTGTTCGCGCCGCTCGGCAAGGGCCAGCGCGCGCTGCTGCTCGCACCGCCGCGCGCGAACGAATCCGCGCTGCTCATGCGGATCGCCCGCGCGATCGAGGCGAACGACGACGCGCACGTCATCGTGCTGCTGATCGACGAGCGCCCCGAAGCCGTCTCGCACCTGCAGCGAGCGCTCGACGTCGAGGTCGTCGCGACGACGTTCGAGGAGCATCCCGACAACCACGTAACGACCGCCGAGCTCGTCTTCGAGCGCGCGAAGCGGCTCGCCGAGCTCGGCGAGGACGCGGTCGTGCTCGTCTCCTCGTTCACGCGGCTCGTCCGCGCGTACGCCGCGCTCGCGCACCACAAGGGGAATCCGGCGCAGCTCGATCCCGCGCTGCTCCAGCGGCCGAAGCGGCTCTTCGGCACCGCGCGCGCGGTCGAGGGCGGCGGCTCGCTCACCGTGGTCGGCGCGCTGAGCGCCGGAACGTCGGCGCTGGACGCGCTGCTGCTCGAGGAGCTCGGGCCGATGGCGAACGCGGAGATCGTGCTCGCGCGCGAGCTCGCCGAGGCGCGCGCGTATCCGCCGGTCGACCTCGTCCGCAGCGGCAACGTCTACGAGGAGCAGCTGCTCAGCGAGATCGCGCTGCACAAGGTGACCGATCTGCGCCGGCTGCTCGCCAGCGTCTCGAGCGTGGCGGCTTCGGAGCGCATCTACGCCGCGCTCGGGCGAACGAAGACGAACGACGACTTCGTCACCTCGTTCGAGCTGAAGAAAGTCTAGCGCCGCGCGGCTCCAGAAGTATCTCGCGGCGGCCGGCGTCGCGTCGCGCCGCCGCGCCGAGGAGCTGATCGTCGCAGGGCGCGTCCGCGTCGAAGGGCGCGTCGTGCGCGAGCTCGGCACCAGCGTCGAGGGCGATGCGCGCGTGGAGGTCGACGGGCGGATCGTCCGCCCGTCCGAGACGCGCACCTACGTCGTCCTGCACAAACCGGCCGGCGTGATGACGACGATGCGCGATCCGGAAGGACGCCGCACCGTGGCGGATCTGGTGCGCCGCGCCGGCGTGACGGCGCGCGTCGTCCCGGTCGGCCGGCTCGACTACGACACGAGCGGCGTGCTGCTGCTCACCGACGACGGCGAAGCGGCCAACGTGCTGACGCACCCGCGCTTCGGCGTCGAGAAGACCTATCGCGCGACGCTGCGCGGCCGGCTCGAGCCCCCCGCCGTCGAGAAGATCCTGCGCGGCGTGCGGCTCGACGAAGGCCGTGCCGCGCCGGCGCAGATCCGCGTCGTCGCCGTCCGCCGCGACGTCTCGGTCGTCGACGTGACGATCCACGAGGGCCGGAACCGCCAAGTCCGCCGGATGTTCGAGAGCGTCGACCACCCCGTCGTCGCGCTGGCGCGCCTGCGCTTCGGCCCGATCTCCCTCGGCGACCTCGGCCCGGGCGAGCTCCGCCCCGCCACCGACCGCGAACGCGCCGCGATCCGTCGCCTCGTCGACGAGGCCCACGCCGAAAGCGTGCCGGCTACCAACGCCGCCGAGGGCCGCGCACCGTGATCGTCCGCGGGATTCGCGGCGCCGTCACCGTTGCGCGCGACGAGCCGGCGCTCATCCTCGACGCCACGGAACGGCTGCTGCGCGAGATCGTCGAGCGGAACGGCTTCGTCCCCGAGGACGTCGCCTCGGCGCTCTTCACCGTCACGCCGGACCTGGTCTCCGAGTTCCCGGCGGCGGCGGCCCGGCGGATGGGCTGGACGCTCGTCCCGCTGTTGAACTTCACGGAAATCGGGGTACCGGGGAGGCTGGAGCGCTGCATCCGCGTCCTCGTCCACGTCAACACCGAAGCGGCCCAGGACCGGATCCAGCACGTCTATCTCGAGGGCGCGACGGTCTTGCGGCCCGACCTCACCGGGCGCTGACGGGCGAGCGACGGCAGCCGGGCGGCAGTCCGCCAGGAGGTGGACGAGAGCGCTTGGCCCAATCGCCCTCGGTCGTTTCCCGGAACTGATCACCCCTCGTCGCCCGTTCGTTCCGTACCCCCTTCGACGGCCACAGCCGGCCGTCGCGCCACGAGGTGCTATGGCCGATCGAATCCACCGTCCGCTCGCCGCGGTCGCAGCCGGCGCGATCATGCTCGCGTCCGCGCCGCTCGCCGCCTTCGCGCAGACCGGTACGTACTACACCCCGCCGAAGCTGGTGAAGCAGGCGACACCGACGACGCCGATCGCCGGAACGGGCTCCGTCACCGTCCAGGTGTTCGTGAAGAAGACCGGCCAGATCGGTGCGGTCAAGGTCCAGAAGTCGACCAATCACGCGGACGACGCCGTCGCGCTCGAGATCGCGCGCAACTCGACCTACAAGCCGGGGATGCGGGACGCCAAGCCGATCGACGCCTTCTACACGATGGCGCTGAAGTTCAGCGGCACGAACGTCGTCAACGACACCGGGACCAGCTCGGGCCAGCTCGTCGCGGCGAACGCGCTGATCCGAGCCGGGAAGTACGCCGAGGCGAAAACCCAGATCCAGTCCTACCTCGCGGCGCACCCGGGCGACAAGGACGCGAACGCGCTGCTCGGCGTCGCCGACGCCTTCCTCGACGACAACGCCGGCGCCGCGGCCGCGTTCGACGCCGCCGGGACGATCCCCGACCGCTTCAAGAACGTCGCCGCGAAGGCGTATTCCGACGCCGCCGTCGATGCGCTGAAGGCGAAGAACAACGACCAGGCGATCGCGCTCGCCGACAAGGCGCTGGCGCTGCAGCAGAACGTGAACACGCTGTTCATCCAGGGGACCGCCTACGCGAACGCGCAGCGCTACCCGCAAGCGATCGCCGACCTCGAGAAAGCCAAGTCGCAGGCGACCGCCGGGCACGCCGACGCGCAGACGCTGAACTCGATCGACGCCTCGCTCGCGACCGCGTACATCTTGGGCGGCCGGGTCGATCAGGGGATCGCGCTCGGGAAGGCGCTCAAGCTGCGCGATCCCTCGAGCACGCGCGTCGACGACGCGCTGGCGTCGTACTACAACCAGCAGGCCGTCGCCGCGATGCAGGCCGGCAAGAAAGACGAGGCGGTCAACGACCTCGAGAACGCCGCGCGGGCGGTCCCCTCGCGCGCGGTCGTCCTCTACGTCCAGGCCGCGAACGTGCTCTCGCAGGGCACGACGGTCGACTGGAAGCGGGTGAAAGCCGAGGCCGACAAGGCGCTCGCCGTCGACGGGAACGACGCGCGCGCGAACTACGTGGCGGGGATCGCGCTCGCCAACGGCGGCGACGGGAAGTCCGCGGTCCCGTATCTGCAAAAGGCGAAAGCGAACGCGGGCTCGGACGCTTCGCTGAACGCCGACATCGACGCGGCGCTCAAGAAGCTCGGAGTAAAGTAGTAGGAATGGCTGCGGGGAACGCCAACACGTAGGCCCGCGCCGGGGGGCGGCCCCCCGTTTTCCTTCGTATTGCCCGGCGGAGACCGGACTCTCATACCGCTCGAAGACTCGGAGGCTATACCAGAGCTCGTGGATTTCAAAGGCTTTTTCACCATGATCGAGCAGGGCGGCCCTGCGATGTGGATGCTGCTCATCCTGTCCATCGCCGCGGTGGCCATCGTCATCGAGCGGCTGCTCTTCTTCGCGAGCCAGCACTCGGACTCGAAGGGTCTGCTGAAGTCGATCGGCGCGCGCATCGCGGCCGACGACCTGCCCGGCGCCATCAAGATCTGCCGGCAGAACAAGGGGATGCTCCCGAAGATCCTGGAGTTCGGGCTCCAGCGCGGCGACAAGAACCGCGCCGACATCACCGACGCGCTCTCGATCGCGCTGATGGAGCACCTGAACACGCTGGAGCGGAACCTCGGCGTGATCGGTACCATCGCCGTCATCGCGCCGTTCGTCGGTCTGTTCGGAACCGTGCTCGGCATCATCCGGGCCTTCCAGGACATCGCGCTGAAGGGCAACTCGACCCCGGCCGTCGTCGCGGCGGGTGTCTCCGAGGCGCTGATCACGACCGCGGCCGGCCTGTTCGTCGCCGTCGTCGCCGTCATCTTCTTCAACTACTTCAAGACCCGCATCAAGGCGTACAACCAGGAGATGATCGTCGCGGCCAACCAGCTCGCCGAGATGCTCCACTTCCACAACACCGGCGCCGCGATCCCGACCGACCTCTACCAGCCGTCGGCGACGGGCGCGGCCACGAAGTAGCGCGGGCTTGAACCTCAAGGCCAGAGGGCTCGACTCATGAGCATGGTCTCCGCCCAGCAAGACGACGCGGTGATGGCCGAGATCAACATCACGCCCTTCACGGACGTGCTGCTGGTCCTCCTCATCATTTTCATGATCCTCGCCGCGCTCGTCGCACCGCCGGGCTTCGAGAAACAGCTGCCGGACAAGAACGACAACACCCCGCAGCAGCAGCAGAAGAAGACCGACAACATCGAAGTTCTCGTCAACGAGACCGGAACGATCTACGTCGACGGCAAGAAGTCGGACCCAACCCACATCTACGCCGACATGGCCGACGTCCGCCAGCGCAAGGGCAACAAGCATGTCTCGCTGACCGCGGACGTCAAAGCGCCGTACGGCATCATCATCCGCATTCTGGACGCCGCGAAGATCGCGGGTCTCGAAGACGTCGGCTTCGTCACCTCCTAGAAGAAGGAATACTGCTTCGTGGCCGTCTCCACCGGACAAGGCGAAGAAGAAGTGATGTCGACGATCAACATCACGCCGTTCACCGACGTGCTGCTGGTCCTCCTGATCATCTTCATCATTCTCGCCTCGGTCGTCAAAGAGCCCAAGCTCCCCGACGCCAAGAACAAGGACAAGGTCCATCCCTCGCAGATCGTCGTGCTGATCGACGAGAAGAACCAGGTTCAGATCGGCTCGAGCATCGTGAACGAGATGCAGGCGAAAGAGCAGTTCCAGCAGCTGGTGAAGTCGACCGGAAGCGGGCTGAAGACCGTCATCATCAAGGCGAACCCGAAGGCGAGCTTCGGCACGATCTTGCGCGTGATGGACGCGGCGAAAGCCGCCGATCTCACCACGT
>Ga0213878_10000398_pt1 | contig 16529 bp, 13 predicted proteins | sample VelepicoBEBS_R02_FD_161053 | JGI IMG/M metagenome (GOLD analysis project Ga0213878, IMG submission 161053) | Vellozia epidendroides bulk soil microbial communities from rupestrian grasslands, the National Park of Serra do Cipo, Brazil - BS_R02 | ecosystem: Environmental > Terrestrial > Soil >... | reverse complement strand
ACCGCATCCGTACTGGTACTGCTCAGACTCCCTGCCGCCACGTTGGTCACCAGACGCTCATTGCCCACCGATCCCACGCTCACCTGGCTGCCTGGCGTCGCCCCGGCAAAGGTATAGTTCGTCCCCATCAGCGTAACGCCGGAAGTACCGGTTGTGGTTCCGGTGACCGAGTTCGCCCCCAGCGCCACATCGTCCGCGTTGTTCGCCACCGCGCTCTGACCAATGGCCACTGCATCCAGCCCCAGCGCTGATGAGTCCGTCCCCGTGGAGTTGGCGTGGAAGTACTTCGTCCCGGTGTCATAGATACTGGTAATCTGGTTGTTGGTCTGGGTCAGTTGCGAGACGTTCACCGCATCGCTCGGTGCCACACCGTCCGCCACGTTAGTGATGGTGGTCCCGCCCGTATGGGTACTGTTGTCGTAGGTACTGCCGCCCAGCGTAATGTTGTTGTAGTTCACGCTGCCATCAATGTTGGTGTCATACTTCACCGACCCCGCATCCAGCGTACCCAGATTGCTGTTCAGCGTATTGAGGGCGGTATTGGTGGCGAACAGCTGGCTGCCGTTCACCGCATCTGTACTGGTCGCACTCAGGCTACCGGCTGCCACGTTGGTCACCAGACGCTCATTGCCCACCGATCCCACGCTCACCTGGCTGCCTGGCGTCGCCCCGGCAAAGGTATAGTTCGTCCCCATCAGCGTAACGCCGGAAGTACCGGTTGTGGTTCCGGTGACCGAGTTTGCCCCCAGCGCCACATCGTTCGCGTTGTTCGCCACTGCGCTCAGGCCAATCGCCACCGCATCCAGCCCCAGGGCTGATGAATCCGTCCCCGTGGAGTTGGCGTGGAAGTACTTCGTCCCGGTGTTGTAGATATTGGCGATCTGGTTGTTGGTCTGGGTCAGTTGCGAGAAGTTGACCGCATCGCTTGGCGCCACACCGTCCGCCACGTTGGTGATGGTGGTCCCGCCCGTATGGGTACTGTTGTCGTAGGTACTGCCGCCCAGCGTGATGTTGTTGTAGTTCACGCTGCCATCAATGTTGGTGTCATACTTCACCGAACCTGCATCCAGAGAACCCAGATTGCTGTTCAGCGTATTCAGGGCGGTATTGGTGGCGAATAGCTGACTGCCGTTCACCCCATCCGTACTGGTCGCGCTCAGGCTACCTGCTGCGACGTTGGTCACCAGACGCTCATTGCCCACCGATCCCACGCTCACCTGGCTGGTTGGTGCTATACCGGCAAAGGTGTAGTTCGTCCCCAACAGCGTTGTACCGGCGGTACCGGTTGTGGTTCCGGTGATCGAGTTCGCTCCCAGCGCCACGTCATCCGCATTGTTCGCAACAGAATTATTGCCGATTGCTGTACTGCGCAACGCAATAGCGTGAGAGGATGAACCCAGTGCGACACCTCCAAATCCTGAACTCAATGCACTGTTCCCTAGAGCAGTACTGAACTGCCCCTGAGCCTGAGCATTCTGTCCCAATGCCGTCGCTGCATAATCCCCTGCGATAGCTGAATTACCAAATGCAGTAGAAAACTCACCTAGCGACTGACTGTTCTGCCCGACGGCTGTGGCGGAGGTCTGGGTCGCCTGACTATTGGTACCGATAGCAACTGCATAGGCGGCTGTCGCACTACTGTCCTGACCAATCGCTGTCGTACTCAGATCGCTTGCTCTGGCATTTTGACCAATAGCAACAGATTTCTCGCCGCTGGCCTGGCTAATCGTACCAATCGCCATTGCATCCACGGCACTCGCTGTTGCACCATTGCCAATTGCATTGGCATTCTGCATAGAGGCATTACTACCAAGACCCAATGCGACGGCGTTGTCGCCAGAGGCGGCGGCATTCTTACCTGCGGCGATGGCATTCGCCCCTGTTGCGCCATCGTTGTTGTAGTTACTGCCCTGTACACCGTTATCATTGACGCTGTAGTAGTGTGTCAATCCTCCCGCCAGCGAGTTGATAGCGCTGTTAGTCGCAAACAGCTGACTGCCGTTCACCCCATCCGTACTGGTCGCGCTCAGGCTACCTGCTGCGACGTTGGTCACCAGACGCTCATTGCCCACCGATCCCACGCTCACCTGGCTGGTTGGTGCTGTACCGGCAAAGGTGTAGTTCGTCCCCAACAGCGTTGTACCGGCGGTACCGGTTGTGGTTCCGGTGACCGAGTTCGCTCCCAGCGCCACATCGTTCGCGTTGTTCGCCACTGCGCTCAGGCCAATCGCCACCGCATCCAGCCCCAGCGCTGACGAGTCCGTCCCCGTGGAGTTGGCGTGGAAGTACTTCGTCCCGGTGTTATAGATACTGGTAATCTGGTTGTTGGTCTGGGTCAGTTGCGAGAAATTCACCGCATCGCTCGGCGCCACACCGTCCGCCACGTTGGTGATGGTGGTGCCGCCCGTATGGGTTGTATTGTTATAAGAAGGTCCACCCAGCGTTACGCTGTTGTAGTTAACCGTACCGTCCGGGTTGAGATCGTATTTCACCGCACCGGAATCCAGCGCGCCTAATGCGGTATTGGTCGCAAACAGTTGTGAACCGTTGACGGCATCGGTGCTCAGGCTATCGATTCGCCCTGCCGCCAGATTCGTGAGGGTACGTTCTGTGCCCGCTGCGCCAACGCTGACAGTCGCAATCGGGGAGTTACCGGCAAAACTGTAAGTCGTACCATTCAGGATCGTTGAGGACGTTCCCACCGCAGCGGCAACGCTTGTCCCCGAACCCAGGGCAACGGAGTTATCCAACCCTGCCGCGATCGTAATACCATTACCCAGCGCCACGACATTATTCGCATCAATCTTGTTATTATTACCCACGGCATAACTATTGTTACCATTAATGGTACTGGATACCCCGAGGTTACCGGCATTGGAACCTGCAACCGTCGATTCATAACCAACCGTCACAGACTGAGAGCCTGAGACGTTTGTATTCTGACCGATACCAATACTTGAGTTTCCGGTCACCGATGCAGCTGTACCCTGTGCAATCGAGTTAAAAACCCCCGCACCTACCGTTGAATTATTACCAATTGCAACGGACCCATCACCACCTGCATTAGCAACATGGCCGATACTGACCGTCTGATTCGCACTGACGTTGTTACCGGCATCCTCACCTAACGCCACGTTTCCACCGCCAATTATATTATTACCAGCATGTGGTCCGACAGCGGTATTGTTGTTGCCAGTATTGACACCACCATTAATACTGTTCCCCGAACCCGGGCCAATCGAAACGTTATCGAAACCGTATACATTCGAGCCAGAACCAGGACCAAAGGTGACGTTTTCATCACCGGATACATTACCACCGCTGTAATTACCCAATGCCAGGTTTCCTGCCCCTAAAACGTTATTGCCAGCAGTATCGCCAATGGAAATATTTTCACCCTCGTTACCAAAGGTTGTGCCAACAATAGGGTTAGAGCCTTCTCCCTGACCGGCATTCAACCCTAATGCAATGCTCTGACTACCGCTGGTAAATGCGCCGTTACCAATCGCTACGGAATTATTACCTTTTGCCGTCGCGCCCTGCCCCAGAGCCGTTGACCCTAAGCCTAATGCTTCTGACTGGAACCCCGCCGCCAATGAATTACCTGCTGCGGTACTCAAATCCCCTAGCGCCGTAGAACCTGTCCCAGTAACCTGTGCGCTTTCACCCAGTACCAATGACGCCGCATAGCCGTTATTCGTCGCATTATTGCCAATAACCGTGGCTGATGCACAGCCGCCATTCAGATACGGATTACCCAGAATATCTGTTGAATTGCCACAGGTTTGCGTGGTGTTTGTCGCAGAGGCGTTGTCACCGATCACCAGGTTTCCCGCGGCCCCAGGAGAGGTCACTGTCGCTGATGTCGCTCCTGCGCCAATGGGGTTAAACGCGAAGGCATTCTGGCTGGCAAGCAGAGCCACACCCGCCACCAAAGCGACTTTTGAAACTAATCCACCCTTACCCTTTCCTTTCGCAAATTCAGGCGCAACAACCGTTGCCTGCAGACGATTGCTCCAGACTAATCGATATATCGTATTCATATCTTGACCTTTTATTTTTACCGAACTTTTCTTCAACAGTTGAATTTGCCAGGGGGTGGTAAATAGCAACTAATGTCAAACAGAATGCCAGGAGAAATATTAACGTCTGGTTCAGCAGCAAAAATACGAGAGGTATTCGAGGTAAGACCAGTAACAGCGGTAGAATCTAAATCCAAAAAAAGATCAAACCGAAGAATTAAACACTTTTGAATGAAAGCGTATCAGAGCTAATGAGATAAATGAGAATTTTATTCACTAAGCCACCAAATTAAACACAACAATTAATATTAATTAAATTAACAAATTTATAAATAAACAACGATTTTTATTAAGACGATTCTTGTCAATATATCCCCGAAAATAATTTTATCGTACCTTGTGGCGTCACCGTGGATAATACCCTCCTCCCTTCCATACTCTCGTTAATTGCCAATAGCCCGCATCTGTTGTTACGCCAGTATCTGTGGGTAATGCTTGATGAACTTCCGGGACCTCAAAACGATAAATCCTTTCTTAACATTCAGAAGAGATAGCCCGGGAAAAACTGGAGAGCTGTACAGCCCCTGTTTGGCATTCGCCATTAAAATGAACGCAATTTTAATTCTGCATTTTATTGCGCGCTCACGTTGATTGAGCCATTTAACTACATGGTTAACCAAACAAAAACAGATAAAAGCCGCGTCATTGCGCCAGAGCAAGGCAAGCGATACCCGACCATGGAGTTGGGACAAGAACAGGAAATCCGCTTATTGCAAACCTATGTAGACGGTGCAATGGAGCGTATTTCCATCATGCTGGGGCAATTCCTGCGCTCAATCGGCTGTCTGCGCATCGAACCTGTCGAACTGAGGTTTCGTGAATTGTCAGCCCAGGAACAAACCCCGTGGATTTGGTGCGCCGCGCTGGCGCCGCTCAACGGACGGGCCCGCAAGATGTTCCGCTTCGGCATACCGAGACCCGCAGTCACCGCCATGACAGAGGCAACGCTGGGGCTCAACTCAGGTTTCGGCCAGGAGATGAGCGACCACCAGCCGCCGAGTGAAACAGAGCTGCGTTTTTTACATCAACTGGGACAGCCCCTGATCCAGGGCGTTATCGCGGAATCCCCAGGTTTACAGGCGTTGAGCTGGCAGCAGCAGCCTTCCGATTCCCCGGAGAAGAAAGGGCTGTGCCTGACGATGCAGCTTGTGTTTCAGGATCAAACCTGGCCGCTCACCCTTTATTGGCATACGACGTTTGCTGAATTGCTGGAGAAGAGTGGCGACCAACTTCCGGTTGCTCCCCCCATTACCCGGCTTCAACTGGAAGAATCGCTGCGACGCATTCCGGTTCAGCTAAAAACAACATTGCTCAGCACCAAACTCACGATCGTCGAACTGGAGCAACTGCTGCAAGGGGAGATCCTGCCCATTGTATTGCAGGAGCGGGTCACGCTGGGTTGTGGCAATTTCTCTATGGGTGCGGGTCGCCTCTATGACCGTAATGGACACCTGGTATTTCAACTGCACGATGTGTCTCAACAGACATCCTGAACACCCTCTGGAGATTTTAAATGGCTAAAACGTCGAATATAGAACTGGATATGGCTGGGCTGGACGTCGAGGGTTTCGACGATCTGTTTGCCAGCGGTGAAGAAGGATTCAGCGAAAGCGAACCGGCGGAGAAAGTGGTTGAAAAACGCCCGTTGTCCTTCTTTCATCGCCTGCCAGTCAACCTCTCCCTTGAGGTAGCCAGCACCGAGATCCCCCTGGAGGAGTTGATGACTCTGGCGGAGGGCGCCGTCGTCCAGATGAACAAACTGAGCCATCAGTCCCTGGATGTGAAGGTTAACGGCATTTTGATCGGCGCCGCCGAAGTGGTCATCGTGGACGGTCATTATGGGCTACGGATGACCGAACTGTTCGACGACATTAACTGGTCAACGCTGGCCTGATGTGATGAGAGCTGTACTCCTCCTGTTGCTGACTGTATTCCCCGTCGCCGCGTTCGCCAGCGATGTCCCTCTTCTGACCATCACCAACGGAGAGGGACAACAGGACTATTCCGTCAAGTTACAGGTCCTGTTGCTGATGACCATGTTGGGGTTGATCCCCTCCATGCTGCTGCTGATGACCTGCTTCACCCGCATCATCATCGTCCTGGGGATACTGCGCCAGGCGATAGGCTTACAGAGTTCGCCGCCCAACCGGTTGTTGATTTCGATTGCGCTCAGCATGACGGTGCTGCTGATGAAACCCATCTGGCAGGACATCTATCAGAATGCGTTTGTCCCCTATGACGAGGACAAGATGACGCTGGTGCAGGCGGTCTCCCGGGCGGAGCAACCGATCCGCAAATTTATGCTGGCGCAGACCCGAAAGACGGACCTGGACCTGATGTTGCGGGTGGCCGGAGAACCTCGCACAACCTCCGTACAGGAGGTCAATTTCTTTATCCTGATGCCCGCGTTTGTGCTGAGTGAGCTGAAGACGGCATTTCAGATAGGCTTCATGCTGTTTATTCCGTTCGTGGTCATCGACATGGTGGTGGCGACAGTGCTGATGTCGATGGGGATGATGATGCTCTCCCCGGTGATAATCTCCCTGCCAATCAAGCTGATGGTGTTCGTCCTTGCGGATGGCTGGAGCATGGTGGTCAATACCCTTTCCATGAGTTTTGGGGGGATCCAGTGACGCCCGATACACTGATGGCGATGATGGTGGAGGTCACCACCACTCTCATTATGCTCGTCTGCGTCCTTGTTTTACCCGGCATGCTGGTCGGGTTGCTGGTCAGCATCATTCAGGCGGTGACCCAAATTCAGGAGCAAACCCTGAGCTTCCTGCCCCGTTTCGTCGTAACCGTATTAGTGATCATCTTTGCAGGGCAGTGGATGGTCAGACAGGTGCTGGAGCTCTTTCACAGCATCAATCAGTTCATTCTCTCCTCCCTGCACTGATCATGTTAGAAATTTCCGCCACGGAATTATTACAGACATGCGGGCGCGTCTGGTGGCCATTTTTACGCATAGGGAGCGCCTTTGCCGTCCTGCCGCTACTGGGGTATCCGCTGATCCCCATCCAGGTGCGGATCCTGCTGGCGCTGCTTCTCGCCATACTCGCGGCCCCCTTGTTACCCGCCATGCCAGCCGTCGACCCGCTGTCGCTGCACGCCATTTTTCTGAGCCTGGAGCAGATCTTCCTGGGAACCATGATGGCGTTGTTTCCGGTTTGCCTTATTCAGGTATTAGTGCTCACCGGCGAATTGCTCTCCATGCAGATGGGGCTGAGTATGGCGCGCATGAATGACCCTATCAATGGCCTTGCCATACCGGTATTGGGCAGCTTCTTTAGCAATATGGGCCTGCTGCTCTACGCCAGCATGAACGGCCATCTGGTGATGCTGGAAGTGCTGGTAGAGAGCTTCAGGGTTTGGCACGTCGGCGCAGGTCTGTTTGAGGTGAATGCCGCCTCGCTTATTCAGCTCTTCTCCTGGCTGATGGCCGCAGCGCTGATGCTGTCATTACCCGCCATGACAGCCATGTATCTGGTCAACTTCACCTTTGGCGTGCTCTCCAGAGTCGCGCCCTCTCTTAACATCTTCGTGCTGGGTTTTCCCATGGCGCTCATCTGCGGATTATTTTGCATCCTGTTGACGATAAGCGGGTTGCCTGACCGATTTGCCAGCCTGGCGCAGGACATTTTCCTCAGCGTGCGCAGCTATTACGGAGGAAAGGGATGAGTACAGAAAAGACCGAAAAACCCTCGTCGCATCGACTGGGCAAAGCGCGAGCGAAGGGGCAGGTTCCCAGGTCCAGGGATTTGGCCATGGCCATCAGCCTGGTCGCCGTCGTCTCCATCGCGCTGCCCCTTTTTACCAAAATGGGCGACGCCTTAGAGCGGATATTGCGCTTTAACCTGTCGCTGAGCCGTGAAGAGGTCAACGACCCCGCCCAGATGCTCGCGCATCTTGGCCAGAGTCTCCTGGAGATGCTGCTGTCTTTGCTGCCGCTGACGGGGCTTATCATCATTCTCGGCGTCGCGGCGCACACAATAATGGGCGGCTGGAATTTTTCCCTGGACCCTCTGGTTCCCCGTTTTTCCAAAATAAACCCCCTGAAGGGGTTCAAACGGATCCTGGGCGTTCAGTCTCTGATGGAGTTTGCCAAGTCAGTCCTGAAGATTGTGGCGGTTGCCGCCGCCATGTTGCTCTACGTCAGGGCCAATACTGACGCCATCGTCGCCCTCTATTACGTCGGGTTGAATAATGCGACCCAACTGGGGATTGAGCTGTTGGTGGACGGTATTTTTTATATGGCGCTGACGATGCTGGCGATTGGTCTGCTCGATGCCCCCTACCAACTGTGGAACCATCTGCGCGGGCTGCGCATGAGTAAACAGGAGCTGAAAGAAGAGCACAAGAATTTGCAGGGCAACCCGGAGATAAAAGGGCGTATCCGGCGCATCCAGATGTCCATGGCGATGCGTTCAATGCGGCGCACCCTGCCCGACGCCAGTGTCGTGCTCACCAACCCGACGCACTATGCCGTGGCTATCAAATATGATCCCGCGCAGTGCGACGCCCCTTTTGTTATCGCCAAAGGGGAAGACCAGATGGCGCTACACATGCGATCGCTCGCGCAGTCGCTGGGAATTGAGGTGCTGGAGATACCGGCGCTGGCCCGTTCCGTCTATTACACCACCCGTGTAAATCAACAGATCCCGCCGGGTCTGTACGTCATCATGGCGCAAATTCTGCACCATGTATTACGTCTGAAGGCCTTTCGTCTCGGGAAGGGCGACCAACCCGCCCCGCTCTCGTCAGTCGAGATACCCGATTCATTACGATATTGATGGTGACCCGTGAAACGTTTGACCACCCTTTTTTCAGGTACTTCGCGTAGCTTTATCGCGATCCCTTTGCTCATCCTGTCGCTGCTGGCGATGATCGTACTGCCGTTGCCCGCGTTTTTGCTGGATGGCTTCTTCACCTTCAACATCGTGCTATCCATGATAGTGCTGCTGGTCGCCCTGTCTATTCGACGACCGCTCGACTTCTCTGTCTTCCCCACCGTGCTGCTGATCGCCACGTTGCTCCGTTTGTGTCTGAACGTGGCGTCAACTCGCGTGGTGCTGCAGTTCGGTCATGAATCGCCCGATGCCGCCGGTAAGGTCGTCGAGTCCTTCGGTAAAGTGGTTATCGGCGGCAACTATGTGGTGGGGATGGTGGTGTTCTTGATCCTGATGATCATTAACTTCATCGTTATTACCAAAGGGAGCGAGCGTATTTCGGAAGTTGCCGCCCGCTTTACCCTGGATGCCTTGCCCGGCAAACAGATGGCTATCGATGCCGATCTGAACGCAGGCATGATCGATCAGCGTCAGGCGAAAGAGCGCCGGGACGAGATAGCCCTGGAAGCCGATTTCTATGGCTCAATGGACGGCGCCTCCAAGTTTGTTAAAGGGGATGCGATCGCAGGTCTGCTGATCCTGTTTATCAACCTTTTCGGCGGCGTGGCTATCGGCGTATTCCAGCATGGCCTCAGCTTCTCCGATGCGATGGGGGTCTATAGCCTCCTCTCAATTGGTGATGGCCTGGTCGCCCAGATCCCGTCACTGATGCTGGCGGTGTCCGCAGCCATCGTGGTCACCCGCGTCTCCGATTCAGACGACGATATCACCGTCCAGTTCCGCGAACAGCTGCTCGCCTCCCCGCCGGTGATTTTGACCGCGGCGGCCGTCATGCTGGTGATGGGGCTGGTACCGGGGATGCCGACGCTGGTCTTCCTCCTGTTTGCCGGTCTCCTGGGCTGGGCGGCCTGGCGTAGCCGACAGCACAAAGCGGAAAAGATTGCCCCTGCCGATCAGGATCAGATGGAGCGGTTTACTCGCCCGCTGGAAAATGAACTGAAGTGGGGCGATATCCCCTATACCGACCTGCTCAGGCTAGAGTTGGGTTATCAGTTGATCTATCTCGTCGATCGGGACAAAGGAGCCGAACTGCTGCAACGCCTGCGCGGCGTGCGCCAGACGCTTTCCGAACAGGCCGGTTTTCTGCTGCCCGAAGTGCGGGTCAGGGACAACATGGGGCTCAAGCCCAACCAGTACGCCATCTACCTCAACGGGGTAAAAGTCACCGTCGCAGACGTCATGCTGGACAAACTCATGGCGATCAACTCCGGCGAACTGTTGGGGGAAATCCCTGGATTTCTGACCAAAGAACCGGTTTACGGGATGGATGCGGTATGGATCCAACCCGGCGATAAAGCCAAGGCGCTGAACCTGGGTTACTCGGTTGTCGACATCGCCACCATCATCGGGACTCACATCAGCAAGGTTATCCGCGGCAATATCGGCGCCTTGTTGCAACTCGACGATGTACATCATCTGCAACAACGGCTCAGCCAGTTGGCCCCGAAACTTGCCGAAGAGCTCTCGACCCGGCTGACGTCGACCCAGCAGTTGAAAGTCTACCGCTATCTGCTGACTGACCAGGTGTCGTTGATGGATGTACGGACGATGGCCCAGAGCATGGTGGATGGCGCCGAGCTGACCAAAGATCCGCTGCTGCTCGCCGCCGAAGTTCGCTGCGCGCTGCGCCACACCATTCTGCATGGCCTTATCGGTAATACGACGACCGTGCAGGTGTTCACCCTCTCCGATGAACTGGAGAACATGCTGCTCAATGCGGCGACCCAGGCGCAACGCAACGGCGGCATTCCGGCAGACAGCTTCCCCATCGAGCCTCAGTTGCTGGCTCAGTTGCAAAACCGGATGCCCAGCGTCAAAGAGCAAATGTCGTTGCAGGGATGGTCGCCTATTCTGCTGGTGTTGCCGCAATTACGCCCTCTGCTCGCCCGCTACGCGCGCACCTTTGCTAAGGGTTTGCACGTGTTGTCATTCAATGAGGTTCCCGATGAACTCCATATCGAAGTCAAAGGGATCCTGGGTTAACGCGCTGCTGGCAGGGTTCCTGTTGACCCTGTCAGGGCCGCTCTTGTCGCAAGAGGCCCCATTGAGGATAAAAACGCCTGCCATGAGCTGGCAGGCGCGCCATCCGGATGTGGCCTTATACGAGAATCTCTACAACAAAAATATTGCCAGCATCCAGGGGATAATGAACCGCTCAGCCCCTTCCATTCGCTTTATCGTCACGCAGCTCCAGCGACGCAAGCTGCCGCTGGAGCTGCTGTTTGTGCCCCTTATCGAGAGCGGCTATAACCCCCATGCCGAATCGTCAGTGGGCGCGATGGGGCCCTGGCAGTTGATGCCCAAGACCGCGCGTCAGTACGGCGTCATTAGCTATGACTGGTTTAACGGACGTAAGGATTTGATGGCCTCGACCCGCGGCGCGCTGAATTATTTGAACTATCTCTACAACCTGTTCGAACGCGACTGGCTGCTTGCCCTGGCCGCTTACAACGCCGGGGAAGGAACGGTTCAGGCGGCAATCGCGCAAAACAGCGCCAAAGGGCGGCAGACCGATTTCTGGTCCCTGTCACTGCCGGATGAGACCCGGCAGTATGTCCCCAAACTGCTGGCGCTGGTGCGATTGTACCGGGCGGGCAAAATCCAGCTGCAGACCGTGCCTGAAGCGTCGCGTCTTGTCGCCCTGCATGTCGAAGACGGCATCAGTCTGTCCTGGCTTGCCAGACAGATGGGCCGCCCCGCGGAAGAGCTGAATTTTTACAATGCCGGTCTGGAAAATGCCGTCGCGCCCCGGGGCAGCCGGGTTGCGCTACTGATGCCGGCTGGCTGGGGAAAACAGGCGCAACAGGTACTCGGAACGCGTAACCGCACGCTCCCCCTGCCGGAAGAAAAAACGCCCCTCCTGATTGCTGAACGGCGGGCGCTTACCGATAAAGAGCTGAAAAATCTGGGGTGGGGAGTGGGTCTGGTACAACAGACGCCCGGCTCAGTGGATCTCTACGCGGAACGCATGGAGGTAGACCCCAGGCGCGCGCAGGAGAAAAATCCGCAGAAAGCGACAAGCCCCCAGGCCGTCACGCCGCACTGGCGCGCCAGGATAGCGCCGCGAAGCCAGTGGAGTCAGGGGGAAGCCGATAAGCCGCCTCGCCCTGCGCCCTAACCGCACCGGATTATCGGTGATTCGCGTCAGGTGCGTCTGGCGTTCCGGTGGTTTCAAACCGTTGCGCGAAGGTTTCAGGCGTATTCTGATGGCTGGCTGGGGTTAAATTGCTTATCAGCGTGATTTGCTGCGGGGTCACCCCCAGCAGCAAGCGCTGATCGTCCACCTGCACCAGGATCAGTTTCTCCTTCATACCCAGCGACAAAACAGACTGCACCCGCATCTCCCCGCCGCGGTACCTGGCGGCCCGCGCTTTCTTCTTCGCCAGCAGAAAGACCAGCGCGCCAATCGAACACACCGCGAGGCAGGTGATAAGCCAGGATTTGAAGGTCGCCCCCCCTTGGCTCAGCGGGGTTGCCAGCGCCGGAAGAGGCAGCAGAAGCAGGCTAAGCAGATATCTCATGGCGTCAGAAAACCCCTTTTTCCCGTACTTTGCGAACCTTCGCCGCCGTCGCCGAGAGGTCGTGTAGCTGAACGTCGCCGTCGCGCTGAGCGGTCTGGGTATGCTCCCCTTTCGGGGTGGACGGCGCCGTAGCGCCCGCGTTGGTCAGTATATCGAGCAGGCGCGCCTGCTGTTGCAACAGCTCACGTTGCTCCTGCAACTGCTGCTGTAACCTGCTCACCTGGGTATGCAGATCCGCCAGCGCGTCGGTGGGCAGCGGGTCAAGTCCCGCGGAAGTCGGCAACGCGACATCAGGCGTAAGCCCCTGCGCCTCCAGCGCGTGATAAAAGAACGCCGGGGTCAGGCAATTTAACTGCAAATTCCGGGAGAAGCATTTCACCAGCTCAGGCTCCAGCAGGCTCAGATACACCCCGGAAAGGTAGATGTCCTTATGGAGGCGCAGCGCAAAGAAATCAAAAGCGTCATCATCGCTGTTAAGCAGGCTGCCACGCTGATACCAGCGCTGTAACGTCGCCAGCGCCAGGCGATCGCTCGCCTGGCGTGGATCCAGCTTGAGGGTAATTTGCACCTCTCCGACCGGATTAGACATTGCCAACCTCTAGCATGACGGGCGTCTCGCTGAATACCTGATCTTCATCGCTGATATAGAGGCAGATTTCGCGAGAGAGCGCGGATTGAGACGCATCGACCAGGATGACGCGCTCCCCAAGCGTGGGGTAGCTGGCCTGGATGACCGGGTAGATCAGGGCAGCACCGCCGCCGACCAGGTAGACCCGGTTTGGATTGCGGGAAAATTTCTTCGCTTCTTCGGCGACAAAGTGCCCCAGTTCCTCGATTTTACGTTCAAGCTTCTCCAGAATGCGGGGGATCTGGGACTCGTCGTTAATCACTTCGCGCACAAAACGGGCGTCGTGACGGCGTTTGATAAGCTCGTTCGCCACCAAATAGCTGGAATCGCTGTCGGCCGCGGCCAGCGCGGTACGCGCCGCATCGGTCACCAGAGAAACGCCGAGCGCGCGATTGCCGTAAACTTCAGAGATTTCATCAAATTCGCCGACGATAAGCCCCATATCCAGCGTTGTCCCGCCACAGTCGATGACCAGCGTTTTCGTATAAGGGTTTACGCCCGAGTTCATCAGACGGGTAAGCACCGCAGGCAGGCTCTCAGGCATGACGTCAACGCTGACAATATTGAACAATTCGCCCTTGTTGAGGCTGATGGCGCGCATCAGGTTCTGCTTTTTGCGCTCAACATTGGCTTCATTACGCTGACAATCGTCCTGCTGATAGTACTCGGTGATAGGCAGAGTCACGGTAATCGCCACATCGCAAGGGGGAAGACCCGTCTGCAGCAAGGCATGATGGACCGCCAGCAGATTCAGGTCGCCGTACTGGTAGTCGATATGCGTCGTGGAGAGCGATTTTTCCGACGTCGGGTCATACGTGTACTTGTTAATCCCAATTTCATAGTTGTAGACCTGCTTGCCCTTCAGCAGGGCGGCACTTTTCCAGTCCTTGCGAAAGGAGTTGGGAGAGATGATGCTCTTCAGGGTTTTGTTAGCAATCCAGCTGACTTTTACGTTGGTTGAACCGTCGTCGATGGCAATCTTAAGCGGCTTACTCATGATGTTGTGTGTCTCACTATTATTGATGCAAAAAAAGTGGGGGGTGAGTCCGGGGCTTAATGCCCATCCTGGATGGCGAGCCGCGCCCGGTTAACGGCCAGTTCATCCAGTGCCTTTTGCTCACGCCTCTGCGCTTCCTGCGCTTCGCGCGCCTGTCGTCGTTCCAGCATGATTTCGCTGCTTTTCCTGGCGACAAACGCACGCAGCACTTCTTTTTTCTGCTGCGCTATGGAGAGGGTGAGCGTGGTCTGCTCGTCGTGCTGCTTATCAATCAGTTCGCCCAACTGGCGGTGCATAATGCTGCGGTTATGCAGGGCGAATGCCGGGGTATAGTCCGGCAGGCGCGACATTTCACGTTGATACTGCCCCAGCGCGTCCAGCGAACGTTGCAGCTCCGTTTTGCGCGTCTCCAGCACGGTGAGCGTCTTACTCTCCGTGTCCAGTTTGCGATTTTGCAACCGGTGCAACTGGCGCAGCGCTTTCATCGTTTATCCGCGTCCATCAGCGTGTGCAATAACGCCTGGGTCTGCGATAAGGTGACCCCCTGCTCGCCGGGCTGTTGCAGGTACTCCAGCATCTGCGGAAACAGGGCGACGGCGTTGTCCATTTCGTCATCGTGCCCCGCCTGATAGCCGCCCAGCGGGATCAGCTCGCGCACCTGCTGATACAGGCTGTAATAGCGGCGAAATTTTTGTATCTGACGCACCTGAGCGGCATTACAGATAAGCGGGATAACGCGGCTGGCCGAGGACGCCACATCAATGGCCGGGTAAATGCCCTGCTCAGCGATATCGCGGCGCAAAACAATATGGCCGTCGAGAATGGCCCGCGCTGCGTCAGCGATCGGATCGTTGTGGTCATCCCCTTCCACCAGCACCGTGTAGATAGCGCTGAGGCTGCCTTCCGGGTGATAACCATTGCCCGCCCGCTCTACCAGTTGCGGCAGTTGGGTGAAGACCGACGGTGGGTATCCTTTGGTCGCTGGCGGTTCGCCGAGCGACAGGGCGATTTCCCGCTGGGCGATGGCATAGCGCGTCAGAGAATCCATCAGCAGCAATACGTGCTTACCCTGATCGCGAAAATGCTCGGCAATCCGGTGAGAGACCTGCGAGGCCCGGAGTCTTAACAGGGGCGAGACATCTGCTGGCGCGACCACGACGACCGCTTTGCGACGCCCTTCTTCTCCCAGCGTATGCTGTAAGAATTCGGCCACCTCGCGCCCACGCTCCCCAATCAGACCGACCACCACCACATCCGCATCGGTATAGCGGGCCATCATGCTGAGCAACACGCTTTTACCGACGCCGCTGCCGGCAAACAACCCAATACGCTGACCGCGACCGAGCGGCAGCACGCCGTTGATCGCCTTAACGCCAACATCCAGAGGGGTGGTGATGGGTTGCCGTGCAAGCGGGTTAAGGGGCGGCTGATGTAAGGTGATGCGCTCCCCCTCCAGAGGACCAAGGCCATCCAGAGGACGCCCCAGACCGTCGAGGATGCGGCCAAGCAGCGCTGGCCCCACGGTCAACTCGCTGTCATCGGTCTGCGCAGAAACGCGGGCACCAGGGAACAGACCCGTGACCTGCTCCAGGGGCATCAGAAAGGTACGCTCCTGATTGAACCCGACGACTTCTGTCTCAAGCCAGCTCCCATTTCCCGTTTCCACCAGCGCGCTTTGGCCGATAGAAAGGCGGCATCCCGTGACCTCCAGCAGCAAACCCGTGACGCGCACCAGCCGTCCGTAGATGTTGGCCGGTGGCACCCGATAGTCTTCCTGTTCGAGTCGGTTGAGCAAGTTATGCAGCGAACGCATTGGCTCAGGCCCTGAAATCGTCGTCGCTGAACTTGTCCGCTGGTAGTGAGAGGGTGGACACGAGATCCTCCTCGCCCCATGGCAAGTTTTGCGGCGCGGCGGCGGGGAGTTCCTGCTCTTGATCGTTCAGTTCAGGCGCTTGCGCCAACTGCCGACGCACCTGCTCGACACACTGGTCAATGCGCGTATCCAGTTGGCTTTCCGCCTCGGCCAGCCCCGTCTGGATATGGAAGCTCCCCGGCGAAAGTTGAGGATCGGACTGCAGCGACCAACCCTCCAGCGATTCCGCCGCGAACTCCTTGAGCAGGGCGTGAGTGCCAGGATCCAGGTGAATGGAGACAGACTCCTGCGGCTTAGGTAACAAGGCCAGCGTCTCTTCGATGAGAGGCAGGATCTGCGTCGGCTTAAGGGCAAGTTCGGCGCGCAACACCTGGCGACACACCTGTGACACCAGACGGCAGAGACTTTCCCGCTGCCAGGCCTGCGTCTCCTGCAGAGCGGACTCAAGCGCGTGGTGAAGTTGCGCTATCTGCTGCAAGGCCTCATCCTGCCGGGGTTTGCACTCCGCCAGGGCCTGT
>Ga0213878_10000397_pt1 | contig 16579 bp, 12 predicted proteins | sample VelepicoBEBS_R02_FD_161053 | JGI IMG/M metagenome (GOLD analysis project Ga0213878, IMG submission 161053) | Vellozia epidendroides bulk soil microbial communities from rupestrian grasslands, the National Park of Serra do Cipo, Brazil - BS_R02 | ecosystem: Environmental > Terrestrial > Soil >... | reverse complement strand
AAGCGGGAACGGTTCACCGATCTGTTCGCTGATCGAGATGAAAGCAGCAACGTCTTTTGGGAAACAAGACCCACCGTACCCGAGCCCAGCATTGAGAAAGCTGCGTCCGATGCGTTTGTCGGCTCCAATACCCTCCGCAACTTTCTCAACATCCGCCCCGCTAGCTTCACAGATGGCAGACAGAGCATTGATATAGGAGATCTTCAGCGCAAGAAAGGAGTTCGCAGCGTGCTTGATCAACTCGGCACTATTGATGTCGGTGACCATGATAGGAGCCATGAAGGGTTCGTAGACTCTTTTCATAATTGTCAGAGCACGTTCGCTATTGGAGCCGATAACTATCCGATCGGGTTTCATCAGATCAGCAACCGCGCAGCCTTCGCGCAGGAATTCCGGATTGCTTACCACGTCGAATTCCACTTCAGCCTGGCCGTAGCGCCGAATCGTGTCGGCGACTTTTTCACCGGTTTTCACCGGCACAGTACTTTTATCGACGATGACTCGATACTCTTTCAGCACCGAAGCGATTTCGCGAGCTACCCGCTCGATGTAGGTCAAATCCACACTGCCATCGACTTGCGCAGGCGTTGGCACAGCAATGAATATGACTTCAGAGTTGTCAACTCCTTCCTCGATGCTGCCGGTGAAAGAAAGGCGATGGGCAGAGACATTACGTTGTACTAACTGCTCGAGCCCAGGTTCATAGATTGGTATTTGACCATTTCGAAGTGCTTTGATTTTTCGTGTGTCATTGTCAAGGCAGATGACTTCATGACCCACTTCGGCGAAACAGGCGCCGGTGACTAACCCAACATAGCCGGATCCAATAATCGTGATTTTCATTTTAGTCAGAATTCAAAGTTGATATGTCCGTCGCAAATCGGGTAGCCGCGTTTACCGAACAGTCCCGCCGCACGCATTTTGTTTTACGGTACTAGAGTCGAGTATTTGAAAGACCGGCGGGTTTTTGTTCCGGTTGCCGGGATTGCTGTCTAGGCCTTCGATGAAGATTGCAAGCCGTGTTGCACCGCGTTCTCTATCAGCGGTTGCAGCGAGAAAGGCGGTATGAGAGCCTCCGCCAATCCCGGATCGATGGTCTGCTCCAATATCAAGCGGTCGCCGAGTCGTAACGACTCGATCTCTAAATAAGCACGGACCACCGCCAGCTCTTCTGCCAGTGCGACCAGCGCTCTCTCTGGTCCATCAAACCGAGCCCGCAGAAAGTAGCGCAACTGCCCTGTCGCGCTGGGAATTTCGCGGGGCGCGATCGTAGCTAGAGCGGCGAGGGTGTTCAACGCGTTGGACAAGAAATGTGGGTTCATGCGCGACTGAAGGGCTTGCACCTCGGCCGAGGACGCTGCTCGGGTCTGCTCGTCACAATCACGCATTTGCTCGACGATAGCCAGAATGAGCGCCGTACCCAGACCTTGCAGTATGGCAGCCATCCCAATCTCCCCAAACGGATAAAGCGCTGCTCCCGAGCCGGAAACATACAAGAAGAAAAAACCGCTCCGGAGCAACGATACCCCGACGGTCAACCCGAATCCCGTAAGGGGATGCTGCGCCAACTGCCGGCGCCACAGGTGCAGCCAGCCGCCGGTCAGGCCGCCGCACAAAATCGAAATACCGACCGACCCCATGGGCAGGCCGTCATACCCAACTGCCAACCAGGTCACAAAGAGGCCGACGGCCCCTCCGACCAAAGGGCCTGCCAGTAAACCGGCGGCGCAAACTGCCACGATTCGCTCGCCGTCCACCAAGCCGCTGCGCAAAACGCTGACTTCTTCGACCAACCCAAGAACAATGAACACAAGCAATGCGCTTCCTTGATCGCGGATCGACAGCAAAGAACGCTCCCGAAGCCTAAAGCCTGGGACAAACGTAAGCGCAACTGCGGCGGTCACCAACACACAAATGGCGTTGAAAAGACTATCCATGCCGACACGCCCGGTAGTAAACGCCGGGTCTTGAGAGTCCGGCCCTTTTTTGTTCCAGTTGCCGTATTCGTTGTTCCGACTGTCGACTTACGGCGCAAGCTTCCTTGCGCCATCGCTAGCAGTGAGGCCTGGGCTGTTCTGTTAAACCGCTTCGCAGTTCGCGCCTATCTCAAGCGCAAAGGTTGCACCCCCCTCAAGGAGTTTCCACATCTTCACCTAGACCAGACACCGCACGGTTAGACCTCAAGTCCTCGCGGATTCGCTCCAAAACTTCCGGCGAAGTCGAATGCAACCAAACGCACCAAACAACCCCGACCAGCATATATGCTCCAAAGCGCAACGGCATAGCCCGTTGCGCCACTAGGAAAGCTTTAACCGCGAGCGCTCGCAAATGGGCAAGCCACCCCTCCTCCATTGTGGGACCTATAAACTACCACGCACGCCAGTCATACTTCCTCTAGGGTATCGTGGATCAACTCGGCTAACACATCACACGGTTTTGTTTTTGAGCGCGAGGCACGAGCAAGCACGATCTCGAGTTGCTCAAGTTCAGGAAGCCCTTCCTTGCGGCCGAGCACTTTAAGATGGCGTGGAACACTGCATTTCGCGAATGCCCCCACGGCCAGACCTGCTTCAACGGCAGTCAACAATCCGATCAAACTCTCGCTGCTACACACGATCCGATAGTCAAGCTGAGATTCCTTTAAACTTCGCTCGGCGTGAAGCCGGGAAACGCATCCCTTCTCGAAAATCGCGATCGGCAACGGCTTGTTTAACCAGGCTTGAGCTTCCGCTGTTCCCGCCCAGACCATCGGTTCGAAGCGAATAAACGATCCCTTTGTCCGACTCCCCCGACTAAGGAACGCCATGTCGATCTTGTTATCCGCCAACATCGGCGCCAGCACCGTGCTCGGGGCGCAGATCAACTCCAAAGCAACGCGCGGGTAGATGGCACTAAATCTCCTTAACACATCGGGCAACAGCGACGAGATATAATCATCCGGTGCACCAATCATGATTTCGCCTTGCACCTCCGGTTGAACGAGCGCGCTCCAGGTCTCGTCATGCAGATTCAGCAACCGCCGCGCATACGGCAGCAGGGCTTTACCTGTTTGGTCCAACTCAAGATTTCGAGTATCCCTGACAAAAAGCGGGCGACCAATCGATTCCTCCAAACGCTTTACCTGCATACTGACCGCGGCTTGTGACCGAAAAACCGCACGAGACGCTTTTGTAAAGCTGCCTGACTCGACCACGGCAACAAAGGTGCGCAGCAAATCGATATTCAGTTCCCCGGACATGATCTATTCGTTTTCCTTATAACTATATTCAGGTTAATTCGTTGGATTGATTTATACTAGGTCTCGAGAGTGTGGACGTCAACTATGGGCTCCAGACTTTCGACTCTTCAATTCGTGGTCGCGACGGTGATCTTAGGGTCGCTGGGCATTTTTGCGACCCAAGCGCAGCTCGACGCCAGGACGATCGTTTTTTATCGTTGCCTGTTTGGCGCAATTGCCATGGGTATCTATTGTCTCTTTTTGGGGCAATTCCGTGCGCTTCCGAAGCAGGATTTCTTTCTGGCGTTCAGCACGGGATTTCTGATGGTTGGGAACTGGATATTCTTTTTCGAAGGTATTTTACGAATCGGGGTATCCGTCGCGACAATCGTGTATCAGGTGCAGCCCTTCATTCTGTTGGTGGCTGGGGCGCTTCTATTCCAAGAACGACTCGGCCTTACGAAGGCACTTTTGTTTCTGGCTGCGCTTTTCGGCTTAATCCTCGCCACGGGCCTCAAATGGAATATGATCGATACTGGCTCTCTTTTGGGAGTCGGATTTACCTTGCTGGCAGCGACTCTCTATGCGGGCGTCGTGTTGGTCGGCAAGGGCCTAAAATCGGTCACGCCAGAGATCGTCACGTTTGTGCAATGTGCGGTTGGCGTACTAACTTTGCCACTTATTGATCCAGCGATTCTGCATACTTCGATCGAGCTTCGCCAATGGGGGTGGCTTTCCGGACTTGGGGTCATTCATACCGCGCTCGTCTACGCTTTGATCTATCATGCGTTGCCGAAGCTCAAATCTTCCACGATTGCGATCCTAACGTTTATTTATCCGGCATCAGCGATATTTTTCGATTTCGCCGTGAATGGCAAGTTGCTATCTCCCGTACAAATGCTCGGGCTCGTCATCATTGTGCTTGCGAGTTTCGGGATCACACAAGGATGGGAGCTGCCGAAGCTTTTTGCTGCTCGGCTAAAACTCTGGAGTTCGCCGGCGGTCAGGCACGAAGATGGCGGAGTTACGTAGCTCAACTCCAGCACGGTCCGGCAGCCCCATACACGTGTACCTGCCGGCTCAATGATTTCAGAGAGGCAAAGTTGTCACTCGCGCCCGTATTCACAGGGCCTTTCCTGATGACGTTCACCCAGTGAGAAATGACGCGAAGACGGGCCGGATTGAAGGTCTGTCGCCACTTCCGTATAGAAAAGATACGAACAATCAGTGTAGGCTGGGCGGAGGCACCGTGATCGAGCTATCAAGACACGTCTTCGAGACGCTACGGAAGGATCAAGAGTTCGTGCTTTACCGGGGGCGGAGTATTGACGACGCCTCTCAGATTCTGCTGCTTTCGCCAGTAACGGTGAATCCTAGACCGGTAAGTCTGAAACGGCTGCAGCACGAATATTCTCTCAGAGACACCATGGATCCCGCTTGGTCTGCCCGACCGATCGCGATGGCTTACTACTCGGACCGTCCAGTGCTCGTGTTGGAGGATCCCGGCGGTGTGCCTCTGGATCGATTGCTTAGTGACCCATTAGATTTGGCGCGTTCATTGCGTCTGGCTATTGGGCTTTCGACCGTGATCGAGCGCACCCACCAGCGCGGCATTATCCATAAGGACATCAAACCGCCCAACGTCCTGGCCAACTTCGGGACTGGCCAGTGCTGGCTGACGGGATTCGGGATTGCTTCCCAGCTTCCGCGCGAGCGCCATTCTGCCGAGCCTCCCGAGTTTCTTGCCGGGACCCTGGCCTACATGGCACCCGAGCAAACCGGACGGATGAACCGTTCCATCGATTCCCGCAGCGATCTTTACGCCCTGGGCGTCACGCTTTACGAAATGCTCACCGGGAGTCTTCCCTTCAAAGCTGCCGACCCCATGGAATGGGTGCACTGTCACATTGCCAGACAGCCGGTGCCGCCCGACGAGCGGTTGAAGAATATCCCTGGCGCTGTCTCCGCCATCGTCATGAAACTGCTCGCCAAGACGGCTGAGGAACGCTACCAGACGGCAGCCGGCGTTGAAAGTGATCTTCGACGCTGCCTTGCTGAATGGGAGGGCGGCTCCGCCTCCGCGAGTCTTGGGCAAGGGATCGCAATTTCCAACCAAGCTCCGGCGGACAGGTCGGGCGGAGCGGCTCGACTGAGCTCGCCGAAGTCCTCGCCCTACCGGATTGACGAATTCCTACTTGGCCAACACGACACCCCAGACCGGCTACTGATTCCCGAGAAATTGTACGGCCGAGTACGTGAGATCGATACCTTGCTTGCTTCCTTCGAGCGCGTCGTCGCTAGCGGCACGCCGGAATTGGTGCTCGTTTCCGGATACGCCGGTATCGGGAAGTCCTCCCTTGTCAATGAGCTGCACAAGGTGCTTGTTTTACCCCGCGGGCTTTTCGCCTCGGGGAAGTTCGACCAATATAAGCGCGACATCCCCTATTCGACCCTGGCGCAAGCCTTGCAGGGCCTGATCCGGCCGCTTTTGGCTAAGAGCGACGCCGAACTGCACAACTGGGGCGATGCCTTTCGTGCGGCGTTAGAGCCCAACGGACAGCTGATCGTGGATCTCGTTCCCGAATTGAAGCTCATCATAGGAGAACAGCCACCAGTCCCTGGGCTTCCGCCCAAGGACGCGCAAGGTCGCTTCCAGCTGGTGTTCCGGCGATTTCTGGGCGTATTCGCACGGCGGGAACATCCCCTGGCCCTGTTTCTCGATGATTTGCAATGGATCGACACAGCCACGCTTGATTTGCTCGAGGATCTCTTCACCTGGCCGGATCCGCAGCACTTGATGTTAATCGGCGCCTACCGAGACAACGAGGTTAATGGCGGCCACCCGCTGATGCGAAAGCTTTCGGTGATCCGCCAGACTCCTGCCAAGGTGCAGGAGATCATCCTCGCGCCGCTCGCCAGCCAAGACCTTGGCCAGTTAATTGCAGATTCTCTTTACAGCGCGCCGGAGCACGTTACTCCGCTGGCGCAACTGGTGCACGAAAAGACCGGTGGGAATCCATTTTTCGCCATTCAGTTTATCCATACGCTGGCCGACGAGGGGTTGATTACTTTCGACCATACAAATGCGCGATGGTCTTGGGACCTGAAACAGATTCACGCTAAAGGCTACACCGATAATGTAGTGGACCTAATGGTTGGGAAATTAAACCGCCTTCCGGTAACAACCCAGGAGACACTAAAAGACTTGGCTTGCCTTGGGAACGTCGCCAAAACTACCACGCTTTCGATCGTTCACGGAACGTCAGAGGAGGTGGTCCATTCTGATCTGTGGGAGGCTCTCCGTCCGGAACTGATCGTCCGTTCAGAGAATTCCTACAGTTTTGCTCACGACCGTGTCCACGAAGCGACCTATTCACTGATTCCTTATGAGCTGCGTGCCGAGGCCCATCTGAGAATAGGGAGGCTGCTCGCAGCGCACACTCCACCCGATAAACGTGAGGAGGCGATTTTCGAAATCGTCAATCAGCTCAACTGTGGCGCCACGCTGGTCACCTCAAGCGCCGAACGTGAGCAAATCGCTGAGTTCAATTTGATGGCGGGGAAACGGGCCAAGGCCTCTGGTGCGTACGGCTCGGCACTCAAGTATCTGATTGATGGCGCAGCGTTCTTGGCAGACGACTGTTGGGAGCGCAGGCACGATCTCGTTTTTCAACTGGAAAGTCATCGAGCCGAATGCGAATTCCTTACCGGCGAACTGGCCAGTGCGGCAGAACGCTTAGCGAGGCTTTCATCTCATGCCGTAAACACGTTCGAACTAGCGACCGCTGCGTGTTTGCAGATCGAAGTGTACACGACCCTCGGTCAGAGCGACGGCGCGGTCGCAGTCTGTCTGGACTACCTGCGGCGGCTCGGCGTCGACTGGTCGGCGCATCCGACAGACAACGATGTACGGCAAGAATACGAGCGGATTTGGGGGCACATCGGCGCGCGGCCGATTGAGCAACTTGTTGATCTGCCGTTGACTAATGATCCGATTTGTAAAGCAACGCTGGACGTGCTTTCGGTATTTGCGACACCCGCCTGGTACACTGACAAAAATCTACATGACCTTGTCGTCGCCCACATGGCAAATCTCAGCCTGGAGCACGGCAACAGCGACGGATCGTGTTATGCCTACGCACTGCTCGGGAGAGTCCTGGGGTCGAGTTTAGGTCAATACCAAGCGGGTTTTCGGTTTGGCAAGCTTGGCGTCGATCTGGTCGAGAAACGGGGACTCGACCGTTTTAAAGCCTCCGTCTACAACGCGTTTGGTCATCACATCATTCCTTGGACTCGACACCTGCAAGACGGCCGCGTCTGGAACCGGCGTGCTTTCAAAGCAGCAAAGGAGAGTGGCGATCTCACGTTTGCAGCCTTCAGCTATAGTAACATGATTGCGAACCTTCTCGCAGGCGGAGATCCGCTCGAGGAGGTGCAGCAAGAGGCTGCAAATGGGCTCGAGTTAGTGCAAAAAATGCGGTTTGGCCTTGTTTCCGACTACATCACGGTTCAGCTCAGATTGATTCGAACACTCCGCGGATTGACTCCAAAGTTCGGCTCCTTTAATGATGCGGAGTTCGACGAGAGCCGCTTCGAGCAGCATCTGGAGGAAAACCCTCGCTTAGCCGAAGCCGCCTGCCGGTATTGGATACAAAAGCTGCAAGCGCGTTTTTACGCAGACGACTACGTATCCGCTGTTGGAGCGGCATCAAAAGCGCATCAGCTTCTCAAGGGATCGGAGTCATCTTTTGACGTGGCAGGGTACCCTTTTTATAGTGCGCTCGCGCACGCCGCGTTTTACTCCTCGGCATCTGTTGAGACGCGGCTTCTGCATCGGGAGGCACTTGCCGCCCACCAGAGACAGCTCGACATCTGGGCAGAGAATTGCCCTGAGAATTTCGAAAATCGCGCTGCCTTGGTTAATGCGGAGGCCGCACGAATCGAAGGCCGGGAGCTCGACGCTGAGCATCTCTACGAACAAGCCATCCGCTCGGCGCACGTAAATGGCTTTGTCCACAACGAGGCGCTCGCTAACGAGCTCGCCGCGCGCTTCTACCTGGCACGCGGTTTAGAGAAAATCGGGCATGCGTACCTGCGCGACGCTCGCTACTGCTACCTCCGTTGGGGAGCAGCCGGCAAGGTGCGGCAACTCGACGAGCTGTATCCGCACCTCAGGGAAGAAGAGGCGCCGTCCGGTCTGACTAGCACGATCGGGGCCCCGGTCGAACAGCTGGATCTGGCTACTGTTATTAAAGTCTCGCAAGCAGTGTCGGGCGAGATTGTCCTGGAGACACTGATCGACGCGCTCATGCGTACAGCGATTGAGCACGCGGGTGCTCAGAGAGGTCTCCTGATTCTTCCTCGAGGCACGGAGCAGCGCATAGAGGCGGAAGCGACAACCAGCGGCGACACTATCATCGTGCGTTTGCGAGTAGCATCCCTGGCCGAGGCAGCAGTGCCAGAATCAATCATCCACTATGTCGCGCGCACGCGCGAGAGCGTGATTCTGGATGACGCGTCGGCGCGGAACCTGTTCTCTGAGGACGAATATATCCGGCAGCAGCACCCGAGATCCATTCTTTGCCTGCCGCTGGTGAAGCAGGCCAAGCTCATGGGCCTGCTCTATCTGGAGAATAACCTGGCGCCCAGGGTGTTCACGACCAAGCGACTGGCTATGCTGGAACTGCTGGCCTCACAGGCGGCAATCTCTTTGGATCACGCCCGGTTGTATGCTGACCTGATCCAGGAAAACAACGATCGGAAAAAGGCCGAAGAAGCGTTGCGTCAAAAGGAGGTTTCCTTACACGAAACGCAAAGCGAGCTGGCTCACGTCGGCCGGGTAACGACGATGGGAGAATTGGCAGCCTCAATTGCTCACGAAGTCAGCCAGCCGCTCGTTGGCGTCGTCGCTAACGCTAGTGCCAGCCTGCGCTTGTTGGCTGGGAATTCGCCTAATCTCGCCGAAGCCTGTGAAGCGATTCGTGCCATTCTTCGCGATGGAAATCGGGCAGCCGATGTGATCTCACGCATGCGCGCCCTCTTCAAGAAGGCTCGCCCCGCAAAGGAACGGCTCAACATCAACGAGGCGATTGAAGAAGTTGTGATCCTGACCCAGGGCGAAGCGCGGAGAAACAAGGTCGCACTCCGGACGGAACTGGCCGCAGATCTTCCTGCGGTCATGGCCGATCGAGTACAAATACAGCAGGTGGTGATGAATCTGATCCTGAACGGCATCGAAGCAATGAGCACGGTAGAAAATCGTGCGCGAGATTTGGTCATCAGGACCCAAAGCAGCGAGGGGAATGAGATCCACGTTTCTGTGCAGGACTCGGGAATCGGTTTTGATCCACTGAGCGCCGCCCGAATCTTCGATGCTTTCCACAGCACCAAACCCGGCGGCATGGGTATGGGGCTCACGATCAGTCGTTCAATTGTCGAAAGTCACGGCGGACAGCTCTGGGCCACATCGAACGACGGTCCTGGCGCAACCTTTCAATTTACGCTTTGAGATGCCCGAGAGATGGCCTTTGCCGGAAATGGTCAGACGTGGACGTCACACCTCGTTGCCGCCGCGAAGCCAAGGTGAAACTTGGCCCTACCGGATCGTTTGGTAGGGACGCGCTTCGTCGCGTCCGTCGACCGCACGTAATATCCCTATTTCTCTGACCCCTTCGAGATGTCTGGGGTCAGACATTTACTTATGACTGAGCTTGCCGGGGAAACAGCGGCGAAGCCGAGACAGAGCATAGCCTAGGCTGAGCTTGCGAGGCCTAGGAGATTCGGCGGGTGATTGACGGATTGCGTACCACAACCAAACAGCCTCGCAGGGTGATGCCGCCGGTCCAACCTTCCGCGCCTTCAGCGCTCGACGTTTTGGGTTGGCTGTTCCTAGGCCTCGCAAGCTCAGCCTAGGCTAAAATCTGTCAACCGCTTCGCGGCCAAATCCTACAGGCGCTAGGCCGCCTTCGCAAGCTACGGCGCGCCTCGACAACCATGAGGTTGGGAAGGTCTGGTATGCGGCCGCGACGTAGGCTTTGCGGAGTCGGGCTACCTCTGTCTCGGCTTCGCCGCTAAAACAATGTGCTTTCAATTCAACGGTGTTCTCTTTTACATTTTTTGCTCGAGCCTTTTCACGAGTTTGCCGATGCGCCGCTTTAGATTCCTCGGCGATTGCGACCGACCGAGGCAATCGTCCAAGAGGGACCACCACTATGACAAAACTGCCGCCCGAAGTACGCCTGCAATCTTGGGGCGAAGAGTTCGCCAACAGCCTTAGCTCCGGAATCGGGCTGATGGCCATCATCGCCGGGATTCCGCTGCTCGTTGGTTCCGCAATTCAACGACGAAACGAATTCAGTCTGGCCGGCGCGATCGTTTTCGCGGCGGCGATGGTGACACTGTACCTTACATCGACAATTTATCACGCGTTGCCACGAGGCAGGATTAAGTGTCTCTTCCGTCTGTTGGATCACTCGGCAATCTTCCTGCTGATTGCGGGCACATATACACCCTTCGCACTCGGAGCCCTACGCGGTGCTTGGGGTTGGACGCTCTTTGGCGTTGTCTGGTGTCTGGCTATCCTCGGCATAGGCTTCAAAGTCTTTGGAGGCTTGAAATTCCGACGGCTCTCGATTTTGTGGTACGTCTGTATGGGCTGGATGGCATTGTTCGCCATTCGCCTGTTTTGGCTGCATGTAGGATTCCATGGATTGCTCTGGATTATATCTGGAGGCCTCGCCTACACTTCAGGAATCGCGTTTTACTTGGCGAAGCGTCTTCCCTACAGCCACTTGATCTGGCATCTTTTCGTCAGCGCCGGAACAGCCTGTCATTTCTGCGCCGTCCTCTGGTATGCAGGGTAGGATTGACTTGCTTTTTCGGGCGATACAGCCGAGGCTCGCGTTCCGTTTGCTCTAATTCGCAGCACGGCAGATTGTCAGGTGAGGCCTTCCTCAATGGCGATTTGAACCTGGTCCACTAGTGTCCTAAAAGCTTCAAATTTACTATGCCCACGGAAAGTTCGATTGTAACCGAAGGAAAGATCGTCGCTGTGCTACCCGGAACCATGTTCCGCGTTGAGCTTGCTAATCAACATCTCGTGCTCGCTCACATCTCGGGAAAAATGAGGAAGCGATTCATCCGCCTTACAACGGGAGATCGGGTCAAGCTTGAGATGTCTTCGTACGACCTTGGAAAAGCGCGTATCATTTACCGCCTCGGCTAGTGCACGCGGTTGGTGAACAACCCGCCTGGGCTCGGCTACTGGTTCGCCGCGTCCTGGCTGCAGGCCTAGGCCAAGGTGAAACTTGGCCCTGCCGTACCTTGGCGCGGCGCCTTCTACGAATCCCCTTCCTGGTCGTTCTGTTCTGTCTGCGAGCCTTCCTCCATCTTTCGGAGCACTTCTGTCATATCTTCAACCTCGCTCCAAACATCAAGACTTACGTAGATCGGGGCGCGCTGCTGAATCGCCATCGCGATACAATCGCTGGGCCGCGCATCTATCTCGATGATCTTCTTCTGTTGGGATTCGTTCTCCGCGCTGAGGACAAGTCTCGCAAAATAGGTTGTCAGCTTGAGATCGTTGACGATCACCCTTTCGATCTTTGCTCCGAGGGCTCGCAAGATATTCGCCAGCAGATCGTGCGTTAGCGGTCGCTCCTTTTGCGTCCCTTGCATAAACATCGCGATCGCTGTTCCAACGCTCTGATCGACGAACATCACGAATACCTTGTCCTCGTTGCCAAGGAAAACTGCGTAGCCGCCGCTGGTCGCAGCCACCGCACGGACCTGAACTTCGACAACGGGCTTACTCATACTTCAAGTTCACCTACTCGCCTTCCCAGTTTTGGCACGTTGTCGTGAAGGGGTCGAGATGTTTTGCACTTGGAATACTTGCCATACCCGCGGTTTGTTTTCCTTGTCCCGGAGGGACTGCACGATGGCGGCCTGGCACGAAGTGCCTGGAATACGTAAGAAAAAGGAGCCCGTCCCGGAGGGACGGTGTGATTAAGTATTCTAAGTGCCGAAGCTCAGAAAGTCGTGCTCGTGCTCCTGCTCGAGAATTCTGCCTATCTCGCGGTCAGAGTAATGGAACAAAATAATTGCCTAAGGATCGGGCTCTCTTTTCGGCGCCGAAGTGCCACAGATCGAGCACGAGCACGACGACGAGCACGAGCACGATTCCGCCAGCTTCGGAATCTGTATGGAGTCGACAGCGGCTCCTACCCAACCATCCCGTCCCTTCGGGACGGATCGCTTCTTTTTACGCCATTCCAGGCACTTCGTGCCTGGCCGCCTTCGCAGACTACGGCGCGCCCGACAGCCAGGGGTTTGCGAAACCATCTTCTGCGGTCGCGACGTAGGCTTTGCGGAGTCGGGCTACTCTCATGCGTCCCTCCGGGACAATAAGTCGCCGGGATCAATCCTCACCGGACAGGACCGAGTCTGGCAGTGTGGCGGAGGGGGCTGTGACCATGGCAGTGACGGCGAGCGAAAGCAGAAGGATCGCGCTACTCGTCCAGAAGGGAGCTTTTCCGAAGTCCAGGGTGTGCTGAGCATTAGACGAGACTAACCATCCGCCCAGGATTGGACCAAGGCAGCGACCCAAGCTCGCGCCTGATTGCATCAAGCCGAGAACGCGGCCCTGGTGGTATTTATCAACCGTTTGCGAAACCAATCCGCTCATGGTGGGATTTACCAATGCGTTCCCCACCGCGATGCCGACCCCGGTGAGGAGCAAGGTCGCGATCCGTTCCGTCAGCGGCAGGCTGAAAATACTGGCCGCCAATAAGGCCATTCCAACCGTCGCCAACCGCTTCTCGCCAAACCGGCCGACTAACGGTCCAAGAAGGCCGCCTTGAACGATTACGCTAATCGCGCCGACTCCAGCAAAGATATAACCATTCTGACTCGCATCGAAACCGAAGCGGTCTTCGGTGAAGATGGCGAAAAAGGATGTCAGAATCGCAAACCCGGTCATGAAGAGAAAGTAGCTGGCAATCAGCGAGCCGATCGTGCGGCTTTGCGTCGCTCCGGACTTAGGCAAGAGATGCGGACGCATCGGAGGCGCCTCGGCGTCTGGCGGCAAGGTTTCTGGCAGGACAAAAAAGATCAACAAGGCGTTGGCCGCCGCCAACGCGCCGGCAAAATAAAACGGCGCGGAAAGGGAGACTTTGCTCAAGATTCCGCCGAGCAATGGCCCACAGATAAAACCCATGCCAAACGCCGCTCCCAACCAACCGAGAGCGCGGGAGCGCTTTTCTGGCGAGGTGACATCAGCGACATAGGCTTGCGCGGCGGAAGTGTTCGCTCCAAAGATCCCGTCGATACTTCTTGCGACAAAGAGCCAGAAGACGCTCTTCGCTGCGCCCATGATAAAGAAACCGGTGGCCTGTCCAATCGTGCTCAGTAGGAGGATCTTGCGTCGCCCGAAACGATCCGCCAACCAACCGGCCAATGGGGCGAAGATGAAGCCCATGCCGGAGTAGATCGCGAGCAGCGCTCCAATCGTAATGGGGGAAGCACCAAAACGCTCCGTATACAGGGGTAAAACAGGTACGACGATTCCAAATCCCACCATGTCGACGAAGACGGCCAGGAAGAGAATTGGCAAAGGGGGAAAACGATGGAATGGCGAAGCACGCATCGGTCGATTTCAGTCCGGCCGGCTGAACCACCGTCCGCGGGCTAGAACCGTTTTACAGCTAGGTTGAAAGGCTGCGCCCCTGCTCCCTGGAGTTTCGGATATTGGATCCGCCCCAGTCGGCGATAGCGCGAATTACGGGCGCGAGTTTTTTACCTTTCTCGGTCAACGTGTAAGCAAAGCGTGGGGGGTGCCGCTGGTAAAGGGTCGCCTGAATTAGACCGCTACTCTCCAGCATCTTTAGCCGGCTCGAGAGAACATTGGTCGGAATATTTTCTGGAGACGCCAGAAACTGCTGAAATTTGGAGCTACCAAACAGCATGTCTCGCACGATCAAAAGGCTCCACCGGTCGCCCAGCAAATCCAAGGTGCGCGCGACCGGGCAGGCCGATCGCCACTGTTCGACCGATTTATCGTTATTCATCGTCGGCTCAAGATATCGAAAAACAATTCACTTGCAAACGCGAAGTTATTGGCTTATCACTTGCTCGTTGAAAGTCACTTGTTATATGCAACTCAATTGATTTATGAATTCACCTGCTTTCTTCCAATTTGAGCTCGGCCGCGCCCAAGCACATCTCGCAAAGCTTTTTGTGACCCCGCCTACTCCACCTTCCGCGGATGCGGCCAGTGTCGGGGGCGCTCGGCTTCGGTGGCGTAGCGCCGCGGCGCATCTTCAGCGTCCAACAACGAGCACGCGCTGATATTCATTTCGATTTGCGGAAAGCTTGGTGCCAGCGTCCCGAACGCGACGTTTCGTTCGTCGAATCGTTGAACCGAGAAAATTAAGACAAGGATTACGACAGATCGAGCAACAACGGACCGCTCCCCTAGATACCGATCTTTATTTACCAAACGCGAAAAATGTGTCGGCTCTGAACGGCAGGTAATCAAAAAGAGAGAGTAAGATGACAGCATTCATTTTTCTGAGCGGTTTCATGGTATTTCTCACGCTCGTTTCCGTATCGAGATAATCCAGCCTGCACTTTCAATGCCCGGGGATGGTAAAGATTCCCATCCCTGCAAGGCTCTCATCGCGGATGTTGCCATTGTCCGCATCTCTATGAAACGCCAAGCACGCTGGATTGCTCTTGGTCGATAAGCGCGCCGGTCATCGGAATCGAAGCATCGCTGAGCAGGAACAACGTTAGGCGGGCGACGTCTTCCGGTTGGATGAGGCGACCCCATGGCATCCGCGACTCGGCTTCCGCTAGCCATGACTCGCCCTTTCCCAGCTTGATGGCCTGCATCTCCCGTTCTCCAGGGGTATCCGTCCAGCCGAGGTTGATGCCGCAAATACGAATCCGGTCCTTTCTATGCGCAAAAGCAGCGTTCTTGGTGAGAAGGGACATCGCAGCCTTAGTAGCACCGTAAACCGCCAGATTAATCGAGGCTCCATGGGCCTGGAACGACAAGATATTGACGATCGAACCGGGCGCCTTGCGCTCTTTGAGATGGCGTATCAAACCCTGCATCAGAAACATCGGCGCGCGTGTGTTCACGGCGAACAGATGATCAAACAAATAGGTGTCTGCCCCAGCGACAGAGCCTCGCTCGCTGAGCCCCGCCGCATTAACCAGCCCGTCCAGTCTGCCAAACTGCTCGATTGCCGCGGATATGATCCTACTGGGCGCGTCCTGATCCTCGAGATCAGCGGCTACGAAGGCCGTCTTCGCTCCCAGTTTCAATATTTCGGGGACGACTTCTTCGCGGCCCTTTGCGTTACGATCCGTGAGAACAATTGCTGGCGCGCCCGAGCGTGCGGCTTCAAGCGCAACTGCTCGTCCCACACCCTGCGTCGCTCCCGTGACGAGCAAGACTTTGTCATCAACACGAACTTGCATTTTAGTTTTCTGAATGTTGAAAAAATCTAAGGTGCTGCAGCAATGGGTCAAGGACCTTGCTCGTGAAGACAGTTGATTAGTGCTTCGCCGGTTCTGGGATTTCGCTAAAGAATTGTTGGAGTGTTTCCAGATCAGAGTACTTGAGCACTGCGTTCTTTAGTGACAACAACGAGGCTCCCTTCGCTTTGGTCGCGTCTGTACAAATCGCAACCGCTTCGAGCTTCGGGTTCGGCCGAATGATCCGGTAGCCGCAAGAAGTAATGCAGATCGTCTCACGCGCGGTGACAGTTATCTTTCCTCCTTTCTCCGACCAGAGGTTTTGCCATCTCAGCGGTGACGCGAAATGGAATTCCGTACCCGCGTGGATGCCTCCCAGAACCCAGGCGTCGTTTGCGAGCAAAGACCAATCTTTCGCGCTAAGAATGCTCCCCTGAGAGTCGGGATCTTCGCCCATCGTCGTAAGGTTTTCCTGCATGATTAAATCGATACCAGGAAATGTCTCGTCGGAAGGTTTCCAAACTCCGGTATCAGAATCAAACGCCAATCGACCTACCACCGCGACTCCGAACTGCACCTGATTCCCATCGATATCCTTGAGCTTTGTGCCCCCACTCGCGTGCAGGTAAATCTTGTAAGCCGCCTCGAGTTTGCGCGATGGGAGTGGGTCGTTGTAATACTGACCACACGCGTTCACGTCCGCTTGAAAGGATTCCAGAGATTGATACATCGTTAGTGCACCGTCTCGCATATAATGGTGACGTCGCCGCAGGTCAGTTGGCTGTTTTTCAAGGCGGTCCGAGCCGGACTGGCGGTAACGAAGCGCCCATATCTGGATTCATATGGGTCGAGCGAGCAACGCGGAAAAACAGCCAACTG
>Ga0213878_10000396_pt1 | contig 16620 bp, 14 predicted proteins | sample VelepicoBEBS_R02_FD_161053 | JGI IMG/M metagenome (GOLD analysis project Ga0213878, IMG submission 161053) | Vellozia epidendroides bulk soil microbial communities from rupestrian grasslands, the National Park of Serra do Cipo, Brazil - BS_R02 | ecosystem: Environmental > Terrestrial > Soil >... | reverse complement strand
GCCGAAGGACTCGCGCGCGAGCGCGAGCGCTTCGTCGAGCTGCTCGCATCTGAGCAGTCGCGGGCGCGGATCCATCTGTTCTTCGCGGAGCGCGAGGCGGCGAAGCTGCCCGACGGCGGGACGGCCGAACCGTTCTCGGTCGCGACGGCCGCGGTGATCGGCGGCGGGACGATGGGGACCGGGATCGCGATGGCGTGCGCGAACGCCGGCGTGCGCGTGCGCTTGGTGGACGTGAAGCCCGAGCTGCTCGAGCGCGCGCGCGGGATCATCGCCGGCAACTACGCGGCGACGCAGCGCAAGGGCAAGCTCACGCAGGAGGAGGCTGACGCGCGTCTCGGCCGGATCGCGTTCGAGACCTCGCTCGACGCGGCGGCGGACGTCGATCTGGTCATCGAGGCGGTGTTCGAGGAGATGCCGGTCAAGCAGGAGGTCTTCCGCGCGCTCGACGGGATCGCGCGCGACGGGGCGATCCTCGCGACGAACACCTCGACGCTCGACGTCGACGCGATCGCGGCGGTGACGCGCCGGCCCGAAGACGTCGTCGGGATGCACTTCTTCAGCCCGGCGAACGTGATGAAGCTGCTCGAGATCGTGCGCGGCGCGCGCAGCTCGCGCACGACGATCGCGCGCGCGCTCGGGATCGCGAGGCAGCTCAAGAAGGTCGGCGTCGTCGCGGGGAACTGCGACGGCTTCATCGGCAACCGGATGCTGCACCCGTACTTGCGCGAAGCGTCGTTCCTGTTGGAAGAGGGCGCTTCGCCGCAGCAGGTGGACCGCGTGATCCGCGAGCTCGGGTTCCCGATGGGGCCGTTCCAGATGGCCGATCTCGCCGGACTCGACGTCGGCTGGCGGATTCGCAAGGGGAAGCACGCGATCGCGCCGCCGGTCGGGCGCTACTCGAAGATCGCCGACGAGCTGTGCGAGCTCGGGCGCTTCGGCCAGAAGACCGGCGCGGGATTCTACCGCTACGAGAGCGGCGACCGCACGCCGCAGCCCGATCCGTTCCTCGACGAGCTGATCGCGCGGCTCGCGGGCGAAGCGGGGATCGTGCGTCGCAGCGTCGGCGACGACGAGATCCTCAAGCGCTGCATGTATCCGCTGATCAACGAGGCGGCGAAGATCCTCGACGAGGGGATCGCGGCGCGGTCCGGCGACGTCGACGTGGTGTGGGTCTACGGCTACGGCTTCCCTGCGTGGCGCGGCGGCCCGCTGCGCTGGGCCGATTCGATCGGGCTGTCTTCCATCGTGGAGGATTTGAGCGCGTTCGAGCGCGAGCACGGCGGCGCGTGGACGCCCGCGCCGCTGCTCCGCGAGCTGGCCGCGAGCGGCGGCACGTTCGGCGCCCTTCGACAAGCTCAGGGTGACACGAAGACTCAGAGTGACAGGATCGCAAGGAAGGAGACGGCACATGCGTGAGGCGGTGATCGTGTCGACGGCGCGGACGCCGATCGGCAAAGCGTTCCGCGGCGCGTTCAACGACACGCACGGCGCGACGATGGCCGGTCACGTGATCGACCACGCGGTGCGGCGCAGCGGGCTCGATCCCGCCGAGATCGAGGACGTGATCCTCGGCTGCGCCGATCCCGAAGGCGCGACCGGTCACAACATCGCGCGCATCGCGGCGATCCGCGCCGGCCTGCCGGTGACGACGGCCGGGACGACGGTGAACCGGTTCTGCAGCAGCGGCTTGCAGGCGATCGCGTTCGCCGCGCAGCGCGTGATCGTCGACGGCGTCCCGGCGCTGGTCGCGGGCGGCGTCGAGTCGATCAGTCTCGTGCAGCCCCACATGAACAAGTACCGGCTCTACGAGGAATGGCTGAAAGAGCACAAGCCCGAGCTGTGGATGCCGATGATCGAGACCGCCGACATCGTCGCAAAACGCTACGCGATCAGCCGCGAGCGCCAGGACGAGTACGCGCTGATGAGCCAGCAGCGCACCGCCGCCGCCCAGCGCGCCGGCCGCTTCGACGCGGAGATCGTCCCGCTCCGGACGCGCAAGAAAATCCCCGCCCCGGCGATGGCAGCGGCAGGCGCAAAGAGCGGCCCGCCGTCGAACGGCTCCAAAACCGCGGCCAACCCGAATGTCACCCTGAGCTCAGCCCGTCCTGAGCCTGTCGAAGGATCGAAGGGTGAGCCGCAGCCGGAATGGACCTACGAAGACGTCCTCCTCACGAACGACGAAGGCAACCGTCCCGACACGACGCTCGAAGGCCTGGCGAAATTGCAGCCGGTGCGCGGCCCCGAATACTTCATCACCGCCGGGAACGCGAGCCAACTCTCCGACGGAGCGTCGGCGTGCGTCGTGATGGACGCGAAGCTCGCCGAGCAGCGCAACATCGAGCCGCTCGGCTATTTTCGCGGGATGGCGGTGAGCGGGCTCGAGCCGGACGAGATGGGGATCGGTCCAGTCTTCGCGATCCCGCGCCTGCTGGAACGGCAAGGCCTGGCGATCGACGACATCGACTTGTGGGAGCTGAACGAGGCGTTCGCCGTGCAGGCGCTGTACTGCCGCGAGCGGCTCGGCATCCCGCTCGAGAAGTACAACGTCGACGGCGGCGCGATCTCCATCGGACACCCGTACGGAATGAGCGGCGCGCGGATGACCGGCCACGCGCTGATCGAAGGCAAGCGCCGCGGCGCGAAGCGCGTCGTCGTGACCATGTGCATCGGCGGCGGCCAAGGCGCCGCGGCGCTGTTCGAGATCGCCTGACCGGTTAGCGCGGCAGCGTTGCGCGCGCGATCCGCCCGGCCTGGCCTTCGTTGTAGTACAGCCGGCCTTCGCGGTCGCTCGTCAGCATCGCGACCGGATCGTTCTCGTGACCGTCGCTCGGATAGACGAGATCGTGGTATTGCGTGACGGTGCCGGCGCGGATTCGCGCGAGCACCATGCCGTGGAAAAGCGTGAACCACATGGCGCCGTCACGGCCCGCGATGATCCCGCCGATCGACGAGCGGTGCGGTATGCCGCGCCCGTATTCGGTGATCACGCCACCGGTCGTGATTCGCCCGACGCGATCCCGGATCTCGGTGAACCAAAGCGCACCGTCGGAGCCGACGACGATGAACTGCGGCCCGCTGTAGTTCGGCGTGAGTCCTCGGCGGAACACGCGGCGTCCGCCGCGTGCGTCGAAGCGGGCGATGAGATCGTGCCACGTATCCGTCATCCACAACGCGCCGTCGGGGCCCCGAACCACGGAGCTTGGACTGATTCCGTAAACGTCGGGGGAGACCGCGTGGCGCCGGTCGGCGAAGCATGCGAACGTGAGTTCCGCGCTCACGCATCCGTGCGCGTCGACCCATGTGACCTGGCCATTCGGTCCCATCCTGCGAATGCGGTCGTCCCAAACGACGCCGATCAGCACACCGTCGCCGTCCGCGACGAAGACCCCGATCGGTTGGCCGTCCAAGTAATGGCCGGGCCGCATGTCCTCGACGGGATTCCAGAATTCTTCGAAGCGCCCGTCGCGGCCTATCCGCGCGATGCGCGGGTGCCACGCGAACGTCTCGCGGAACCAGACGGCGCCGTCGGACGTCACGGCGACGGCGTCCGGCGTATTTCGCGGGTCGAGGCCGGGAAGCAAGACCGCTCCGATGCGGTCGTCTTTTGCGCCGTACTCGATGACGCTGGGCCGATGACTCGGCGCGGCTGCGCCTAGCGCACACGCGCACACGAGCGCGATCAGCGTGCGGACGAGCGGAAGCGGCGTGCGCGGCCGGCTCACAGCGACAGGACGCCGTCCGGCGGCGGCGACGTGTAGAGCCGCGCGACGTCGGCGGCTCGGTTCTGCAGCACGCGGCGCTGGTTCACCGAGCCCTTGTCGGTGATCTCGCCGCGAGCGCCGTCGGGCGGCGCGTCCGCGATCAGGGCGCGCGCGACGCGCGTCGAGCTCGCGGCGTTGCGCGCGTTGTGGCGGGCGAGCGCCGCGCGGACGCGTTCCGGCGCGGACGCGTCGTTCGCGAGCGCGCGCGGGACGAAGACGATCGCGGTGAGCTCGTCGCGGTCGGCGCCGGCGAAGACGACGTCCTCGATCGCGCCTTCGCCGGCTTCGATGACGTCGAGGCGCAGCAGGCCGGCGTTGACCCACGTCCCCGACGACAGCTTGAAATTCTCCGCGAGCCGCCCGCCGAAGACGATCCCGCGCGAAGGATCGTGCTCGTCGAGCAACGCGCCGGCGTCGCCGGTCTTGAAGAAACCGTCCTCGTCGAATGCCGCGGCCGTCGCGTCCGCGTTGCGCCAGTAGCCCGGCGTCACGCTCGGTCCGCGCACGCGCAGCTCGAAGCGGTCTTCGAACGGCGCGAGCTTCACCTCGACGCCCGGCACCGGCGTGCCGACCGTCTCGCGCGCCGCGGGGCGCTCGCCCCACACTGCGGTCGCCATCGGTGCCGTTTCTGTGAGGCCCCAGGCCGAGACGACGGGGACATCGCGACCGGCGTAGCGCCGCGCCAGCGCGTCTAGCCGAGCGCGCAGCGACTCGGGGATGCTCGCACCGGCGTTGAGCAGGATGCGCAGGCGCGAGAAGAACGTCGTCGCGAGCGCGTCGTCTGCTTCAAGCGCCTCGAACAGCAGCGCCCAGCCGCGCGGCACGTTGAAGTAGAACGTCGGCGCGATCTCGCGCAAGTTGCGCAGCGTCGTCGCGAACGCCTCGGGTGCGGGCTTCCCCGCGTCGACGTACATCGTGCCGCCGTTGCGCAGCACGATGCCGAAGTTCTTGTTGCCGGCCGCGACATGGCTCCACGGCGCCCAGTCGACCAGCACCGGATCGCGAACCGCGTCGGGCCAGACCTGCTCGACCATCGTCTGGTTGGCGCAGAGCATCCGGTGCGTGATCATCACGCCCTTCGGCGTCCCGGTCGAGCCGGACGTGAAGAGAATTTTCGCAACCGAGTCGGCGGTCAGCGCGGCGTTTGCGCAGTCCGCGAAATCGGGATCGGATCCGCCGCCGCCGTCGCCCGCGAGCTGCGGTGCGCCCGCGAAGATCGGCACGTACGGCGCCGTCTCGGCGAAGCGCTCGGCGTGGGCGGCATCGGGCACGAACGCCGCGAACGGCGCGAGCACTTCGAGCAGCGCATGCAGCCGCGCGGGGTCGGAGCCGGGGCGCACGTAGCCGGTCGAGATCGGTGAGGCGGGGACGCCGGCGTAGATCGCGCCGAGCGTGACGAGCGCGTGATCGATCCCGTTCTCGGCGACGATCGCGAGCGGGCGCTCCGGCGAGCCGCCCGCGTCGAGCAGCGCCGCGCCGATGCGGCGCACGCGTTCCAGCGCCTGCGCGTACGTGATGGTGCGCCACACGTCGTCGTCGCGCTCGGCGAGGAACACGGCATCGGGTTTCGCCCCTGCCCAATGAATCAGATCGTCGGTGACGCGTTCCGGATACGGCCGCAGCGCGACGTCCGATCGCAGGATCCGCGCGGACCTCTCGGTTCGCGCCGTGGTCACCGCGGCGCCATGCGGAGCGCGCCGTCGAGGCGAATCGTCTCGCCGTTCAAGTACGCGTTCTCGCAGCCGTGGACGACCAGCTGCGCGTACTCGTCGGCGCTGCCGAGGCGCTTCGGGAACGGGATCGACGCGCCGAGCGACGCTTGCGCCTCCGGCGGCAGCTCGCCGAGCAGCGGCGTCTGGAACAATCCGGGCGCGATCGTCAGCACGCGCACGCCGAACTGCGCGAGCTCGCGCGCGAGCGGCAGCGTCAGCGCCGCGATCCCGCCTTTGGACGCAGCGTACGCGGCTTGACCGATCTGGCCGTCGAACGCCGCGACCGAGGCCGTCATCACGACGACGCCGCGCTCTCCGCTCTCGAGCGGGTCGAGCGCGGTCATCGGTGCGGCCGCCAGCCGCGTGACGTTGAACGTGCCGACGAGATTCACGCGGATCACGCGCTCGAACTCCTCGAGCGGCATCGGACCGTCGCGGCCGATCATCCGGCGCGCCGTCCCGATCCCCGCGCAGTTCACGACGATCCGTGCATCGCCGTGCGCGGCGCGCAAGCGTTCCAGCGCCGCCGCGACACCGTCCGGATCGCTGACGTCGCACGCCGCGGCGGTTCCGCCGGTCTCCGCGGCGACCGCTTCGGCGCGCGCGGCGTCGCGGTCGAGGATGCCGACCTTCGCGCCGAGCGACGCGAGCCGTCGCGCCGTCGCCGCACCGAGGCCCGACGCGCCGCCGGTGACGACCGCCGTCTGTCCCGCGACGTTCACGTGCGGCTCACCTTCGCGGCGCGCTTCTCGAGGAACGCGTGCACGCGTCGCTTCGCTTCCTCGTCGGTGGCGGCGGCGGCGGCGACGAGCGCTTCGGTGAGATAGCCGATCGACGCGGGCGCGTCGGCGATCCGCGGCAGCGCTTGCAGGATCGCGAAGTTCGAGATCGGCGCGTTCGCCGCGATCCGGTGCGCGAGCTCGAGCGCTTTCGCGCGGCCGGCGCCGTCGTCGACGAGGTACTGGCTGATCCCGAACGCCTCTCCCGCCTCGGCGTCGTGGACGCGGCCGGTCAGCAGCATGTCCATCACGCGCGCCGTCCCGATCAGCCGCGGCAGCCGAACCGATCCGCCGCCGCCCAGGAAGATCCCGCGCTGCCCTTCGGGGAGCGCGTAGAACGCCGAGCGCTCGGCGACACGCACATGGCATGCCGCGGCGAGCTCGAGCCCGCCGCCGATCGTCGCGCCGTGCAGCACCGCCACGACGGGTAACGTCCCGAGCTCGATCGCCTCGAACGCGCGGTGCCAGAGCCGCGAGTGCGCGATCGACGCGGGCAGATCGCGCGACTCGACGTCGTTGAGGTCGAGCCCGGCCGAGAAGTGCTCGCCGGCCGCGCAGAGGACGAGCGCGCGGATCCCCTCGGGCGGGGCGGCGGCGAAGCGCTCGAGCGCGAGCACGGTCGCGTCGTCGAGCGCGTTGCGCTTCTCGGGCCGGCGCAGCTCGAGGATCCCGACGTCGCCGTCGCGGCTGAACGCCAACGACGGCGGGAGCGCCGGCTGAGCGGACGGTGTGAGCAGCGGCAACGGAGCACCTCGGCGGACGTTTATGCGATATAACCATGAAGGCGGACCGGGGTCAAGGCGCGTCCCCGCGAAGAGCGGCGCGTGGAGCCGCTTCAGCCCGAGGTCGCCGGCGAGTTCGGACCGCTCGACCAGTACGTCGGATACGCGCTGCGCCGCGCGCAGCTCAAAGTCTTCCAGGATTTCATCGACGCGCTCGCCGCGCTCGATCTGCGCCCGGCGCACTTCTCGGTTCTGACCGTGATCGACGCGAACCCGGGGCTGCTGCAGTCCCAGGCGTGTGTCGCGCTCGGCATCCAGAAGGCGAACCTCGTCCCACTCCTAGACGCGCTGCAGCGCCGCGGCCTGCTGCGCCGCGTCGCGCGCAACGGCCGCGCGAACGGCCTGCACCTCACGGACGCGGGCCGCAAGCTGCTGCTGCGCGCGCGCCGCCTGCACGACCGGCACGAGCGCCGCGTCAGCGCGGTGCTGTCGGCGGTCGAGCGCAAGCGGCTGCTCGCCGCGCTGAACCGCATCGCGGGACTCGGTGACGAGGCCGCTAGCGCAGGCCGAGCAGACGCGCGGCGTTCTCTTTCAGGATCAGCGGCCGCACCTCGTCGCGGATCGGGAGCGCCGCGAAGTCGCGCAGCCAGCGCTCGGGGGTGATCAGCGGGTAGTCGGAACCGAACAGCACCTTCTCGCGCAGCAGCGTGTCGGCGTACCGCACGAGCGTCGGCGAGAAGTACTTCGGCGACCAGCCGGAGAGATCGATGTGCACGAGCGGCTTGTGCAAGCAGATCGAGATCGCTTCGTCCTGCCACGGAAACGACGGGTGCGCCATCACGATCGGGAGATCCGGGAAGTCGACCGCGACGTCGTCGATCGGCATCGGGTCGCCGTACTTCAGCCGCACGCCGCCGCCGCCGCGCACGCCCGTCCCGATCCCGCTGTGCCCGGTGTGGAAGATCACCGGCAGCCGCGCGGCCTGCACGAGCTCGTAGAACGGGTAGACGCGCCGGTCGTTCGGCGAGAACTCTTGCAGCGGCGGATGGAGCTTGAAGCCGCGCGCGCCGGCGCGGATGAGCCGCTCCGCCTCGGCGAGCGCAGCAGGCCCGCGCAGCGGATCGACGCCGGCGAACGGGATCAGCACGTCGGGATGCGCGGCGGCCGCGGCCAGGACGCCGTCGTTCGGGAACACCGGGCGCCCCGTGAGCCGCTCGTCGACGGTGAACACGACGCACGCCATGTTCCGCGCCCGGTACTGCGCTGCGATCTCGTCGAGCGCCAGCGGGACGTCGGCGGTGCCGAAGTAGCGTCGTGCCGCGCCGGCCGCTTCGCTCTCCTCGCCTTCGGGCGCGTGCGCGTGGACGTGGACGTCGATCGCGGCCAGCGCGTCGACGTCGATGGCGGTGCTCATGGTCGCGGTTCCTCGCCTCGGAACGAAAGGTTGTTTGACAGAACGCTTCGCGTGGTGCTACCTTGCGGTTCAGCGGACTTCGGATTCCTGCTTGGAGGATTCGTATGACCAGAACGCTCGTCATGGCGCTCGCGACCGCCTGCATCGCCTCGCTCGCCGCCGGCGCGACCACCGCCCCGTCGAGCGCCGCGCCGGAACCGATCAAGCTGGCGGCGATCCTCTCGACCAGCGGACCGTCGGCGCCGCTCGGCGTCCCGGAGTCGAACGCCGTGAAGCTCGCCGAGCGCGAGATCAACGCGCACGGCGGGATCAACGGCCGGCCGGTGCAGTTCGACATCGTCGACGACGGTGCGAAGGCCGACGTCGCGGCACAGCTGGCGACGCAGATGATCGCCAGCGGCCACGTCGCGATCTTCTGCGGGACGCGCACCGACACCAGCGCGGCCGTCGCGCGCGTCACCGCCGCGGCGAACGTGCTGCAGCTCTACACGACGCCGACCGAGTCGCTGTGGCACACGCCGCGCGGCGTGGTGAAGAACGTGTTCCAGGTGAATCCGCGCGACCAGCTCGAGGCGATCTCGCTGCTGAGCTTCGCGAAGTCGCGGCTGCACGCGAAGAACGTCGCGATCCTGCACGACGAGAACCTGTACGGAACGGGCGGCGCGACGATCGCCACAGCCGAGGCGAAGGCGCTCGGGATCAACGTCGTCGCGCAAGAGAGCTATCCGGGGACCGCGACGGACTTCACGCCGCAGATCGTGAAGCTGCGCGGTGCGAAGCCGGACGCGGTCGTGCTGTGGGGCGCTACGACGACGCCCGGCCTCGCGATCAAAGCGGCGCGCACACTCGGTCTCAACGTGCCGATTCTCGGCTCGTCGGGGATCCTCTCGCCGGCGATCTTGAACGTCGCGGGCGGCGGCGCGGCGGGTGAGGTGTACTCCGCCTCGCCGCTGGCCGGCGCGCCGAGCGCGGAGCAGCGCGCGTTCGCGTCGCTGTACGACAAGGAATACCATCAGCCGATCGTCTCGTTCGCCGCGAACGGCTGGGACGCGGCGCAGATCATCTTCGCCGCGCTGCGCGAGGCGAAAGGAAAGACCGACGGCCGCAGCCTCGCGAGCGCGCTCGAGGGCGGCAAGGAGCTGCCGCTGGTCGACGGAACGTACAAGTTCTCGCCGAGCGATCACAACGGCTTGGTCCCCGGAGACGTGCACATCGCGAAGGCGAACAACGGCACCTGGGGCAACCCTTAAACTCGTTTGCTGCAGCTGCTGATCGCCGGGCTCACCGTCGGCAGCGAGTACGGCCTGATCGCGCTCGGGATCCATATCATCTTGCGCGCGACCCGCGCGGTGAGCTTCGCGCAAGGCGAGTTCGCAATCGTCGGCGGATTGATCGCGCTGAGCATCGTCGATGCGCTGCACGTCTCGGTGTGGATCGCGCTGGCCGGCGCGACGCTCGCCGGTTTCGCGCTCGGCATCGCGTTCGAGCGCGTCGTGCTGCGCCCCGCCGGCCGCGCCGGCGAGACCGGTGCGACGATCGCCACCATCGGCACCGTGTTTGTGCTGCTGTACGGCCACGCGCTGGTGCCGAGCTGGGGATCGGAGCCGCACCCATTCACCCCGTTCTGGCCGAGCTCCAACGTCACCCTGAGCTTGTCGAAGGGTGAGCCTCCGCTCGTCATACCGGCGCAGTCCATCTGGGTCGCCGCCCTGCTCGCCGTCGCGCTGGTCGCGCTGTATCTCTTCTTCGAGCGCACGTACTACGGCAAGGCGATCCGTGCCGCCGCCGACAACCCGCTCGGCGCGCGCTTGATCGGGATCGACGTGCGGTCGACGCGCGCGATCAGCGTCGGGCTCGGGATCGCGCTCGCCGCGTACGCCGGGACGATCATCGGGCCGATCACGCTGGTCGGCGGCGCGGCGGGGTTCGCGCTGACGATCAAAGGCTTCGTCGCCGCGATCCTCGGCGGTCTCGAGTCGCCGGTCGGATGCGTCGCCGGCGGCCTCGTCGTCGGCGTGCTCGAGGCGTTGGTGACCGCGCAATTCGGGAACGACGTCGCCGAGCCGATCGTCTACGCGCTGCTGCTGGTCATGCTGCTGGTGCGTCCGCAAGGGCTGTTCGGTCGGCGCGACGCGGTGCGCGATTGACGGCGCGGCTGCGCGACGACGCCCGAATGCTCGCCGCGTTCGCGGTCGTCGTCGTGGTGTTCGGCGTCGTCGCGCGCGCCGATGCGGGCTTGGTGCAAGCGGGGACCTACGTCGCGATCTTCGCGCCCGCGGCCATCGGGCTCTCGGTCCTGCTCGGCAACGTGAATCAAATCTCGGTCGGACAAGCCGGCTTCTTCGGGATCGGTGCGTACGCGGTCGGCTATCTCACCGTGAACCAAGGGCTCCCGTTCTGGATCGCCGCGCCGGCGGGCATCGTGGTCGCGGCGATCGTCGGCGTCGCGCTCGGCTTCATCGCGCTCCGCTTTCGCGGGCATTATCTGGCGATGGCGACGCTGGCGTTCGGACTGATCGCGGTCGGCGTCTTCCATGCCTCGCCGCTGCTCGGACGCGCGAGCGGGATCACGGGCATCCCGTTTCCGCAGCTCGGGCCGCTCACGCTGAACGGCTATCCGGCGTACTGGGCGGCGTGGATCGTCGCGCTAGGCGCCGCGCTGCTCACGCTGATCGTGCTCCGAGGCCGCGCGGGCCGCGCGTTCGAGGCGATCCGAAACGACGAGCTCGCCGCGGAAGCGGTCGGCGTTCCGACGCGGTTCTGGAAGATCGTCGCGTTCGCGTACGCAGGCGCGCTCGCCGCGGCCGGCGGCGCGATGTTCGCGGCGTTCCTCGGTTTGGTGAACCCCGATGCGGTCGGCGTCGCGCTCTCGGTGGACTTCCTGCTGATGGTCGTGCTGGGCGGAGGCGGGCTCGTCGCCGGCGCGCTGTTCGGCGCGGCGCTGATCGGGTTCCTGAACGTCGCCGGCCATCAGTACGACAACTGGCGCGAGGTCGTCTACGGCGGGCTCGTCATCGCGTTCGTCGTCTTCGCGCCGAGCGGAATCCTCGGTGCGGCCCGGGCGCCGTTCGTGCGCGCTCGCCGTGCCGCCGCCGCGAAAGCGGCCCGTGCGCCGAGTCGCGCGGAGGGACACGGCACGTCGTTCCCGGCGGTCCGTGCGCCAAGCGATGAGCCGTTGCGTGTCGACGGCGTCACGAAGCGATTCGCCGGACTGATCGCGCTCGACGACGTCTCGTTCGCCTTGCGCGCCGGGACGCTGACCTCGATCATCGGGCCGAACGGCGCCGGCAAGACGACGCTGTTCAACGCGATCTGCGGCATCGGCCGCCCGAGCGCGGGACGGATCGCGATCGGCGGCGTCGACGTGACCGGCCGCCGCCCGCACCGCATCGCCGCGCTCGGCGTCGGGCGGACGTTTCAGAACGCGCGGCTGTTCGACGAGATGACGGTGCTGGAGAACGTGGTCGCCGGCGCGCCGCGCGCGCACGGCAAAGACGCGGCTGCAAACGCAAGCGCACTGCTCGCGCGGATGGGTCTCGCGCACCTCGCCGGTGTCCTGGCGAAGGACTTGCCGTTCGGCGAACGGCGGCGCGTCGAGCTGGCGCGCGCGGCCGCGTCCGAGCCGTGGCTGCTGCTCGCGGACGAGCCCGCGGCCGGGCTGAACGGCGACGAGCGCCGGCGGCTGCACGCCGATCTCGCCGCGCTGCGCGACGCCGGGACGACGGTGCTGCTGATCGAGCACGACATGAAGCTCGTGATGGCGATCTCGCAGCGCGTGATCGTGCTGAACTTCGGCAAGGTGATCGCGGACGGCGACGTCGCGACCGTTCGCAACGATCCGGCCGTCGTCGCCGCCTACCTGGGAACCGCATCGTGAGCAGGCTGCTCGCGATCGACGATCTGCACGCCGGATACGGCGCGATCGACGTGCTGCGCGGCGTCTTTCTCGGCGTCGACGCCGGCGAGTTCGTCGCCGTGCTCGGCCCGAACGGCGCCGGAAAATCGACCTTGCTTCGCACGATCTCGCGGTACGGAACCTCGCTGCACGGCGGCAGGATCAGGTTCGACGGCACGGACCTGAAGCAGGTCAGCACCGAGCGCCTCGTGCGGCTCGGCTGCGTGCATGTCCCGGAGGGCCGCCAGCTGTTCGGCACGATGAGCGTCGAGGACAATCTGCGGCTGGGCGCCTTCGCGACGAACCGCGCGGCGCTGGCGCGGGATCTGCAGGCGATGTACGACCGCTTCCCGCAGCTGGCCTCGCGCAAGGACCAGCCGGCCCGGACGCTCTCCGGCGGCGAGCAGCAGATGCTCGCGATCGGCCGCGCGCTCATGGCGAAGCCGAAGCTGCTGATGCTCGACGAGCCGTCGACCGGCCTCGCCCCGCAGATCGTCGAGCAGATCTTCGCGCTCGCCGGCGACCTCACGCGCGAAGGGACCGCGCTGCTGGTCGTGGAGCAGAACGCGTACCTCACGCTGCGCCACGCGCACCGCGCCTACGTGCTCGAAGGCGGCAGCAACGCGCTCTCCGGCACCGCCGAAGAGCTCGCCGCGAACCCGCGAATCAAAGAGATCTACCTCGGCGGCTCCGCCGGCTGATCACAATGTCATGCTGAGCCTGTCGAAGCATGAGCCAAGGCCGGTATGCTGCCTTGCGGCTCATCCTTCGACAGGCTCAGGATGACATGGGGCGGCTCAGGATGACATGGGGGCGGCTCAGGATGACATGGGGCGGCTCAGGATGACATTTCTGGTCTACTCGCCGCCGCCGGCGATCGTCATCCCGCCGTCGACCATCAGGACGGCCCCGGTGACGAACGAGCCGGCCTTCGAGGCAAGGAAGACCGCCGGTCCGGCGACCTCGTCCGGCTCGCCGATGCGGCGCAGCGGGTAGCCGCGCACGGCGGCGGCGTAGATCTCCGGGTCTTCCCACAGCTTGCGCGCGAACTCGGTGCGCACGATCGCCGGCGCGATCGCGTTGATGCGCACGTTCTTCGGGCCCCACTCGACGGCGAGGTTGCGGACCAGCTGCAAATCGGCGGCCTTCGAGATGCCGTAGGCACCCAGGTGCGTGTTCCCCTTGACGCCGGCGATGCTGGAGACGACGATCACCGAGCCGCCGCCGCGCTCGGCCATCTGCGGGATGACCATCGAGCACAGCCAGACGTTGCTGCGCACGTTGCTCGCCATGATCTTGTCGAACGCCTCGTCGGTGATGCTCAGCAGCGGCCCGAAGTACGGGTTCACCGCGGCGTTGCAGACCAGCACGTCGATGCGCCCCCACTCGGCCAGCGTGCGGTCGACCAGGCTCTGAAGCGCCGCCTTGTCGGAGATGCTCGCCGCGTGCGCGATCGCGCTGCCGCCGCGCTCGCGGATCCCGGCCGCGACCTCTTCGCAGGCCTCCGCCTTCCGGCTGGAGATCACGACCTTCGCGCCGGCCTCGGCCATTCGCTCGGCGATCGCGCGGCCGATCCCGCGCGACGAGCCGGTGATGAGGGCGACCTGCCCGGTCATGTCGAACAACACGTTTGTCTCTTTCCCTTCGAGCGCCGAGGAAGCGAAAACCGATGGACCTAGCGTTCAGCCCTGAAGAGCGCGCGTTCCGCGAGGAGGTGCGCGAGTTCATCGCCACCCGGCTGCCGGAGGACATCCGCCGGAAAGTGCAGGCGGGCGACCCGCTCGTCAAGGACGACTACGCTCGCTGGCACCGGATTCTGCACGAGCAGGGCTGGGTTGCACCGAACTGGCCGAAGGAGTACGGCGGCACCGGCTGGACCCCGGTGCAGAAGCACATCTGGGAGGAAGAGGTCAGCTACGGCTGGGCGCCGCGCCTGCTCCCGTTCGGGCTCTCGATGGTTGCTCCGGTGATCATCGAGTTCGGCAACGACGAGCAGCGAGCGCGCTACCTGCCGAAGATCCACAGCGGCGAGGAGTTCTGGTGCCAGGGGTACTCCGAGCCCGGCTCCGGCTCCGATCTCGCCTCGCTGCAGACGCGCGCCGAACGGGATGGCGAGACATACGTGATCAACGGCACGAAGACGTGGATCACGGCAGCGCAGTGGGCCGACTGGATCTTCGTCCTCGCGCGCACCTCGCAAGAGCCGAAGAAGCAGGACGGGATCTCGTTCATCCTCGCCGACATGACGACGCCGGGGATCACCGTTCGGCCGATCCAGACGATCGACGGCGGGCGCGAGATCAACGAGGTCCACCTCGAGAACGTCCGCGTTCCGGTCACGAACCGCGTCGGCGGTGAGGGCGAGGGCTGGAACATCGCCAAGTTCCTGCTCGAGCACGAACGTACCGGCACGGCCGGTATCCCGGGCTGCAGACAGCAGCTCGAATCGCTGTACGAGCTGCTCGCACACGAGAAGATCGGCGACCGCCGTCTGCACGAGCGCGTCGCGCAGGTCGAGATCGAGCTAGAAGCGCTCGCGTTCACCGAGCTGCGCACGCTGGCGGCCGAGTCGGCGGGGAAACGGCCCGGGCCGGAGTCGTCGATCCTCAAGATCAAGGGGACAGAGATCCAGCAGGCGATCAGCGAGCTCGCGCTCGACGCGCTGGGCCCGTACGCCGAGCGGCACGTCGCGCCGAAGTATTTCAACTACCGCAAGACGTCGATCTACGCCGGCTCGAACGAGATCCAGAAGAACATCATCGCCAAGCGCATCCTGAAACTGTAATCAAGGCACGACCATGGATTTCACGCTTTCACCTGAGCAGCTCCTGATCAAGGACAGCGTCGCGCGGTTCGCCGCGGGCGAGCACGCGGGCGCCGATCCTTGGCCGACGTTCGCGGAGCTGGGCTGGCTCGCGATCGGCGCGCCCGACGAGCTGGGCGGCTTCGGCGGCCCGCTCGAGACGCTGCTCGTGATGGAACAGTTCGGCCGCGGACTCGTCGTCTCGCCGTACGTCGCGCAGGTGGTCTTCGCCGGCGCGATCCTGCGCGCGGCGAACCGCACCGAGCTGCTGCAGCGGCTCGTCGAGGGCGAAGAGCGCTTCGCGGTTGCGTACGAGGAGCCGCACGCGCGCTATGATCCGGCCCGCGTCGCGACGAGCGCGGTGCGCGACGGCGACGACTACGTCGTAACCGGCACCAAAGCTCGCGTGCTGGATCCCTCGACCGCCGAAACGCTGGTCGTCTCGGCGCGCACCGGCGACGAGGTCACGCTGTTCGCGGTGCCGGCGGACGCGCCGGGCGTTACGCGGACGAAATACGACGCGGAGGACGGCTACGACGTCGCGGACGTGCGCTTCGAGAACGTCCGCGCGGGCGCGGCATCGGTGATCGGCCCGATCGGCGGCGGGCTCGCGCTGCTCGAGCGGGGGCTCGACCACGCGACCGCGGCGCTGTGCGCCGAGGCGCTCGGGCTGATGAGCACGATGCTCGAGGCGACCGTCGCGTACACGAAGCAGCGCGTGCAGTTCGGGGTCCCGATCGGCTCGTTCCAAGCGCTGCAGCACCGCATGGCCGAGATGTTCATCGAACTCGAGCTCGCGCGCTCGATGGCGTACCTGGCCGCGATGACGCTCGACGCGGACGACCCGGTCGCGCGCCGGCGCGGCATCTCCGCGGCGAAGGCGCAGATCGCGAAGTCCGGGCGCTTCGTGGGCCAGAACGCGATTCAGCTGCACGGCGGGATCGGGATGAGCGAGGAGTACAAGGTCGGCCACTACTTCAAGCGGATGACGCTCGTCGAGCGGCTGCTGGGTGACGCCGACTATCATCTCGCGCGCTTCATCGCGGCGCGCGGCGCGAAGTCGGAGGCGGGGACGCCGGCGGCGGTCGGCTAGTCAGGCCGGGACGCGCTCCGGCTCGAGCCGGAGCGTGCGGACCCACAGCGTCGTGATCGTGTCGATCATTTTCTCCACCGACGGGCGGCGCGGCGCGAGCACCCACTCGAGCAGCAGATCGTGCGCGGCGCCGGCGATCGCGGCGCTCAGCAGCCGGCTGTCGACCGACTCGCTCTCGACGCGCTGCGCGGCGCGCGTCATCTTCTTGACGAACGCCTCGCGCTTCGCGCGGCGGTGCGCCTCGAGGTCGGCATGCATCCCGACCGCTTCGATCGTGTAGATGCGCGCGAGCCGCAGATCGCTGGTGAGGTAGCGAAAGTACGCCGCGCTGCTGCGGCGGATGCGCTCCGCGGGCCCGCTCTCCGTATCCCGCAGCGCCTCGACGGTGCGCTGGAACGCCGTCTCGGCGATCTGGTCGTAGAGCGTGCGGAGCAGCGCCTC
>Ga0213878_10000395_pt1 | contig 16628 bp, 13 predicted proteins | sample VelepicoBEBS_R02_FD_161053 | JGI IMG/M metagenome (GOLD analysis project Ga0213878, IMG submission 161053) | Vellozia epidendroides bulk soil microbial communities from rupestrian grasslands, the National Park of Serra do Cipo, Brazil - BS_R02 | ecosystem: Environmental > Terrestrial > Soil >... | reverse complement strand
TGACCAGCGGCAACGGGCTCGTTCCCGGGATGGAGCCGGTCGCGGCGATGTACGGCGGGCACCAGTTCGGCGTGTGGGCCGGGCAGCTCGGCGACGGCCGCGCGATCCTGCTCGGCGAAGTCCATCCCGATTCGGGCGCGGCCGGTCGCGGGCCGTGGGAGCTGCAGATCAAAGGCGGCGGGCTCACGGCGTTCTCGCGCTTCGCGGACGGCCGCGCGGTCGTGCGCTCGACGGTGCGCGAGTTCCTCGCCAGCGAAGCGATGGACGCGCTCGGCGTGCCGACGACGCGCGCGCTCGCGATGGCGGCCGGTGACGAGCCGGTGCGGCGCGAGACGATCGAGCGCGCGGCGACCGTGATTCGCATGGCGCCCTCGTTCGTGCGCTTCGGAAACTTCGAGATCTTCCACTACCGCAGTCAAATCGAGCACGTGAAGACGCTCGCGGACTACGTCATCGAGCGCTTCTTCCCCGAAGCCGGCAGCGGTGAGGACCGTTACGCGCGGTTCTTCGAATCGGTGGTCGAGCGCACCGCCGCGCTCATGGCGCACTGGCAGGCCGTCGGATTCGAGCACGGCGTCATGAACACCGACAACTTCTCGATCCTCGGGCTGACGCTCGATTACGGCCCGTACGGGGTCATGGAAGCGTACGAGCCGCGCTGGATCTGCAATCACAGCGACGAGACGGGACGCTACGCGTTCGACCGCCAGCCGACGATCGGGCTGTGGAACTGCTACGCTCTCGCGGAAGCGCTCTCGTCGCTGCTCAGCAAGGAGCAGATCGAACCCGCGCTCGGCGCGTACGAGCACGTATACCGCGCGACGTTCCTGAAGCTGCTGCGCGCGAAGCTCGGCGTGCGGGACGAGCGCGACGACGACCCGGATCTGGTGCTCGAGCTGTTCCGCATGCTGGAAAGGCGCCGCGTCGACTGGACGAACTTCTGGCGCGCGCTCTCGCATGACGACGCGCGGGCGCTGGCGCTCCTCGGCGAGGACGAGTCCTCGCGCGCGTGGCTCGCGCGCTACGCCGAGCGCGTCGCGGAAGACCGGCGCGACGATGCGGCGCGCCGCGCCGCGATGCGCGCGGTCAACCCGAAGTACGTTCTGCGCAACTGGGTCGCGCAGGAAGCGATCGCGGCGTGCGAAGCCGGCGACGACAGCGTCGTGCGCACCGCGCTCGCCGTCCTTCGCTCTCCGTTCGATGAGCATCCCGAGCACGAGCGCTGGGCGCAACCGGCGCCGCCCGAGTACCGCTCGCTCTCGGTCAGCTGCTCGTCCTGACGTTTTCGCCCGGCCGCGGCGGCCGACCGCGTCGCGTCAATCGTACGAAACCAGGCAAGTTGCCCGCTCGGTCGGCGAGGACGCCGGACGCCCGTCCCTGAACCGCGCGCGGGATGGAACGTCAGCACGGCGAGGTTCGGCTATTGATTCGCGGGATCGCGAAGGGCGTCTCGAGCCCGGAGATCGCGCAGCTGCTCGCGCCGTACGGCGGCGACCCCGAGCGGATCGCCGTCCCGCGCGACCGGAAGACCCGGCGGCGCAAAGGGATCGCCTACGTGTTCGTCCCGAGCTCGCACGCCGCGCGCGCCGCGATCGACGCGCTGAACAACACCACGCTGCAAGAGAAGACGATCACCGTCGAGCTCGCCGCGGAGCGCCCGCCGAAGAAGCCGCGCCGCTTCAGCGGCCCGCCGCGCCGGTTCTAGCCGCTACTGCAGATACTTCTCGACCGTCTCGGCGCTGCGCTCGTGCGCGGTCCCCGGGTCCTGGCCGAACTCCTCGCGCGCCCGGCGCTGCCGCAGCAGATCCCACAGCCGGTCCAGCTGGACGTTGATCTCGCCGAGGCGCCGCCGCTCGTCGGCCGAGACCGCGCTGCCCTTCTCAAAGAGGGAATGCTCCTCGGAGACAAGCCGCTCGATCTGCTGATGGACGTCCTGGTCGTTCACGAGCGAACTCTTCCCGTTCCGGCGGCGATCACCCACACCGGATGAGCGCCCGCCTGGCACAGGGAGGGGAGCGGTTCAGGCTCCTACGAAGGTACGCGAGTTTTGTCCGGCCATCGCCTACACTTCAATCGCACACACGGCTGACGAACCGAGGAGAACCACAGTGGCTGCTCACGCGGAGGCGTACAAAGACCCCGGGACCCCGGAGGAACAGAGCCGGCGCACGTTCATGGCCAACGCGGTGCTCGCCCTCGGCGGGGTCATCAGCCTCGGCATCGCGGTCCCGCTGGTCGCCTCGCTGATCCCGCCGCAGGACGCGAACGTCGACCCATGGTCGCCGCTCACGCCCGAAGAGATCGCGGCGCTGAAGAAGGCGACGGATAAGCCGGTCAAGGTCACGTTCATGCTGCACGAGACGAACGGCTATTTCGGCGCCAGTGACCAAGAGCAGTTCTTCTGGGCGATCAAGGTCGACGAAGCGACGCTGAAGCAGAAGCGTCCCGAGCTGTTCGGCGGCATCGAGAAGGTACCGTATTCGGTCGTGAACTTGGGGTTCACGGTCTTCAGTCCGATCTGCCCGCATCTCGGCTGCAAATACAGCTGGGACGACAAGAAGAACCGCTTCGCGTGCCCCTGCCACGGTTCGGAGTACACGAACTACGGCGAGCACGTCGCCGGCCCCGCGTTGCGCGGGCTCGACCCGCTGCCGCTGCGCGACTTCCAGGGCAAAGTCCAGGTGACGTGGATCGAGTACAAACAGAACACCCCCGATCACATCGTGCTGAAAGTGGGCTAGGGGAGCGCTGATCGCATGTTGACCTGGCTCGACCAGCGCACCGGTCTCGTCACGATGACGAAGGACTTCCTCACCGAGGACGTCCCCGGCGGCGCTTCCTACTGGTACGCGTTCGGCAGCGCGACGCTGTTCGCGCTGATGCTGCAGATCGCGACCGGCATCTTCCTGTGCTTCTATTACACGCCGTCGACCGCGACCGCGTGGGAGTCGACCGACTATCTGATCAAGCACGTGCCGCTCGGGTGGCTCGTGCTTTCGCTCCACTACTGGGGCGCCTCGGCGATGATCGCGTTCATGACGATGCACCTGCTCCAAGGGCTGCTGTGGGGCGCCTACAAGAAGCCGCGTGAGCTGCAGTGGGTCGTCGGCGTCGTGTTGTTCTTGCTGACGCTCGTGCTCGGCCTCACCGGCTACCTGCTGCCGTGGGATCTCAACGCGCTGCTCGCTTCCAAGGTCGCGATCCAGATCTCCGGCTCGGCGCCGATTCTCGGCCCCGCGATCTTGAACTTCTTGCAGGACGGCAACGGGATCGGGACGCTGACGCTCAACCGCTTCTTCGGAATCCACGTATGGCTCGTCCCGGCGCTGCTCGTCGGCCTCGTCGGGCTGCATCTGGCGATCTTCCGCTGGAACGGTCCGGCCGGTCCGCCGATCGACGAGGCGCCGAAGCTCAAGCCCGGTCGATTCTGGCCGGAGCAGATGTTCATGGACACCGTGCTCTCGTTCGCGATGTTCGCGATCGTGCTCGCGCTCGCGATCTTCGCACCGGCGCCGTTCGACGCGAAGGCCGACCCGAACAACACGACGTTCGTACCGTATCCGGCCTGGTATTTCTTGGCGCTCTACGCGCTGCTCGACTACGTCGGGAAGCTGCCGCCGGCGATCGTGCAGTTCGCGACGCTGTTCTCGACGATCATCATGCCGGGCGTGCTCGTGGCGCTGCTGATCGTGCTCCCGTTCATCGACCGAAATCCGTCGCGCCGGCCTTCGCGCCGTCCGTGGATCCTCGGGATCACCGCGCTGACCCTGATCGGCGCGATCGTGTTCAGCGTGCTGGGTCAGATCAACGTCGTCGAAGGCCAGGTCGCGCACGGACTCGTCGGCGGCACCGCCGGCAACACCGCGACTACCGGCGGCGGCGGGCCGAACATCGAGACGAACGCGGGCGGCAACCCGAACGGCGGTGGCGCCGCGGGCGGACCGGGGAACAACACGGCCGGCCAGACGGTGTTCACGACGAACTGCTCGAGCTGTCACGGCACGGCCGGTGCCGGAACGCCGAACGTCGCGCCGGCGCTCGCCGGAAACCCCGACGTCACCGGCGACCCGAACAAGGTCATCGGAATCGTCGTGAAGGGCCTGAAGGGTCAGCCGATCCAAGGCAAGACCTACCCGACCGAAATGCCCGCGTGGAAGGGAACGCTGACGAACAAGCAGATCGCCGACGTGGTCACCTATATCCGCACCACCTGGGGCAACAAAGCCAGCGCGGTCACCGAGGCCGACGTCGCGAAAGCAGCTGGTGGAGCGAAGTAACCGCTACCTTCAGCTATCTCCTTACTGGTCGGACATTATTGGTCAGAATCGGCGTGCTTAAGGCATCGCGCCGGCAAATTGGAGGCTTCGCTCTCGCGCTTTCTCTCTTCGCGCCGCGTCGTTTCTTCCGCGGTCGCTCGGTCGGGTAGTTTTTTGGTTCAAAGCGCAACGTTTTACGGCCGTTAGGTCAGGCAATCTTCTTGCTCTACGGCGCGGCGAGCCATCTAGCGTGCTGCTCCACGCTAATGTTGTTTACGCAGCATTTCGCGACTAGAGCGCCGCATGCGGGGCATCCGACGGCGGTGTGGAACGCCTCGCCGTGGCAAAAACAGCGGCGGATACGGTCATAGAGCAGCAACACGGCATTTCTCCCCTCTATTACTTTTACCAAAGGTTGCTCGGTGTACCGGAAGGCGGCGGGCGAACCGCCGGGCGAAAAATCGGCGTAGTTCAGGAGATCGTCGTACGAAAACTCCTGGAACAGTCGACGTTGATAAACGAGCGTTTACTGTTCGAGCGCTACCTTCCGGGCGTCTCTGGTGCGACCCATAAAGTGGAATTTGTAGTGTACGCCCTACTCCAACGCATCGGGCCCGGTCGTTCAATAGATCATACGGGTTTGTATGTTGACGTCGTAGACATAAAGTCCGATGCGGCACGCCTGCAATGGCGCGTGAAGAACGGAGGTAAACTGCGTAAGGCGACTCTTCGGTCGCGCGGAGTCGTCTCAAAGCCGCTAGCCGACGAGCTCAGGGCGCGCTCGATCACGCTCCTCTTAGCTTCTGGTTCGAATACCGTATCCTTGCTGGATACAAGTGACGTACTTGCATCCATCGAGAGCAAACGCGTAGGCGCCCAGATCTTTGTGGGCTCCGAAAAGCTAGGGTCTGGCATTCAAACGATCGAGAAAGCTAAGCAGACGTCTCTCGTCGCGATCGATGCAGATCTAAAGTTTAACCGCGTCATCAGGCCGATTGTTCTTCGCGACGCGGTCGATCCAGAGGTCAGGCGCTATATCTCAGTTGTGATATTAGGCAACGGCGTTCATTGGACCATCAATGATCACAATATCCTCAGGACCTTCGTGGACCACACATATTTGGTGGACGACAACGTTATGATGGACTACGGTCGATTCGTTGAAACACTTGCGAAGAAAGCCGGTCAACCTGTTGCACGATATTTCATGGAATACTTCGCCGGCATGACGAAAGCCAAGCAAGATGCGTTCGAGGTATTGCACACCAGTTTGGCCACCGTCGAGCCAGCGACCGATAAACGCACGCTCGTTCACGTCCTTGAAGAGCACATCCGCATACACAACCTCCTTAAGCGGGCTTCGCCATGACGAGTATTGCGTCGCGCTTCGTATTGTCTTCGCTGCCGACACCGTGGTTATACTCAGCACGATGACTATAAGCGTAGCGACCCGTTGCATAGTACGTGTCCCGATAGATTATTGTTTCCAATCGCAAGCCGAGTTCCGTACCCATATTCAGGAATTTTAGATGCGTTTGCTCTAAAACCCCATGGATCGTACAATCGCCGATTATAATGCAATACCGTCCACCATCACGTAACACCGCCAGAGACGCTTGGATAATTTCGCGATTGCCCTCATAGTATTCGCGCATAATGTTCGGCTTTGCTGGCCAACTCACAACTTCGTCAGCGGAATAATCGCGAGGGTTTAGGCCGAGCCATAGCATTTCCCACCGATAGACGGGCACATAATTGAAGCAGTTAAGGTAGGGCGGGTGCGAGATTATCAAATCAACGCCGTGGGTTTCTGGCCGTGGCAACCGTGCATCCCATAGGTACGCTTTAGAGTGAATCCGGCGATCTGTGACGACTGCATCTTGAACCTGCAGACGATCTAACATATCGAGGACCTTCTCGGAGAAGGCTTTGATTACTGACCGCTGACGCTTGTGTTTGTTTACGTGCGGTCGTACTTCGCCGTCGAATGCACGCGAGACGCGACGAATAATCGCCGCGAACGCCGCAGTCAGAAATGCCCGAAAATCGTCGTCGCGCTCTTCATCAATAAGTGCCTTTAGCGAGGCCAAGTCCCGAATAACGTTTTCAGCGAACCACTTGTTCAGGTCATCCACCGCTGGAATGCATCGGCGGTAGTCCACAGTAGAGGAGCCGAACAGATTATCACGCTCTAATGCGGCCTGTATGTTAGGAAGCAGGTGCTTCCAAAAAGCACGAAAGTCGGCGTGTCGTGCGCTGTTCGTCTTAACATTCGACGATAGCACGGCCAACGGATTGATATCGTAACCTATTGAATTGCGGCCCAGCAGGGAGGCCTCCACCATAGTCGTTCCGCACCCGACCATATTGTCAAGAACGAGATCACCCACCATTGAGTACCGCTCGATAAGCTTGCGGGCGAGAACGCTCGGGAACTTACCGTAGTATCGAAAGAAGTTGTGGGACAAGTATGCCAGCTGCGGGATCGTCGCGTCAATTCGCCAGACTTCCCGCCGGATATCGTCGTTACCGATATTGAGGTCTTCAACGGCGAACTCAGGAATCGGCGGAACAGAGAGTAACGCTACAGCGGACATTGCACTTGTATTCTTCGCGGTGCTGGGGGGCTTGCCTTTCCGAGGAAAAGGCTTCCATGCCCACCGACACATCGTGCCGGCCGCGCGCTGTGCCGCTCAATCACCACTGTCGTGAACACAAACATTCCGGACGGCTCGCGGAGATGGCCGCAACAACGGCTTGCCCGTTCTTCTTCAGGCGGAAGGCAAAGAGATTGGCTACGCTCTCGCGGTTCCTGACATGCCCGAAATCCTAGCAGTGCATTGAGGCAAATCATTTCCTGCCTAGTCGGTGGCCTAAATTGCTCCATACGGAAGCCGGTGCCCAGTAGAAGATCAATTATTTAGGCGAGACTGCGTCCACACTTTGCGTCACGCGAACCTGCTGATAAGTATGGCCGGAAAGGAGCCGCATCGGGAAGCCCTCTGCAGGCTGAGAACCACTTCGGCGTTCCGCCTTTGCAGTGAACAGTGAACAAGGTTGCGAAAGAGCGCAAGTGGCGCGACGGTTGGCTACAAATTGCTGGCGTGCTTCCGCACTTCATCGCTTAGTGCGCGCAGATCAATGCTTTGTCCAACACCACTTCGGAACCGCGGGAAGGACATAGTTCGTATCGGCCGGTCTCTGCCTTTAGCTACGTCGGCCGTGGAAGCGGTCTGGGGCGGCCGGTCAACGTTTGCGGCGTTGAAGGCCGCCGACGGAGCGCTGAAATTTCAATGCTTCGCGATCGCGCCCTTGTGCGAGATGCTCCTCGACGGTGATCGGCCACACCAGCATCACTCGTTCCGACGGTGTGTATAAGTCCCAGAAGTCCTCATCGCACAGTCCCTCGCCACCGCGCGGGAGCAGTTTTTGCGCGACGGCCCTCGCGCGCCGGCGCGCAGCTTCATCCGGCCGGATTGATGCCATCCATAGTCGACAGGTTCGACAGAATGCGGGTCGGTCCTGAGGCCGGCCCGCAAGGCGTCAACGGATCGGGACGCGGGTCGTTCCCTTGGCGGTGTGGACGCTGACCCCCAAGTGCGGGGGCGCTGCTGAAGTCACGTTCAGCGGTGCGATCGTCACCCACGTCAGTCGTTGAATGCAGAGCAGTCCCATCGTTCCGGGGCGGCGGTACTGGACGACGTTGAAGAACGGCGGGAAGATGTTGCCGAGCAGGCGCTGGAACTTCGCCGCGGTGCACGCGTCCCGCACTTCGGCCTGGCCCGTGAGCCGGTAGCCCGTCGCCGTGCGTGTTCCGCGCAGAGCGCGCGCATCGAGCGCGAGCGCGGATCGCGGCACCGGGATCGGGTAGCCCGCCGAGCCGCCTGCGGGCGGCATCGGCGCCATCGTGTGCACCGGCGGCATCATGGTCGGTCCCGTCGTGGCCATCGGCATCGCGTTCGGGGTGGTGGTCGGTCCGACGACCGGCATCGGGGTCGGCGCCATCGTCGTCTGCGCCGGCGCTGCGGCGGCCGAGACGATCATTACCGCGCCCGCCAGCGCGGCGACGAGGCGAAGATTCATAGCGGTCCTCCAACAAGACGAACGTGCATCAAGAACGACCTCGGTGTCGCTAGCTTTCCCACGGAGGGCAAGACAACCTCGCGAACCGTCCCGCCGCGGCCGGGTCAGCCGTGGCGGCAGTCGGGGCCAGTGATGTGGATCAACGAGGCGCGCGGGTGCTGTGAGGGCGTCTCCATGACGACGTCGGCGTTGCGGCGCAGCGAGCGTGCGAGCCCGGCGAAGCGCTGCGCGTCCTGCGGTCGCGTCACGACCCAGGCTTGGCCGCCGCTGCAGATCGTCGCGACGAATCCCGCGTTGTTCTTGATGTCGCGGACCGGCGGGGCGGTGTAGAAGATCAGGCCATTCCCGCCGCTCGCGCCGCCGATCGCGACGGTGTCGGTCGCGGCGCGGTTCGCGTCGATCGTGCGCGCGATGGGCGGGATTGGTTTGAGCGGCTCGGCGGCCGGCTCCGCGATCAGCGCGATGAACAGCACGAGCCCGCCGCTCGTGAGCGCCAGCACGTACGGCGACCATTCCGCGGTGCCGCGCCGCGCGATCGCGACGACGGTCAGCACCGAGCCGATCAGCATCGCGGCGCCGAGGAACACCAGCTGCTGGTTCAGCGCCGCGAGATCGACGTCGAGCCGGTTGCTGCGCGAAAACGCTCCGATCGCAAACGCGACGGCGCCGACGAAGACGGGGATCGTCGCCGCCGAGATCACCGCGGCGCGGCGGTCGGCGCCGTTGCGCACGCGCTCGAACCACAAAGCGACCAGGATCGCGAGCGCGGGCAGAATCATCGCGATGTAATTCGGGAGCTTTGTGTTCGCGAAGCTGAAGAACACGAACGGCACCACGGTCCACACGATCGCTAGGCGCGCGAAGCCGCCGTCAGGCGCGCGCGCTTCGCGCAGCGCCGCGGAGAACGCGACCGGAACGAACGCGATCCACGGGAAGAAGCCGAGGATCACCACCGGGATGTAGTACCAGAACGGCCCGGTCTGGTTCTCGATCACGCCGGTGTAGCGGCCGAACGTGTAGTGCCCGATCAACTCCACGATCGCGCCGGGACCGACGCGCGCGGCGAGCGCGACGAACCACGGCAGCGTCACCGCGACGTACGCGAGCGCCGCCATCGCCACGGCACGGCGGCGCGGCGCGGCAAGCCGCCCTGCGCGCCGTTCCCACAGTAGCCACACGCCGGTCACCAGCGCGGTGATCACCGGCGCGACCGGGCCTTTCGCCAGCGTTCCGATCGCGAGCGCGAGGGCGCCGCAGACGAACGCCGTGTCGCGCCGGCGCGGGCTTCCCGACGGCTCGAACGCGCGGTACCACCACAACACGGCCGCGGCGATCGCGAAGTCGAGCAGCGCGTCCATGATCGCGAGCCGTCCCACGATCGCCTGCATCAGGCTGGTCGACAGCACGATCGCTGCGATCATTCCCGCGCGCCCGCCGGCGATCCGCGCCGTCGCGTAGCCGACCGCACCGCCCATCGCGATCGTCGCGAGCGCCGACGGCAGCCGCAGCGCGAGCGCGCTGACGCCGAGCAGCTTCGCGAACAGCGCGGCGATCCAGAAGTACAGCGGCGGCTGCACGAACCACGGCTGCGCGTTGAGGTGCATCACGACCCAGTCGTGCGTGAGCAGGATCTCGCGCGCGACCTCTCCGTACGCGGTCTCGCTGTTGTCCCACAGCGTGCCGATGCCGAGCCCCGGCAGGGTGACGAGCGCGGCGAAGAGCGCGCCCAGTAGCGCCGCGCGCGCGGGGACGGATCGCATCTGCTGGAAGATAGGGCTTGTGTACCCCGTCGCCCTCTCGGTTCGCGGCCGGCGCGCCGTCGTCGTCGGCGGCGGCGCCGTCGCGGCGCGCAAGGTCCGCGGCCTCCTCGACGCGCGTGCCGAGGTGACCGTCGTCGCGCCGCAGCTCGTCCCCGCGCTCGCGGCGCTCGCCGAGGCGGGCGAGATCGGCTGGAAACGGCGGCGGTACGAGGCCGGCGACCTGGCGGGCGCGTTCCTCGCTTTCGCCGCGACCGGCGACCGGGAGGCCGACGCGGCGGTGGTGTCCGAGGCCCGCGCGGCGGGAACGCTGGTGAACGATGCCACCGATTCCGAGCGCGGCGATTTCGCCACGCCCGCAGTCCACCGGGCCGGCTCGTTGACCGTCACGGTCGACTCGGGCGGGCTCTCGCCCTCGTTCACCAAGCGCGTCCGCGACGAGCTCGCGCTGCAGTTCGACGCGCGCTACGCCCGCGCGGCCGCGACGCTCGGCGCGCTCCGCGAGCGGGTGAAGGCCGTCGTCCCGGCCGAACAGCGGGCCGCGGTGATGGCGCACTTCGCCGAGCGCGATCTCGAGGAGCTCGCCGCGATGCCGCCCGGCGCCGTGGAGCACGAGGTCGAGCGCGCCGCCGAGACGCTCGCCGGCGTCGTTCCCTCGGAGACCGCGGCGCTGCGTTGCGCGACGCGCGCCAGCAAGCTCGCGCTCGTGCAGGCACGCGCCGTCATGGCGGTGCTCGCGCAGGCCGGGCTGCCGTCGACGGTCCTCGAGGTGACGACGCGCGGCGACGCCGTGCAGGACCGCTCGATCGCCGCGATCGGGACCGACAACGTCTTCGTCAAGGAGCTCGAGCTCGCGCTGCGCGAGCGGCGCGCCGACTACGCGGTCCACTCGTGCAAGGATCTCCCGAGCACGCTCCCCGACGACATGACACTCGCCGCCGTCACCGCGCGGGAAGACGCGCGCGACGCGTTCTGCTCGGAACGGTACGCCTCGTTCGCCGAGCTGGCGCCGGGCGCGCGCGTCGGAACGTCGTCGCCGCGGCGGCGCGCGCAGCTCCGCGCGTTGCGGCCTGATCTCGTCTACGACGACGTGCGCGGCAACGTCGACACGCGGTTGCGCAAGCTGCGCGAAGGGCACTACGACGCGATCGTCCTCGCGTGCGCAGGGCTCCACCGGCTCGGCGCGCGCGCGGCCCACACCGTGCCCTTCGAGCCCGGCGAGGTGACGCCGGCGGTCGGCCAGGGCGCGCTCGGGATCGAGACGCGCGACGGCGAGCCGCTCGCCGCGCGGCTGAAGGCGCTACTGGAAGACCCGGCCGCCTCGATCGCGGTCCGCGCCGAGCGCGCGTTTCTGCGGACCTGCCGCGGCGGCTGCCAGGCGCCGATCGGGTGCCACGCGACCTGGAACGGCGGCCGCTTCGTGATCACCGGCGCGATCGCCGCGCCGGACGGCGCACGCGTGCTGCGCTCCTCGGCCGAAGCGGCGCTCGCCGTGAACGAGGTCACCTCGGCCGAAGCGCTCGCCGTCGCCCTCGCGCGGGATCTGCTGCGCGACGGCGGCGCCGAGCTGCTGGGCGACGGCGCGGCCAGGCCGCTGGCCGGCCACGTCTTCTTGCTGCCGCGGACGCAGGACCGGCCGAGCCGGATCGCGCCCGCGCTGCGCGACGCCGGGGCCGAGGTGGTCGAAGCGCCGGACAGCGCCGCGGCGGCAGCCGCTCTCGGAGGGCGGGTCCCGACCGCGATCCTGTTCCCGTCCTCCGGGTCGGTCGGCGCGATCGGCGAATACCTCGGGACGCTCCGTGACGGCGGGCACCGGCCGGTGGTCGCCGCGATGGGGCCGTCCTCGTCCGAGGCCGCCGGCGCGCAGGGCTGGCCGCCGGACGTCACCGCACCCTCGGCCGAGATCGGAGCGTTCGTACAAACCGTGACCCGTTTCGTCTTGGAGAACGGCTCGTGAACATCGCCGACCTGCGCGAAGCCCGCGCCGCCAACGCCCGTCTCGTCGCCCGGCCCCGCCGCCTGCGCGCGAGCGCGAGCCTGCGCGCGATGGTGCGCGAGACGCGCGTCAATCCCGACGGCCTCGTGCAGCCGCTCTTCGTCGTCGCCGGAAGCGGCGTCGTGCAGCCGCTCACCTCGATGCCCGGCGTCTCGCGGTACTCGGTCGACACGGTCGTCCGCGAATGCCGGGAGCTCGACGCCGCCGGCGTTCGCGCTGTGCTGCTGTTCGGAATCCCCGAAACGGCGGAGAAGGACGCGTTCGCGACGGTCAACTACGATCCGAACGGGATCGTGCAGCGCGCGGCGCGCGCGATCAAGGAAGCGCTCCCGCAGATGCTCGTGATCGCGGACCTGTGCAACTGCGAGTACACCGACCACGGCCACTGCGGGATCCTCGACGCGTCGGGCGACGTCGACAACGACCGCACGCTCGAGATCCTGGCGAAGACCGCGCTGACGTACGCGCACGCCGGCGTCGACGTCGTCGCGCCGTCCGACATGATGGACGGCCGCGTCGGCGCGATCCGGCGCGCGCTCGACGACGACGGGTTCACCAAGACCGCGATCATGTCGTACGCGGCGAAGTACGCCTCGGCGTTCTACGGCCCGTTCCGCGAAGCGGCCGAGTCGACGCCGGCATTCGGCGACCGCCGCACCTACCAGATGGATCCCGCCAACGTGCGCGAGGCGCTCAAAGAGGTGCGGCTCGACGTCGAGGAAGGCGCCGACGTCGTGATGGTCAAGCCGGCGATGGCGTATCTCGACGTCGTGCGCGCGGTGCGCGAGATGACCGATCTCCCGGTCGCGGTCTACCACGTGAGCGGCGAGTACGCGATGCTCAAAGCCGCCGCCGAGCGCGGCTGGATCGACGAAGAGCGCGCGGTCGACGAGACGCTCACCGCGATGGCGCGCGCCGGCGCCGACGTGATCATCACCTACTTCGCGAAAGATTATTTGCGGAGGCTGCGCGCGTGAGCGAACGGCGTGCGGCCGTGTGCATCCTCGCCGGCGGCGAAGCGACGCGGTTGCCCGGGAAGCTCGCGCTCGAGGTCGGTGACGTGCCGATGCTCGTGCGCGTCTTCAACAACGTCTCGCCCGGGCGCGAGACGTGGCTCTCGACGAAGGGCCCGCTCCCGGAGACGATCGCGGCGCACATCGGGCAGCCGCCGCAGGTCGTGGACCGCTGGCCGTTGCGCGGGCCGCTCTCGGGGCTCATCTCGACGCTCAACGAGATGCGCGCGGAATGGGTGTTCGCGGTCGCGGGCGACTCGCCGTTCGTCGGCGCCGCGTTCGTCGACGAGCTCGAAGCGTGCGCCGGCGCCGACTACGACGCCGTGATCCCGATGCACGACGCGAAACGGAAGAGCATCGAGCCGCTCGCCGCGCTGTACCGGCGCGAGGCGTTCGTGCGCGAAGGTCTCCCGGTGCTGCTCGGCGGCGAGGGTACGCTGCGGCTCGTGATCGACCGGTTGCGCGTGCGCTGGTATCCGGTGCGCGACGAGCGCGCGTTCGCGAACGTCAACACGCCCGACGACTACGCGAAGGTCCGCGAGGCGCTCGCGTGAACCGTTCGCGCTCCGAGAAGGCGTTCGCCGCGGCGAAGCGCGTGATCCCCGGCGGGGTGAACTCGACCGTGCGCGCGTTCAAGGCGGTCGGCGGGACGCCGGTCTTCGTGCGCGAGGCGCGCGGTGCGTACCTCGTCGACGTGGACGGGAACCGCTATCTCGACTACGTGCTCTCGTGGGGTCCGATGATCGCCGGGCACGCGCACCCGGCGGTCGTGGAAGCGCTGCAGCGCGCGGCGGAGCGCGGCAGCTCGTACGGCACGCCGACCGAGTACGAGACCGAGCTCGCGGAACTGATCGTCGCGGCGGTCCCGTCGGTCGAGAAGGTGCGGTTCTGCTCGTCGGGCACCGAGGCGACGGCGAACGCGGTGCGGCTCGCGCGCGGCTTCACCGGGCGCGACAAGTTCGTCAAGTTCGACGGCTGTTACCACGGCTCGGCCGACCCGTTCCTGATCGCCGCCGGCTCGAGCGCGCTCACGATGGGCGTGCCGAACTCGAAAGGCGTCCCGGCCGCGACCGCGCGCGACACGATCATCGTCCCGTACAACGACGCGGCCGCGGTCCGCGCGGCGTTCGAGGCGAATCCGGGTCAGATCGCGGCCGTGATCGTCGAGCCTTACGTCGGCAACATGGGCCTGGTGCTGCCGCGGCCCGGGTTCTTGCAGGCGCTGCGCGTGCTGACGCGCGAGTTCGGCGCGCTGCTGATCTTCGACGAGGTGATGACCGGCTTCCGGGTCGCGCGCGGGGGCGTGCAGGCGCGCGAAGGCGTCCTCCCCGACCTCACGACGCTCGGCAAGGTGATCGGAGGCGGGCTTCCGGTCGGCGCCTTCGGCGGCGCCGCCGCGATCATGGACCGGCTGACGCCGGACGGCGACGTCTTCCAGGCCGGCACGCTCTCGGGGAACCCACTCGCGATGGCGGCCGGGATCGCGACCCTGCGGCTGCTGAGCGACGACTCTTTCGTGCATGTGGAATCGCTCGCGAGTCGTATGATGGACGGGATGGCGGAGGTCTTCCGCCGGCACGGCGTCCCGCACACGGTCGCCACCGCCGGTTCGATGGTGGGGTTCTTCTTCGCGGACGGTCCGGTGACCGATCTGGCGTCGGCGAAGCGCGCCGACACGGAGCTCTACGCGAGGTTCTTCCACGCGATGCTGGACCGCGGATTCTACTTCGCGCCCTCGCAGTTCGAGGCCGGGTTCCTCTCGCTCGCGCACACCGAGGCGGAGATCGGGCGCACGGTCGACGCGGCGGACGATGCGCTGACGAGCATCCTTCGACAGGCTCAGGATGACATTGTGGCGGCTCAGGATGACGTTGGGGCAGGCGGCGGTCTTTTAGGACGGGGTGCGGCGTGCCGTTAGTTTGTCTCGGCCTTTCGCACCATACGGCGCCGGTCGAGGTGCGGGAGCGGCATGCGTTTCCGGTGCACCGGATGGGCGAGGCGCTGATCGCGCTGCGCGACTACGAGGCCGTTCGCGAGGCGCTGATGCTGCAGACCTGCGGGCGGCTCGAGATCTACGCCGAGCTGGACGACTACGAGACCGGCGTCGGTCAGCTCAAGTCGTTCCTCGGGAACTTCCGGCACGGCGACGTCTCGGACATGGACTCGTACATGTACACGCTGCTCGGGACGCAGGCGATCGAGCACATCTTCCGCGTGAGCACCGGGCTCGACTCGATGCTGATCGGCGAAGCCGAGATCCTCGGCCAAGTGAAGGACGCGTACGTGCAGGCGCAGCGCGCGCGCTCGCTCGGCAAGACGCTGCACACGCTCTTCCGCGCGGCGCTCGAGGCGGGTAAGGCGGCGCGCACGCACACCACGATCTCCAACGATTCCGTCTCGCTCGCGACCGCCGCGATCGAGTACGCGAAGCAGCACCTCGGCGATCTGAGCGGCAAGAGCGTGCTGGTCGTCGGCGCCGGCAAGATGGGTGCGCTCGCGGCGCGCCGGCTCAAAGCCGTCGGCGCCGCGGACATCGTCGTGCTGAACCGTACGCACAAGCGCGCGCAAGCGGTCGCGAGCGAGCTCGGCGGGATCGCGCGCGCGGCCGAGATGCCGGGACTCGTCAACGCGCTCAAAGACGCCGACGTCGTGGTGACCTCGACCGGCGCGTCGCACTTCGTGCTGACGCCCGGGAACCTCGCCGAAGCGATGCTCGCGCGCCCGGAGCGGCCGATCTTCATCGTCGACATCGCGGTCCCGCGCGACGTCGATCCGGAGGCCGCACGGATCCCGGGCGTCGGCATCGTCGACGTCGACGCGCTCAAGGACGTGGTCGACGTCACGCTGGAGAAGCGCCGCGAGGCGATCCCGCTGGTCGAGGAGATCATCGCCGGCCACGTCGAGCGGTTCCAGCAGTGGTACCAATCGCGCGTCGCCGTCCCGGTGATCGCGTCGCTGACGCAGAAAGCCGAGTCGATACGCGAGGCCGAGCTCGAGAAGCTCTTCGCGCGCATCCCCGATCTCACCGAGCGCGAGCGCAGCCTGATCACCGGGATGTCGCTGACGATCGTCTCGAAGCTGCTGCACAGCGTGATCGTCCGCATCCGCGACAAAGCCGTCGAGAACCGCGCCGAGGCGCTGACGCACGCGAAGATCCTCGAGGAGCTCTTCGAGCTGCAAGCGCTCGCGAACGACCCGACGTTCGCGCCGGGCTCGCTCCCGCTCGACTCGCTCGACTCGCTCGAAGAGCTCGCAGAGTGATGCGCACCTGTCATGCTGAGCTCAGCCTGTCCTGAGCATGTCGAAGGATCGAAGCATGAGAGAAGATCCGGAAGGTCGAGACCGGTCTCTCACCCTTCGACAAGCTCAGGGTGACAACGGGACCGGGAAAGTGTGGCTGGTCGGTGCGGGCCCCGGTGATCCGGGGCTTTTGACGCTCAAGGGGGCGCGCGCTCTCGCGCAGTGCGACACGCTGGTGTACGACTATCTGGCCTCGCAGGCGATCGTCAGCCTCGCGCCGCCG
>Ga0213878_10000394_pt1 | contig 16638 bp, 12 predicted proteins | sample VelepicoBEBS_R02_FD_161053 | JGI IMG/M metagenome (GOLD analysis project Ga0213878, IMG submission 161053) | Vellozia epidendroides bulk soil microbial communities from rupestrian grasslands, the National Park of Serra do Cipo, Brazil - BS_R02 | ecosystem: Environmental > Terrestrial > Soil >... | reverse complement strand
GTAATCTTACGTATGGTGACGACCACCGGGGTCCGATAAAATAGATCCGATTCGCTCCTGAAGCAGAATCAGCTCAAACCCCGATACAACGACTTACAATTCTTCCAGCAACATGCCCAGATTTTGGATGATCAGTCTTCGTGATAATGGCGGTGTAGGCGCCAATCGAAACAAGTCAGGTCCAACCTATTGGATTAGCGACAATGAGGACACTAGCCAAATCGCAAACTGGAAACGCATCCCGTTTAACCAGTTTAGGAAAGCGGTGATCGACGCTTGCAAAGAGTTTCCTGACTTACCACAAAACGAGCATCAAGACGAGAAGCATCTTGCTCTGGTGGTTCATGGGTACAATAACCCTTGGCAGAACTCGGTTGGACTCTACCGAACTGTCAACGACCGCCTCTTCGCCGGTAACAGCGGTTTAGGTATCTGCGTCCTTCTCACCTGGCCTTCGAAGGGCGCTCCTTACGATTACCTCGCCGATCGCGATGACGTCCGGGAATGCGCCAATGATCTGGCTGACATTCTGACCGAACTATACCAGGTGCTTTCTCAGAACCAGATACGTGCGGCAAAAGACCCAAATGCCGCATGTAAGGCAAAAGTTTCGATCATCACCCACAGTATGGGTAATTTCCTGGTTCAAGTTGGGATGTATCATCTTTGGCAACGGATTAATTCTCCCCTTGGGCTGAGCCTGGTTAACCAGTTGCTGATGATCGCAGGAGACGTTGATAATGACATCTTCGACTTATGCACAACCACAGGTGATGGCGACGGCGAAGGCATCGCTAACCTCGCGTACAGAATTACGGCATTCTATACCGGGCTTGACCCGGTTCTCGCAGTCTCTGCCGGCCTGAAACACTTCCTGAAACGGCGACTCGGCCGAAGCGGTCTGGACCGAACCATGGGAAATGGTCACACCCCGACACCAGACAACGTTTGGGATACTGATTGCACCGAGTTTTTCGATGGTATTCCGGCTTCCGACATTCATGGCGCATATTTTGCCAAAGATAGGGATAAAGCCTGGAAACTAATGGAGCAGGTATTACGTGGCATCGACCGCGGGATCCTGGTGAAAACAGGTGTAGCCTCCCCAAACTCGTGGTGGGCGAACAAAGCACAGTAAAAAGCTTCTAAACCACAGAGGTAAACGCTGTCAGTTTCAACTTATGAACCGAGAGGAAGAACCGCAGAACCAAAGTACTTTCTTTGCGTTCTTCTTGACCTAAGAAGCGCCTTGGCGAAGTGGGTTGTGCTCTTTCTTGACCAATATAGTCCGGCGGCTGCCGGCGGCTGCCGGAGGGGAGATGGGGCGACCTGTCCGCCATAGTCAGGGACACGGGACGACGGAGGAGTCTGCTTTGCGTAAGATTCCATTCGCGTCCATTCGCGGTCCCTAATTCGCGTCCATTCGCGGTCCATCTTCATTTGTCGTTCCGCGTTGATCCTGATAGAACCGAGGCGTGCATCGATTCAAGGCCCAGACCAGGCATTCAGCGATCGGTCTCCTGTCGCTGGCGGCGCTCGTGTCTTTACTCCTGAGTACGTCCGCTAGGACCGGCGCGGAAACATCTACAGACAACCGGGATACTCAGTGGCTTTTAGACAATCCCACACCGAGGCTATCGCCCGCGACCTATCACATCATAGATGCTGGACGAGCTCAAAAATCTTTGACGGGCAAGCTTTCTATCCAGGCGAAGTCCGGCACTATCGACGCGATAAAGGTATTAAAAAGCACTGGGTTCAAGGCTGCAGATGACGAAATCGCCGCTTGGATCCGGGCCAGATGGCAATTTCGTCCAGGCATAACCCAGACTTTCACTTTACCAGTCACTGTAATCCTACCTACAGCAAACAAAGGCAGACCCTCGCCAAAACTTAACCCGGCCGATCTGGCACGACTGAAGAACGGCGAGACACGCGAACTGATTCTGTCTCTACAAGTGGATCACGGCCAGATCACAAAGGTAGGTGTTTTACATTCTACCGGTAATCCAAAATTAGGCGAAGTGGGTTGCGCTCTTTCTTGACCGACATAGTCCCGCGGCTGCGGGGCGACGTCTGTTGCGGCTGTTCCGGATTCTTGCCGTTCCAATTTGATCCTGCTAAAAATCGGCACATGAATTGGTGGTCACGCCTGCAACGCTCGGTCTCCTCCGAAGCAGCCCCGGAACATCTCTCGGTTTCAAGTTTACCTCTGCCCGTTCGGCGGCTTCTGTTCGCGGTTCCGGCATGCCTCCTCGCATTAACCGCGTGCAGCACCATCGCGCCGTACGACCAAGCAGCCTACGAACACGCCACGAGCACCAAAGCGGAGGTACTACTGTTAATGGATCGAGCAACTACATCGTACAGCCAGAATACCGACAAGATCGACGCGGTTATCTTGGATCTCCGCAAAGCATATGAATACGACAAGGGTCGGGCCAGAAATCAGGACACCGTGACGTTGTGGACGAAATTGTTAAGCCCGGACGCCCTGTTTGGTGCCTTCATCCGATACTGGAAAACTAAGGGTCAACTTCCCTCCGGCTACATAGAAGTGAAGAAGAAAGACGTAGAAGATGCCTTTGATCAGATCATCCAACTCGAGCAAGGAAAACAGAAATTAGGAACAACTTAACCCAACACTTTATGGCAACCTTTGATACCAACAGTTTTGTACACACCGTTCTCACGAACGCAAGCAACCTCGCGGCTAAGCTTTTTGAAGGTTATGTAGGACAGGCCGAAGCAGATACCAGAGCCTTTCTCCAGGCCTCCAAAGACCGCATGGCGCAGGCAGCGTCACTTTATCAGCAGAAGCAAATCGACAAAGACGAGTTCGAAGATCTAGTTCACGACCAGAAAGTGTTGGCCGAAATGCACGCATTAAAAAACGCCGGGCTAGCCAGTGCAGCGGTTGACACATTCGTCGACGGAGTAATTAAAATCATGATCGACGCTGCGTTAGCCGCTTTGAAGATCTAAATATTGGCCGCACTGGTGAAGTTTCGGCTATTTCGGATTTCCTTCTTCCCTTTGTGTCTTTGCGTTTTTGCGTGAGATTTTTCTTTTGAGCTAAGTCAATACGCCGTTTTGCGTATTCCCGAGTCAGCTCTTTCCACTTAAATGCTCAAGTGCATTTTATCCGAGCTTTTCTGTTATCGGGCCTGATTTCTACGTTACCCGTTCTGCCCGAGTCGCTTGCTGACAGCGACCGGGCAGGCACACGAAGGAAGCGATCAACGAGTTGCAGTAACAATCGCATTTAAATCTCGGCAGAGCGTCTCTGGATGCCTAAAAAGCAGTTATGGTTGATCTGCATGCAATCATCTCGGAAGCAGGAGTAGAAGGTATTGGGCTGACCAAGCTCAAGGAAAAATCCAGCCTCAAAAAGGCCGATCTGGACGACCAGATAAAACACCTACGGGCTCAGCATCTTATCGCCGGTCCATTTAGAACTGGTAAAGGTAACTTGTTCTACGCGAAAGAATACCAGCCAAACATCGACTCCGCCGGAATTAAGATTGAAGGGTTAGTCCGCCACGGAGGAGCTAAGCTCCTCGCCAAGAGCAAAATTGAAGAAGAAATCAAATCCCCTCTCAATAAGTTCTTTAAAGATGCTGTTCGGAGTCTCGTTGCCACCGGACGCATTGCAGAACTTAAGGCAGGTAGAAGCGTTTATCTTCTTCATATCGATGCGATCCGCCAGCTCTTCCCCGGGATTGGAACCACGGATCACATAAAACAAACCGGGTCGTCCGATCCTCCACTTAAGGAGCAAGTTCTCCACGCCTACCACGAATTGAAAGCAGGACAAGGCGGCCTAAGTGCCGTCTCGATCGGCAAACTGTTAAGCCAGGTCGATTGCTCGAAGGAGACTCTTCACTCATTTCTTTTAGGAGAAGCACGCGCGGGGAAGGCCGATTTGCATCCGACGACCGTGCTTGACCTCAGTCCGGAGGATCGCGAAGGGGCGCTTTCAGTTCCCGGTAAGGTCAAACCGGCGATTACGGTAACATTCAGATAGGAGGCTATGGCTGAGACAGATCTCAAGAACCTTGCTGTAAACCCGTTCGATGACGATGTGGTCAAAGAGCCGAGAGATATCCCTGTCTCAGTTCTCGGTCTCAATGACCCTCCCCTTCAGAGTGTCTTACAGACATTCACGAAGCTCGAGAATGGCAGGAAACAAGGCGATCAGATCGGCGCGGCCAAGGCTCAATTGGTCATTTCGCCAGAAAGAGGTTACGGAAAGTCGCACCTGCTGGGCCGTTTGTTCGAGACTCTAGATCGGCGGGCAACTCGGATCTATCTGAGGCCGTTTCAAGACCCTCAAAAGTGCTGGCATTCTATTCTTCTTCAAACCGTCCAGGAATTAGAACGCACCGAGGGTCCTGGTCTCGAAACCGAAAGTAACCCTACCCAAATCGGCGCTTTCGCTAACGGTGTCATCTCGGGGCTAACTGTTCTGCGCATCGACGATAAATCAGAGCCTTGGTTTAAGTGGATCCGAAACGTTTTCAAATCTAGAAAAGATCTTCACAGACTTGCTGCAAAACTTCGTGCCCATATTCCGAATCTCAATGGGCGGCACGAGGCTTGGCTCAGGATTTTATACGGTTACGCCTTCTCGCCGGAGGACGATTGGAAACGCGCGATAGCAGTGAAATGGATTCGAGGAGAACCGTTGGAGCCCGATGAAGTAGAAGAAATCGGGCTCGCCACGGCAGACAACGACGCCAAAGCCGAAATGACCAATGCCGAAACAAATGAACTCAGTTTTCACCGGCTAGCGGGCCTTTGCCGGTTGGCGGGGTTTTATCGGCCATTCCTCTTCTGTTTCGATCAAACCGAGTTCTACGCTACCAACCCGGAACTCATCCGGATGTTTGGTAACTGCATTGAGAGGATGTTTGCCGAACTACCCAACCAGCTAACCGTTGCAACGGCTAATCAAGGTAACTGGACCGGACAGCTCCAACCAGGCATTGAGCAAGCCCATCGGGATCGATTCTCCACTCCCATCGAGCTCGAAAGCATTACCGACGTCCAGGCGAAGGAACTGATCCGCAACCGCCTGCTTTCAGTCGGCCTGAACTTCGGACAAATCGAAGAATTCTACGGAACAACTTGGCTGACTAAACTGTTCGAACCCGGCCGAATGTCGGTTCGTAACTTGCTCCAGCATTCTGCTGAGCACCTGCGCGAGCTGCAAGGAAAACAGCGGTCCCCGGAAAAAGATTCGAAGGTTCGGATCGAGGACTTATTCAGTACGCAAGTCAATGTAGTGAAAAGTAAAGCGGCGCTCCAAAGCTACAGCCAAGATGCGCTGATGTGGTTTTCCCAAGATCTAGCCAACGGCGTAAACAATGTCCTGGTTGAAAGAGCGAAGACCAACAAATGGTTTTCCACCAAGTGGAAAGATCAATCGGTCTATTTCGCGTTCGAAGGCGGGGATAGCGCGCAACGCTGGAAAGTAATCGCCAACGATGCGATCACTCTTGCCGAGAAAGAAGGCGCTAAAAAACTGATCGTATTCCGAACTCCGGATCTCAAGAAAGTTCCAAAACCCGGTTGGAAAGCGATTGGTCCAATCATCGACAAAGCAGTAACAGTCGGGCTAGACATCCATTCTCTTGACCTTGCGGCTGTCTGTGAGATCCACGCGGCCCGTGACCTTTATTCTGACGCCTTGCAAGGAAACGTCGATGCAAAGCCCGCAGAAATCTTAACGTGGCTGAAGACCCATTTTGCGCAGAAAATCGTAGACCTCTGTTCTGTAACCTCGCCTTCGCAACCGAAACAAAAAAAGAAAGTCGTTGAGCCAGAAGCCAAGGCACCCAAGCACTTATCCTCAAAACAAAAAACGGAGGTCCTTCAGTTTATCGAGCTGAAACGATTCGTATCCGCAAACGACGTGATCCAACAACTGAAATTGTCTGTCTCCGTCGAGATCCTTTTAAAAGAGATCCAAGGAGCTCCCATCAAGACTTTCCCCGGACCTGACACGGTCGTTATCCAATGGCGCAACCTTCCATCACCGTGAGTCAGCTTAAATGCGCCGTTCTCGACGCTGATTGGCGAACGGCTTATCTAAGGGGCGAAGACCCATCAACGATGGTTTTCGGTCCAACCAAGCAAAAGCAAGTTTTCGCAACTCGTTTCCATAGCGAAGCCGACCATATCGTCAGCTGGTTAGTAAACGAGCCGAAGCGCATTTGGAAACCGGTGAGTCAGGACCCGGGCTCCCTTTGGCAAGTAGTACACGATCGGTTCATCGCTGACTTCCTGGGATCCTCCGCCGCCGAGGGCAAAATAGAAGAGGCCATCGCATTCGCCGACCGAATGCGAACGTTCTGTGACCGGCTGATCCAATTACGCGAACGAACTAAAAGCTTCAGCTCTTGGCAGGACGTATTTCTCGGTAACGAATTCAGCGTCAAAGAGGCCGTGATTCAAACCGACAAAGTCTCCGTCCTGGTCACTGGCCGGATCGATGCCGTTCGTTTAGATGAAAAACAACAGCTCGAGATAGTTGACTACAAACTGTCACAAGGAGCGAACCAGAAACATGATATGGTTCAGCTGGCCACCTACAGCCGGATGTTAGAGCTGGCCAGACCCGGCTGCGAATTCGCTGGTGTGCTGGAATATTACCTACCAGGTTTCCACGAGGTCAAAATCCCAAGAGCAGATCTCGACGGAATTTTTCAAGACTTGGTGATACCGGTTCTCGAGGAACTTTTTAGTAACACTCCAAACCAAGCCACCATCCGCTCACCAGCTGCTGAGGTACCAGCGAAATCTCGATCGAGAGGCGACGATGTGGCAGACCAGATCGTGTCTGCCTACGCAGATTTCAAGCTTCCGGTGGAAGTTGTCTCCGTCACTGATGCTCCGCAGATCTTCCGTTTTAACATTACGCCGGCACCCGGTGTCAAAGTGGCCAGCCTTGCCAATCGCGCGGAAGATCTTCAAGTAGCGTTGTCCCTTCCCGAACCGCCCCTAGTCAAAGCCGGGAAAGGATTCGTCTTGCTCGATATTCCAAAATCTCAGCCAGACACCGCTTTACTCTTGGACCTTCTCAAACAGGAGGGATCGCGTCCTCGCGATCCTCTCGCAAGCAAAGTCTCCTTCCCTGTAGGCCTCGGCGTCGAAGGTAAACCGATACTAGCCGACTTCGCTGATCCTAACACCTGTCACTGTCTAGTCGCCGGAACCGCGGGCAGCGGCAAAAGCGAGCTCCTAAAATCGATAGTTGCCAGCCTCATCGCTACGAACACCCCGGCCTCACTCCGTTTGGCAATCGTCGATCCCAAGATTCTCACCTTCACCGGCATATATGGTTGCCCTTTCCTTGCCCAGCCGGTGATCACCGACGTGAGAGCAGCCATCACGCTCCTCAAATCCGCCGTTTCAGACATGGAGGAACGTTACCAAACTCTCGCGGCAGACGGACAGACTGCACTGAGAGAACGATGGGACGCTGGGATGACAGATATCCCGTACTTCGCGATCATCTTCGACGAATTCGCCGATCTCATCCTTGCCGACCGCGAAGCGAAAAAGACCTTCGAAGAACTAGTGGCGCGCATTGCTGCTAAAGGACGCGCAGCGGGTATCCATCTTTTACTGGCTACTCAGCGCCCCGACCGCACAGTCGTAACCGGCTTAATCAAAGCCAATTTACCACTCAAGATCTGTTTGAAAGTGACCTCGAGTACGAACTCTCAAATCGTTCTCGATGAATCGGGCGCCGAACAATTATTAGGTCGCGGCGATCTTCTTTGCAACGCCGGGCGCGGACTCGTTCGCGCCCAGTCGTACTTCATACCGCAACCGGAATTCTTGCAGCTTTGTCTGGGCTCGGAGAGATAAAAGGGGAGCGGAGATAGGGACGGATCTTTAAGGTCCGTCGCTAACGGTTGTCGCTTAAGCGAAGTGAACCAGGCGTGTCTACCGCTATGGTTCTGTTTGCGGCTTTGCGCCTTTGCGTGAGGTTCCTCCGCGGTTCTCATCCGAAATTCGAACTCCCTTTTTGCGGTCTTGCGGCGTCCCCGCACCGATCACTAATCACCCAATCGCTTTCATCGCAAAGCGCCAGTCCGTCCTGAAACTAAGCCGGCGCGCCAGATCCGCTTGCGCATGAATTTCAGTGGCTAAAACCTGGCTGGAATTCTCCTTCGACAATTGAAACAGGTCCTCTGCCGGCAGTTTTAAGAGGGTAGCGTATTCCGTTGTAACTGCCTCGAGCGTGTCACGAGTCACGACTTAGCTGTGCAAATGGAATTTTCACAGTTTGACAGGAGTATTACGGGTTATCTCGTTGCAAAAAAGGCCTTCTCGAATTCTGTGGCTACGTCATTTAGCCGCGCAGCCATCGGGACAGCGGTTAGAACGATACCGACTTTGCGCGTGCCCGCGTGCAGGCTTGCGCGATGGAGGGTGCGGCCTCGCCTCCTGAGCGACTCCCATGTTTGAACGGTACAAGGGTACACCAAGCAACAGGTGATTGTCTTGCTCACGCTGACGGTTGAGTATGCCAGCACTTGCAACAAGTCGCTCCGATGCTGGTCGCGCAAAGCTTCGTCCAGGTTACTCCACCGTTCGACTTGAAGCTCCTCCCAATGATCCTTGAATTTAGCATCGATGATCAGGGTCTCGTTCTCGCGTTCGAGCACGACGTCAGGCAGAAGATATTTTTGAGAGCCAAGGTACGGTGGATCCCAAACGATTGGGCAGATTGTCTCCCGCTTTCGGCCAGCGCGCAATTCCCCACCGGCGTGCCGAGCGAAGCGCGCGAAGATAGCCTCTACCCATGCTTCAAAGAACTCCTCCATCGACATCGTCCATGGGAGCCCCCGCAAATCTGCTAGCCCAGCGAGCCCGGTTTTCTCTACAGTCCATTCGATGGCCTGCAGTCCGTCGCGGAAGACATCCGTCTTAACCGGGGCGTGCAGCCACGATTGAAAACGAAGTGGCTCAGGTTCTTTCGGTGCTACTTGCCGGACCTTATCCAGCAACCCTAAACAAATGTCAATAAGCCGCAGTACTATCACTCCGGCCTGACGCTGCCCTTGTAAGTTGACCAATTGTCTTTGCAGTGTGAAGTGGATTGCTGCTTTGAGCTCTCGGTCATCGCCCAACTCTGGAAAGCGACATGGGACGTTGAGGAAACGCGCCGAAGGCAACCGCTCAGTTGCATACTCAGCCCAACGGACCGAACCGCGCGGCGCCGGACAGTCGGATTCAGAAAATTCAAATCGCCGCTCCAAGCGATCGAGAAGCGCTCTAAGCCGGAACAACACGGCCGTCGACAGGACCCACGCGGGAATCTTCCGGTCGGAACGTGGAAGCAAAGGTAATCGAAGCGGTTCAGGGATGACGCGCCATCCCATCTCACCCAGCATCGGGCCGATCCCTTGCCAACCAAAGCGCGGCTGAATGACCAGGCCATAGTCCGGTTGACCACTGGTTGGTGAAAGCAACGGAATGGCACCCACCCGGGTACTGGTCCGGAACACAATATCCACGATCGAGCCGTCAAACGCGATTTCGCTTGTGACCCCGAATTGATTAAGGATGCCGCGGTTATGCTGAATGAATTGATTGGCCAACCGCGCGGCGTGAGCTTCTACGTCTCGCCCAGTGCTACTCGATACGAGGAAGGTTGCGCGCCGGCGAAAGACTGTTGAGTCCGTTGTTTCAAGGCAAAGACTCGGACGAGGTGTGGGACTTGAACGTGACGACCCTGAGCGGATTTTGTGATGACGCGCGATAGCCATTTTAAGCTAACGTTTCGAGCCATTGGAGATAAGCGCGAATTGCGTCCGAGAATGTTGCCACGTAGCCCTGGCTAAGATATTCCTCAAGCAGGGGTGCCAAATGGACTTTTAGTGACGTCGCTGCCCGCTCGTCGTTCCTCTCAAGGAAATACGAGTGCCCGGGCGCCAGCGGGAATGTGTCGTCGCTAGCATGCTCGACAAAGATCTGGATCAACTCTTTAAAAGCTTGCTGCATGAGTGCCCCCCGAGTCGGGTAACGACGCTCGTTTGTGGCCATAGCTTAACAAAAGCGAAGCGCCGGCGGACTGCTACATCCACGATCGCAATGCTTCGGTCGGCGCTGTTCATCGTCCCTACGATGTGCAAGTTTTCAGGAAGTGAAAAACCGGCTCCGAACGGCGGACCGAAATCGTAGGCGAGGTTGACCTCGCGCTTCTCGCTCGTTCCTGGCTCCAGGAGGAAGATGGCTTCACCAAGAATCTTCGCCAAATCCGCACGGTTAATCTCGTCCACGTGAAGCAAGAATGCCTCTGACGTGTTATTGAGCGCTTCTTCGGCCGCGTGCATCAAAGCGCCCTTCTGCGGAGCGAATCGGAACCCAAGTCCATCAGCGGACTGGACAGGGGCCAGACCGCCAACGAAATTCTCGTAGGTTATGTTGGGATGAAACTGGATTGAAATGCCGCGCCCACGATATTGCTCGCGGATAAGCCGGAGGGCCAGGCGGGTCTTGCCGGTGCCAGGCGGGCCCTCGATAATTACGTAGCGCCGATGCCGTAAGAGACTGGCGACATCCGACTCTTGAACGCCAGGCATTAAATAGGCGAAATAGTTTAAACGGATGCGCTCGGCGTCAGCCTCTTCAGACTTGAGCGGGAATTGCTTCCGCTCTTCGAACATCAAATCGAGAAACGCTTTCGTGGCGTCAGTTGTCGCAAGGCTATCTTCTGTTGGCGCGTAAATGGCGTAAAGCACCTTCCCGTAACGTTCAAAAATCCGGCCGTAGTAAGGAAACTGTCGGACGATATTCGCAGGCACATCTAGGTCCGTGCGAACGGGGTCCTTTTTTGCCCATGCACACAACTTGCCTTTGCCGTGATGATGATTAAGCCATTCGCAGATCGCGCCGACTTTCCTCGCATGGCCGGGCCGCGCAAGGACGTCTTCATCCGGACTTAGTCCTTGTGTACCAACGCATAAGGCTACAAGGCACGGAGCGTCCAGACCTGGAAACACGACGAAACTCATCCCCCCGTACGGTCCCGAGTCTGGGTTGGATGGATGTATTATTGCGCCGAACGGCACGCCCGCATCCGCCTTAATTTCGGGTACCCTCGGAGTCGCAGCTTTTTGCGCCCGGTCAGGGTACCGACCGCCCTGGCCGCTGTATAGCCCGGCCAAGGCCGCTTTGCACCGGTTGACCCAATCTTCGGTTCCCTGTGTATTGATCAGCTCAACTAAGCTTTTCATTCGCGACATTCTAAGCGCTCAATGATGATCTCAAACAGCTAAACCACCGAGGTCTCGCCTCCTGCTTTCTTCAAGATCTATTACCATCTTCACCTAGTTTAGCTAAGCGGTTACATCGGGCAATAGCCCGCACGCGTCGGTCAGAGATTGGTTGCCCGGGGGTGTATCTTTTTTATCAGACCTTCCCTTCTTGCCGACTTCACTCGAGCTACGCTCGCTTCTCTGGTCAAAGCTCGTTTAGCAGCTTCGGTCCGGCCCGCCCTCCTCTCGCATCAAAACGATAGAACAACGCTTGCTGCTTAAGACATTAGTGTTTTGTATAAGACTCGAGCCGTTCGCATTCCCTTTTTACGCCTAGAAATCGATTGGCCATCTCGGACGAAAGTGCTTGAATAGAGGACGAATCGATGAGAACCACCGGTTCTCTGGTCCATCTCTTTATCGGCTATGCGCGATATGCCGCAGGATTTCGAATCGCCATTCCTTAGAGTCGATAGCACTGAATGGATCGCTGCAAATGATCTTGCGTTTGCAATTCACGACAAGTTTCCAGTTTCAAAGGGCCACGCACTGGTAGTCAGCAAGCGCGTGATTAGTACATGGTTCGCCGCATCGGATTCTGAACAAGCAGCTATGATGTCGCTGGTCGGCGATGTGCAACGAATCCTTGATCAACAGCTGCACCCAAAGCCCGATGGCTATAACGTTGGATTCAATTCGGGAACTGCGGCCGGCCAGACCATTCCGCATGTACACATACATGTGATCCCCCGCTATCACGGCGACATGCCTGACCCGGCGGGAGGAATCCGTCACGTGATTCCCGGCAAAGCCAATTACCTTCGTCCGCCGACTGCCGCAACCGAACCCGCTAGAGTCGCGATATCAACAGGACACCCTGGAAGTCCACTTTGGGGTCAGATCTCTCACCGATTACCCGGTGCGCAAGAAATCGATATCCTGGCTTCGTTTGTTCAGCTCTCGGGACTGGACATCATCCAAGAGACCATATTTGCAGCTCTCAGGGAGGGAGCCGTTGTACGAGTACTCGTTGGTGACTACCTGTACATCTCCGATCCAGATGCGCTTCGTCGTCTTCACGGCTGGATAGAGGTCGCTCGGGAGGAATTCGGACCAGCGCGATTTGAGGCGCGGTTGGTCGAGATGCAAAGTCTGCCATATCAGCCGGAGTCATTCCATCCGAAGGCCTGGCGAATTTTGGACCAGTCGGGCGGTATGCTGGTGATAGGAAGCAGCAATCTTTCCAGAGCCGCACTCAAAACAGGTGTTGAATGGAATGTTGTTTTCTGTCCGGCTGAGGATTCGCTCGAACGAAGCCTGGCGTCAGCGTTCATGAGCCTCTGGGCGCTGGCAACCACCTTAACTTCGGAGGTGACTGAGCGGTACGAAACCGCGGCGAGCAGAGCACGTGAACTTAGAGTCGAACCCGAGGCGCAGGACGTCAGCGAGCCGATGCCCGACCCTCGGCCGTGGCAGGAAAACGCGATGGAACGCCTGGCCCAGATCCGATCGGAGAATTATCACCGAGCTCTCGTCGCGGTTGCTACGGGACTAGGCAAGACGTGGCTTGCGGCATTCGATATTCGCGCTTATGGCGAGACACTGAAGCGGTGCCCCCGCGTTTTGGTTGTAGCGCATCGGGCGGAGATCCTGGTGCAAGCTGAGCGCACCCTCCGTCGAGCACTCGACGATAAATGGCCCGAGAGGACGGTTACATGGTATCTCGGCTCCAACAGCGATCTCCGTGGTGACTTGGTCATCGCGTCGGTCCAAAAGCTCTCCCGCCCTGAGGGCTTGGAAGAACTAAGTAAGCACTGCTTTGATTACACAGTCCTCGACGAGGTACACCATGCGGACGCGCCGAGTTATCGAAAGGTGCTCGCTAGGCTGAACGCGTCTTTCGTTCTGGGGCTGACCGCCACTCCCGAGCGGAGTGATGGCGTCGACGTTGTCGCATTATTCGATGATATACTCGCGTGGCAGGCAACGATAGGCGACGGAATCAACGAAGGCTCCCTCGTGCCATTTCACTATGTTGGCCTCCGGGATGATGTGGATTTTCAACAGATCCCTTGGCGCAACTGCCGTTTCGACGTTGCTGTCCTCGAAGAGCGTGTCGAGAACAGCGCTCGGATGGCGAAACTCTGGACAGCCTGGAGAATGTATTTCGGAAGCCGGACCATTGTCTTTTGTTGCTCGCAGCGGCACGCACTATTTACGCGAAATTGGCTGCGGCATCGGGGTGTAAAAGCCGCGGCAGTATTTGCAGGCATAGGAAGCGATCCCCGCGGCGAGTCCCTTCGCGCGCTGGTAGACGGCCAGCTCGACGCCATATGTGCTGTCGACTTGTTCAACGAAGGCTTGGACTTGCCAGACGTTGACCGGATCGTGATGCTGCGCCCAACTGAATCCAAAGTTGTCTTTTTGCAGCAGCTTGGCCGTGGTCTCCGTGCGGCTGAGAGCAAGTCGAGACTGATTATCATCGATTTTATCGGTAACCACCGGCTATTCGCTCGTCGGATAATTCACCTCCTCTCGTTGCGCGGCAACGAATGTAGTTGGACGGGGTTGCAGCGTTGGTTGGATAGCGGGACTGCAGAACTTCCGCCGGGTTGCCTTCTGGAAATTCATTTGGAAGCAAAAGACCTGCTACGTCAGTTCCTGCCGTCCAATCGAGCGGCTGCTGCGGAAGGCTACCGAGCAATGAGAGACGAACTGGGCCGTCGTCCGACGATGCCGGAGCTCTTCAACCGCGGATTTCTTCCGGCGACCATTCGGGCTCGGCACAATGACTGGTTTACATTCGTCCAGGCAGAAGGCGACCTGACGAGCGAGGAGCGGGCGGCACTCCAGAAAGGCGGTCCGTGGTTTCGAATGCTTGAATTAACGGCGCTTAATAGGTCCTACAAGATGGTTGTTCTACGAGTGCTGCTCGACATGGATGCCTTCTGGAACGGCATGGAAATCCGCCAGCTGGCGGATGCCTGCCGAACCTACCTTCTCGAGCACCCGCATTTGCAGGCTGACCTCCAACCGACGAATGAGATTCCGGACCATCGGCGTGCATCTTCAGAACAGTGGGGTGAATGGTGGCTTCGCTGGCCATTGGACCGGTGGCTCGACGAGCAAGAAGGGCAAAAGTGGTTCCGGCGCGAGGGTGATCGATTTGTCTTCGCGATTCCATACCCGCCTGAGATGCGCAATACTTTTGAATCAATGACCGGAGAAATCGTGGACTACCGCCTTTCTCAGTACGCCCAAACGAGAGTTCGCCTGCCCGGCGCCGAAGGGCTCGAATTTACGGCAAAAGTGAGTCACGCGGGAGGTCGTCCAATACTTTTCCTGCCGGACAAGGACAAATCTCCAGGGCGTCCTATCGGCCCCGTTGAAGTAAAGTTGCCTGATGGTTCAAGTTGGGAGTTTCGATTTGTAAAAGTGGCTTGTAACGTGGCCCACCCGAAGGGAATAACCGAGAACCGCCTTGGCGAGCTGCTGCAAAGCTGGTTCGGACCGGATGCAGGCCTTCCAGGCACCGGTTTCGTCGTACGGTTCAACAATTCCGACGAGGGCTGGCGCATCCGTCCCATGCAACACATCCTGCCGGCACAACCGGCTCCTCTCAATCGAGAAAAGTCGTGGCGCGAGCTGTCCCTAGTTCAATCTCCCCCTGCCCATGAACGCTTTGTTCAATATGTCCCAGTTTACGAACTTGAAGCGGCAGCGGGCCTCTGGGGGCCGGACCAAACACCGTCCGAAGTAGGATGGATCTCTGTCAGCAGTCACCGGTTGAGGCCGGGCATGTTCGTCGCTCGCGTCGAAGGACACTCTATGGAACCTAAGATACCATCCGGAGCGTGGTGCTTGTTTCGAGAATGCCCGGCAGGTTCGTGCGAAGGGCGCATCGTTTTGGTGCAGTTCCATTCGATGAGCGACCCGGAAGCAGGGGGAAAGTACACCGTCAAGAAATACCACTCAGAGAAGGTCGTGACGGAGGATGGCTGGTCACACCAAGGGATCGAGCTTCGTCCTTTGAACCCCGATCCAACGTATCAACCGATCCCCGTAACTGAAAGCGAAGCACCAGAGCTCATGCTTGTCGGCGAGTTTGTCGCCGTGGTTGGGTGAATCGCGTAGTCAGTCGCTCTTAACTTCGTCCGTGTCTGTCCGCGTCGACCGGTAGTTCCGATCTGCCTGTTCATTCGCGTGTCTTCCTGGCATCGCGTGGGCACTCACTAATCACGAATCGCCAATCAGGCGCCTGCCACCGCTTCCCTATGGCCTCGATCGGTTCCGCCTTCGCCAAGCGGCTTCACTCGGCTCGTCCAAGTTGTACGGCGGCAGACGCCCCACGGTTGCTACTGCTAGGCACAAAACGCCAGCGTGGACCGCGCAAACCCGTGGCGGACAAGACTTCGGCTACCTCGGTCGAGTCGCTGGGGACCGACATGGATGGATGCTCCGCGAAGCTATGGATTTCGCAATCGTTGAGGTGCGAAGCGCCAGGCGCCTACCAATCGCGAAACAATCATCTTCATGGGCTTCGGTCTTAGGGGTCACGTCTAAACATTTCACATTGCACTGGTCGATCGCAAGACTATTTTCTTAGTCGTGGCCAGACCTCTAAGGCTCGACATTGAAGGCGGGTGGTACCACGTGATCAATCGGGGCCTAGAAAAACGACAAATCTTTCCCGGCGAGCGCGCGAACCTGCATTTTCTCGACCTGCTGAGCGTTCTTCCCGCCCGCTTCGGAGTTAAGATTCATGCCTATGTGCTGATGGGTAACCATTACCATCTGCAAGTCGAGACCCCCAGGGCCAATCTGAGTCAGGCCATTCAATGGCTGAATGTCTCCTATAGCACTTGGTTCAACCGGCTCCATCAAAGGGTTGGTCCCCTGTTTCAAGGTCGATTTAAAGCCGTGTTACATGATCAGGATCGCTCTGCCTTGACCATTAACCGTTACATCCACCTCAATCCGGTGCGGCTCCCAGGTCTAGGAGGACACGAAGGACGAGCCGGGCCCGCGCAACCCCAACCGGATCGCGAGATGATTACAGCTCGAGTAGCCGCGCTTAATTACCGTTGGAGTTCGTACAACGTTTATGCGGGACAGGAGAAAAATCCCGGCTGGCTGACTACGGATTCTATCTATACCTTTTTCGATCAAGGTAGTATCCGAGGTAAGCGCGCTGCTTATCGGCGACAGCTTGAGCAAATGGCCGGCCTCGGCGATTGGGAAACCGATTGGAAGGATAAGGTCTCCGCAAGCGTGTTGCTCGGATCGGACTCGTTCGTCCGGCAGATGGTCAAACGCCTCAAAGGCGATCGGCATGAACAGCTCGGCTTACGGCAATCGGAAC
>Ga0213878_10000393_pt1 | contig 16659 bp, 21 predicted proteins | sample VelepicoBEBS_R02_FD_161053 | JGI IMG/M metagenome (GOLD analysis project Ga0213878, IMG submission 161053) | Vellozia epidendroides bulk soil microbial communities from rupestrian grasslands, the National Park of Serra do Cipo, Brazil - BS_R02 | ecosystem: Environmental > Terrestrial > Soil >... | reverse complement strand
CCGATGTCCGCGGCGCACCAGTAGACGTCTTCATCTTCCTTCAGATCGAAGACGAGCTTGTGGGTCGCGGTCACGCCGGTGAGATAGCCGCCGGTGGTGTGCTTGATCCCTTTCGGCTTCGCGGTCGTTCCCGAGGTGTACAGCAGGTAGAGCAGGTCTTCGGCGTTCATCCGCTCCGGCTCGCAGGTCGCGGGCTGATCGCGCACGACGTCGTCCCACCACAGGTCGCGGCCGCTCTCCATCGGCACCGGATCGCCGACCCGCTTCGCGACGATGACGTGCTTGAGCGAGGGCATCCCTTTCGCGATCGCCTCGTCGACGTTCGCCTTCAACGGCACCTTCGTCCCGCGGCGACGCCCTTGATCGGCGGTGACGATCGCGACGCACTGCGAGTCGTTCACGCGGTCGACGATCGAGTCGGGCGAGAAGCCGCCGAAGATCACCGAGTGCGCCGCGCCGATTCGCGCGCACGCGAGCATCGCGACCGGCAATTCGACGATCATCGGCATGTAGATGGCGACGCGGTCGCCCTTCTTGATGCCAAGCTTGCGCAGCCCGTTCGCGAAGCGGCAGACCTCGTCGAGCAATTGGCCGTACGTCACCGTCCAGCGGTCGCCCGGCTCGCCTTCGTAGTAATAGGCGATCTTCGCGGCCTTGCCGGCCTTCACGTGGCGGTCGAGCGCGTTCACCGACGCGTTGAGCTCGCCGTCGGCGAACCAGGTCGCGAACGGCTCGTTCCACTCGAGCGTTTTCGCCGGCGGCGTCATCCACTCGAGCTTGTCGGCCCACGACTTCCACCAAGCGAGATAGTCGCGCTCGGCTTCTTCGTAGACGCCGGCCTGGGCGTTCGCCTGCGCGGCGAACGCGGGGGGCGGCGGGAAGCGGCGTGCTTCGCTGAAGAGGGCCTCGATGGCATCGCTTTGCGTCGGCGTCGTCATGGCGCGGGATTCTGTCGCGCGGGGTGCCGGCCTTCCCGCGGCGAACTCGGCCGGTGCGATATGGTCCGCTGGATCGACGGTCTCTACGGAGGGCTGATCGCGGGTGTGACGAGCGCGCTGTTCTACGCGGTCGTCGCGGTCGCGTGGCTGCACGACACCACGCTCGGCGCGTTCTTCGCCCAGATCGCGCAAGCGCTGCCGCCCTTCCACGGCGCGCCGGCCTCCGCGGCGCTGGTCGCGCTCGGCGTCGTCCTCTACTTCGCGCTGGCCGCGGCATTCGGGATCGAGTACGCGCTGCTGGCGAAGCGCGTCTCCTCGATGTGGCAGGCGCCGACCTCGGTGCTGTGGGGATTGCTCTACGGGCTGGTCGTGTGGTGGGTGCTCAACGACGTGCTCGTGCCGCTGACCGGGGCCCTGGTCGTCCAGCCGCTCTGGGAAGGGCTCGTCGGAACGATCCTCTGCTACGGGCTCGTTCTCTCCGAGCTGACGACGATGCCCCACCGCCGGGCCGCGGGCGCGGCTCCTTGACCCCTCGGCGCCGGGATGGTAGGCTGGAGGCAAGCCTGGCACTCCGATGTGCCGACTGCTAACGGTGCCCCGGTGAACGACAAGCTCGAGCTCGACAAACGAAAGGCCTTCATCCTCGCGACCGTCGTGTACGAGTACATCAACACGGCGGAACCGGTCGGCTCCGTCACGCTTACGCAGAAGTACAACTTGGGCGTCTCGTCGGCGACGATCCGGAACGAGATGGCGGAGCTGGAAGCCGACGGCTACCTCGTGCAGCCCCACACCTCGGCCGGCCGCGTTCCCTCGGACGCGGGCTACCGCGCCTACGTGGACCGCTTGATGCAGCCCGAAGCGCTGACGAAGGACGACGCGCGCCGGATCCGCGACCAGTTCCGCGACGCCTCCCGCGAGCTGGACGACGTGATCGAGCAGACGACGCGCCTGCTCTCCGGGCTCTCGGGGAACCTGGCGATCGCGATCGCGCCCTCGCGCGACGCGCACGCGTTCAAGCACGTCCAGCTGATCTGGCTCTCGCCGCGCACGAGCCTGGCGGTGGTGGTGACGTCGGGCGGCGTCGCGGCGCAGCGGGTCTTCGAGTGGTCGGCCGACGTCGGCGCCGACGATCTGACGCGGCTCTCGAACGCGCTGAACTCGCGCTTCGGCGGCCGGGTCATGGAAGAGATCGGCGCCGCTCAGGTCGACGCGGTCTGCGCCGAGCTGAACGTGGGCGCCGAGATTCGCGACGCGGTGCGCAACGCGTTCGCGACGGCGCGCCAGTCCGGCGAGCCCGAGATCGCGGCGGCGGGCGCGCAGAACCTGCTCGACCAGCCGGAGTTCCACGATCTGCGCAAGCTGCGCGCGATCCTGCGCATCGTCGAGGAGCAGCGCACGCTCTACGACCTGATCGCCGACGAGCTCAGCGACGGCGTCGCGACGACGGATCCTTCCCCGCACGTGCGCATCGGGCACGAATTGCGCGCCGACGAGCTCGCCGAGTGCAGCGTCGTCACCGTGCCGTACCGCTTCGGCGACCGCGCCGTCGGGATGCTCGCGATTCTCGGGCCGCGGCGGATGCCGTACGGCCGCCTCATAGCGCTCGCGTCGGGGACCGCCCGTTCGCTGGGCGAGCATCTGAACGGCGTCGAAATTCGATAGAATGCCCGCTGACTATTACCAAACACTGGGCGTGGCGCGCGACGCCGACGACAGCACGATCAAGCGTGCGTACCGCCAGCTCGCGCGCAAGTACCATCCCGACGTCGCGCAGGACAAGGCTGCGGCGGAGAGCCACTTCAAAGAGATCAACGAAGCCTACGAGGTGCTCTCCGACGCTCAGAAGCGGGCGAACTACGATCGCTTCGGGCACGCCGGCGTGCAAGGCGCTGCCGGCGCGGGCGGCTTCGGACCGTTCGGGACCGAGGGCTTCGGCGACATCTTCGACATGTTCTTCGGCGCGGCGCGCGGCGGCGCGCAGCAGCGCCGCAACGGCCCTGCGCGCGGCAGCGACTTGCGCTACGACGTCGAGATCACGCTCGAAGAAGCGTACGCCGGAACGACGCGCGAGGTGTCGTTCCGCCATCTGGCGACGTGCGCGACCTGTCGCGGGAGCGGTGCCGAGCCGGGGACGCTGATCGTTCCGTGCGACCGCTGCAGCGGAACGGGGATCCAGCGCCAAGTGCGCCAGACGCCGCTCGGCCAGTTCGTGACGCAGACGACGTGCTCGAAATGCGGCGGGGACGGCCAGATCGTGCAGACCCCGTGCTCGAGCTGCCGCGGGCGCGGCCGCGTCGAGCAGGAGAAGTCCCTGCAGGTGCGCATCCCGGCGGGCGTCGACGACGGCTCGCGCATTCGCATCAGCGGCAGCGGCGAAGCGGGGATCCGCGGCGGCGCCGACGGCGATCTCTACGTCTACCTTTCGATCGCGCCGCATCCGGTCTTCCGCCGCGACGGTCTCGACGTGCTGATCGACGTGCCGATCTCGTTCCCGCAAGCCGCGCTCGGCGGCGAGATCTCGGTGCAGTCGCTCGACGGCCCGATCCCGCTCACGCTCAACGCCGGCACCCAAAGCGGCTCGCAATACCGTCTGCGCGGCCGCGGGATGCCCAGCGTCCGCGGCGGCGCGAAGGGTGACGAGCTGATCACCGTCCACGTCGTCGTCCCGACGAAGCTCGGCCGCCGCGAGCGCGAGCTGCTCGAGGAGTACGCCCGCGCCGGCGGCGACCAAATCGAAGAAAAATCGTTCTTCGACCGCGTCAAAGACGCATTCCGCGCCGAGTAGGTCTTTTAGCGCCGCGACGATTCAGTCATCAACCTTACGCCGTAGTACGTCTGAAAGGGTCACGACCCGCGTGTGACAGCGGACGCTTGCCAACGGCCTGAGATCGTTTGGGTCGGTCGTGACGACTTCGCTTCCCGGAATGTTGTCGGCGGTGGCGACGACGATGGCGTCGATCGTGCCAGGGCCTCGGCGTTTGTGCGCGTGCCGCAACGCCGCAGCCGCTCGCGCGGTCTGCGCGTCCAAGTCGATCAACCGCGTCTTCTTCAGCGCGCGATTGACGTTCGAATCGCGGCCTGGGTCACCGGTGGTCGCTTCGGCAATCACTGCCGTCGGCACGAGCACTACGGTGCCTTTGTTTAGCAAGACGCTGTTGAGCGCGAAGCGGGACGACGGGTTTCCTTCTGCGAGCGCGGTGAGCGCTCCGGAGTCAAGGACGATCCGATTGGTTCCCACACCCATACTCCTGCAGCAGCGCGCTCGTCCTCCGGGATGGGATCGCGGGCGTCCATCTCAGCAAGGTAAGCCAGCATTCCGAAACGGAGGATCTCGTTCTGAAGCGCTATGGTGACGACCGCGGAAATGTCGGCGTCGTCGCCGGCGGCTTTGGCGGCTCGACGATACTCGTCGAGCAACTGACGGTCGAGGCTGACGGAAACTCGGCTCTTCGGCATGGCCGCGGATCGTAGCATGATCCGATCGTACGCGCCATACCGAACCGGACGACGTCCCGAATGTGACGCCGGCGTGACGGCGGGCTAGACTTCGGCGGCGGCGTTCGCGCGTTGCAGGTCGGCGTCCAGCGTGCCGGTGAGCAGGCCCCAGCACATCCGGTAGTCGCTGGTCAGCGAACGGAAAGGCGCGCTGAACGTCTCCGGCTTGTTGCGCTCGACGAAGGCGTGCGCGTACCAAGCGGGGCCGTAGCCGCAGACCAGCGCGGCGGCGAAGAGCTTCGGATCGCGGCGCGCGATCGCGACCGCTCCGACCAGCGTGGCGAGGATCGTGCCGGCGGCGTGGATGGTGCGGGTGCGCGGGTCGGCGTGGGCGCGCAGGTAGCGCAGCCAGAAGGCGTCGTCCATCCGCGGGCCTTCCGCGAGAGCGGGGCGAAGCGCCTGCCGCGATGCGGGACCGCTTCTTCGTCGAGGGCGTCCACGCGGTCGGCGACCGTGTCGCGTTCGCGCCGGACGACGCGCGCAAGCTCGCGACGGTGCTGCGCAAGCGCAGCGGCGACCGCGTTCAAGTCGTCGACTCCGGCGGAGCCGCCTACGCCGCGACGCTGCAGCTTTCCGGCCGCGAGATCGGCGCGACGCTCGACGAGCGGCTCGACCGCGGCCAGATCGAAACGGCGCTGCGCATCACCGTCGCGCAGGCGGTCCCGAAGGGCCGGAAGATGGACCTCGTCGTCGAGAAGGCGACGGAGCTCGGCGCGCACGCGATCGTTCCGGTCCGCAGCGCGCGCGTGATCGGCCACGACACCAGCCCCGCGAAGCTCGAGCGCTGGCGCCGCATCGCGAAATCGGCCGCGCAGCAGTCGGGCCGCGTCCGCGTCCCGGAGATCGCCGACGTTCACGACTGGGACGCGCTGCTCGCGACGTTTCCGCGTTACGATCGCGTCTATGTGCCGTGGGAGCTCGCGCAACCGGCGCCGCTGCGCGAGCTGTTCGAGCGCGAGCTCCCGAGCGCGAACAGCGCGCTGATCGTCATCGGCCCCGAAGGCGGCTTCGGCGCCGATGAGGTCGACCGCGCGCGCGGCGCCGGCGCGAGCGCGGTCTCGCTCGGCCGGCGCATCTTGCGCACGGAGACGGCGGCGCTCGTCGTCCTGAGCGCGATGCTATACGCGCGCGGCGAGCTTTGAACGCGGTCAGCTGTCGGCGGGAGTGCGCACCACCTCGAAGCTGAGCGGCTGCGTGCACGCGTAGGCTTGACCCTGCGTCGTGTACTGCGGCGTGCACCGGCCGTATCCGATCGACGAGATCAGCGGGACCGTCTGCGGCCCCGTTCCGCCGACGCGAATCTGCATCGTCCCGACGTTGCCGTAGTGGCCGCGCGTCAGGAGCCGCATCCACACCGTCGGGCTCACGGTGGCCCACGGTGACTCGAGCCCGGAGACGTCGGCTTGCTGCAGCGGCGCGAAGCTACGGGTCATCGCGTTGTAATCGTTCGCGGAGCTGATGATGTCGCTGCGCCAGCTGCGCAGATCTTGGACGAGCTGCCCGGCGCCGCCGAGCTGGCCGAGGACGCTGTCCAGCGACGGTCCGCCGAGCGAGCTCGAGAGCCCGCTCCACTTGCCCTGAATGTCGTCGAGCACGTTCGAGGCGAGGAGGCCCTTGTAATCGGGGATCAGCGCGTTTACGACGCCGCGCGGCTCGTTCCCGAAATCACCCAGCCCGACGCCGCTCTGGATCGTCCACGACGTTTGCTGAATGGGGCTGAACTGATACGGCGTCGACGACGCGCGCGAGTTCATCGCGATGATCGCCGGCGCACGGTGTCCGCGCATCGGTCCGAGCACGAACGCGAGCGGTGAGCGGGCCGGGCGGGAATGGCTCATGCAGAACTGCCGTACCGTCACCGCGTAGTCGCCGGGCGCGAGCGAGACCGTCCCCGTATTCGAGCCGCGCAATTGCGAGATGATCGAGGTCGTCGTTTGGGCGGAGGCGGCCGGGGCGAACGGTGCGCCGGGAAGCGCGGGGACGGTCGGGTAGAGTTCGACCGGGTCGAGCTTGATCGGCGACTGCTCGACGATGTACGGCGCGAGCTGTTTCGCGGCGGCGCCGAGGGCGGCGTTTCGGGGGTCCAGGCCGCCCGGCAGCCGGAACTGCGCGGACGCCGGGCCGGCCGGACCGGCGAGGAGCAATGCGGCCAACGCCGCGACAACGGAGCGTCGGATGAGCTTCATGGGCAAGCCTTGAGCGCGCCTGCCGAACCGTCCTGCTCGCCGGATCAAACGCCGTCAACGTGCGCTACCGCACGCTGCGGTGAGAATCTGCGCAGAAGCATTGACCCCCAACCAATTCTGAACATCGCCTGGTACGCTCTTCCCAACGAACCGGAGACGAACAGACGCCGCCGGTCGTCCTTGAGGAACACAGCAATCATGTTCAACCGTCTTTCCAAGTTCTTCGTCGCGACCGGCGCGGCCGCGGCCGTCACGACCGGCGCGATGATGCCGCGCCCGGCGTCGGCCGACACGACCTCCACGCTGCTCACCGCGGCCGGGATCATCGGCGCAATCGTCCTGTACAGCAACTACCAGCACAAACAAGCGGCCGCGAACACCGTCGTCGGCTACACCAACAACGGCGGCACCGTCTACGGCGACGGCCGCATCGTGATGCCGAACGGCGTGACGTACTACCCGAACGGCAACGGCGGCTACACCAGCAGCAACGGAAGCCAGTACGGCTACAACAACGGCTATTACAACAACGGTGGGTACTACAACAACGGCTCGCAGTACAACGGCCAGTACAACAACGGTTACTACAACGGCCAGTACAACAACGGCTACTACAACAACGGCAGCCAGTACAACGGCAGCCAGTACAACAACAACGGCCGCTGGAACAACAACAGCGCCCGCGACCGCGACGACCGCAACCGCCGCGGCCAGGACGACCGCAACCGCCGCGGCCACTAGCCGGTCTGGGCGGGCATGGGCTCGCACAGCTGGCTCGCCTTCGCGCTCGTCGCGGTTCTCGTCTCGCTGATCCCCGGACCCGCCGTCGTCTCGGTTGTCTCGACCGCGCTGCGCGGCGGGTTCCGCGCGTCGCTGGCCGCCAACGCGGGCGTTCTGACCGGCGACGCGATCTTCGTCGCCGCCGCGGCGCTCGGCCTCGGCGCACTGCTGGTCGCCTCGCAACCGCTGTTCCTCGCCGTCCGCTGGCTGGGGATCGTGTACCTCGCCTACCTCGGCGTGCGCGCGCTGCTCGACCGCGGGACGGCGTTCTCGTTCGATCCGGCGCCGAACGGCGAGCGGCGCGCCTTCCGGCTCGGTCTGACGACGCAGCTTGCAAATCCGAAGATCATCGTGTTCTTCGGCGCGCTGCTCCCGCAGTTCGTCGATCCGGCACGTCCGGCCGCGTTGCAGTTCGTTCTGCTCGGCGCGACGTTCATCGTCAGCGACGCGCTCGTCTTCGCCGGCTACGGCGCGCTTGCGCACCGCGCGCGCACGCTGCTCAAGACGCCGCGCGCCGCCCGCCTCACTTCGCGCGTCACCGGCACGGTAATGCTCGGCGCCGCCGCGCGCCTCGCCGCCGAACGCTGATCCGCTGAAACGAAAGCACGATCGCGTTACGCGGCAACCGCGGTGCGCGCGATCAGCTTTGCCAGCGGCGGACCGCTCGCGATGACGACGAAGATGCGCAGCGTCTGAACCGCCAGCACGAGCGGGACGTTCGCGCCGCTGCCGAGCGCGATCACGGTCACCGAGTCGAGCCCGCCCGGCGTGGTCGCCAGGTACGCGGTCAGCGCGTCGACGTGGAGCGTCGCGACGAGCAGCGCCGCCGAGGCGCAGCACAGCAGGATCAAGATCATCGTCGAGGCGACCAGTTGCGGCAGCACGCGCAGCGCGTAGCGCACGGTCGCGCGCGTGTACAGCAAGCCGATCGTCAAACCGATCGCGAGATACGCCACGTCGAGCACCGGAGCGGGCACGGCGATCCGCACCAGACCCGTCCCGTGCAGCACCGCGCCGAGGACCATCGGGCCGAGCAGCGCACCGGCGGGAAGCTTGAGCCGTAACGCCGCGACCGCGCCGATCACCGCGACGGCGAGCGTCTCGAACACCGCCGCGTCGGCCGACAGTCGCTGCGCGACGGCGGGGTGCGCGTGATCCGCGCCGTGAACCAGCGCGCGGGAGACCGCCGAGGCGGAGAGCACGACCAGCGTCACGCGCAGGTACTGCATGAACGCGACGATCCGCGGGTCGGCGCCGTAGTCCGCGCTCATCGCCGTCATCGCCGCGGCGCCGCCCGGCGCCGATCCCCAGGCCGCGGTCGGCGCCGGGATCGAGCTGAACCGCGCGAGCATCCAGCCGGCCACCGCCGCCGCCACGATCGTCGAGCCCACCACGAACGCGATCACCGCCCACGAGTGCGCGATCGAGACGATGACTGGCGGGGTGAAGGTCTGGGCGATCAGCGTTCCGATCGCCGCCTGCGCGGCTACGAAGAGGCCCGACGGCATGCGCAGCTCGACCAGCCCGCTCGCCGAGGCCACGATCGCGACGACGAGCGGCGCGATCAGCCACGGCGCCGGGATCCCGAGCCGCGCCAACACGAGCGCCCCGCCCGCGCCGGCGGCGAGCAGCGCGGTCCACTGCAGAGCGGCGCCGGACGTCACGCCCGCCACGACCCCGGCGGCACCGCCGAAGCTTCGCTTGCGGCTCTGATATCACTGTGATATGATGAGCGAACCATGCGGGCCTTCCCAGCGCGCTTGGACGACCACGTGTACGACGAGCTGAAACGCCGGTCGGAGACCGAACGCAAGAGCATGAACGCGGTGCTGAACGAGTCGCTTGAGCGCCACTTTCGCGGGCAGTCGGACGCGAAGGCGGCATTGCTGCGCGCGTTGGCCGCGCTCGACGAAAGCGAGCGGAGCACGGCGTGACCGCGGCGTACAAGCTTGGTTCGACCATGGCACGCACTCTCGAATCGCTCGATCCCGGAACCCCGGTCTACGCGGGCTCGACCCGCGTCGGCGACGTTCGCGCGGTCTACGCGCAGGGCGACGCGCGGATCGCCGAGCTGGTGATCGTGCGCTGGGACGCGAGCGGCGAGGACGTCGCGGTGCCGACGACCGAGATCGAGTCGCTCGACGACGGCGGCGTGCAGCTGATTCGCAAGGAAGCCGACCAGTACGCCGATCTGGCGCCGTTCGACGCGCAGCGCTTCGCGACGATGAAGAAGCTGAAGTGACGCAGCCGCTCAGCACGGGACAGCCCGCGGCCGGCCAAGCCGCTTCGAACGGTGCGGCGGCGCCGGCGAAGCTGAAGTTTTCGGTCGTCGTCCCGACCTACAACGAAGCCGGCGGGGTCGAGAAGCTGATCACCACGCTCACGGACGTCTTTCGCGCGAACGGGCTCGACGGCGAGATCGTCGTCGTCGACGACAACTCGCCCGACGGCACCGGCGCGATCGTCGACCGCCTCGAGCGCGAAGGCTATCCGGTGCGCTGTCTGCACCGGCCGGGCAAGATGGGGCTCTCGTCCGGAGTCATCGACGGCTGGAACTTCGCCCGCGCCGACTCGCAAGCGCTCGGGGCGATGGACGCCGACTTCTCGCACGACGCGAACATCCTCCCGCGGATGGTGCGCGCGCTGCAGGACGAGGGGTACGGCCTGGCGATCGGCTCGCGCTACGTTCCCGGCGGCGGGATCGCGAACTGGCCGAAGCGCCGCATCATCACCTCGCGCGTCGCGATCGCGCTGGCGCAGCCGCTCACGCCGGTCAAAGACATCACCTCCGGCTATTTCCTGGTGAAACGCGAAGCGCTGCAGGGCGTCGAGCTCGATCCGATCGGGTTCAAGATCGGCCTGGAAGTGATCGCGAAGGCGCACTACGGCCGCGCGCTCGAGGTTCCGTACGTCTTCACCGACCGCGTCGCGGGCGAGTCGAAGCTCAACCAGGGCGAGATTTTCAACTATCTCAAGCAGCTCGGCCGCATCTACGGCGCGCGGCTGCGCGGAAGGCCGTAGACTCATGCCGATGCCGGAGTGGCTGCGCTTGCGGCGCGCGCAACCTGTCCCGGCCGAAGAGGCCGCGCAGTGGACCAAGTGTCCGAAGTGCGGCACGATGATCTACCGCCCCGATCTCGCCGCGAACTTGTGGGTGTGCTCGACTTGCGGCCACCACTTCCGGATGCACGCGTTCGACCGCATCTCGACGCTCGTCGACGGAGATTTCACCGAGATCGGCGGCGAGCTGATCCCCGGCGACCCGCTCGGCTGGACGGACAAAGTATCGTATGCGCAGAAGCTGCAGCGCGATCGTGAGAAGTCGCAGCTCACCGAGGGCGTCGTCTGCGGGTTCGGCTCGATCGGCGGCTTTCCGGTCGCGCTCGGGGTCATGGACTTCAACTTCCGCGGCGGAACGATGGGCACGGTCGTCGGTGAGCGGATCACCCAGCTCTTCGAGCGCGCGCGCGAGCGCAAGCTGCCGTGCGTCGTCTTCACCGCCAGCGGCGGCGCGCGCATGGAAGAGGGGATGCTGGCGCTGATGCAGATGGCGAAGACGACGCTTGCGGTCCGGCGCTTCCACGACGAGGGCGGCTACTACGTCAGCGTGCTGACCGATCCGACGACCGGCGGTGTCTCCGCCTCGTTCGCGTTTCAGGCCGACGTGATTCTGGCCGAAGCGAAGGCGGCTATCGGCTTCGCCGGCCGGCGCGTGATCGAGCAGACGATCCGCCAGAAGCTGCCGGAGAACTTCCAAACCGCGGAGTTCTTGCTGGAAAAGGGCGCGCTCGACATGGTCGTCGAGCGCAAGGACGTCAAGAGCCGGCTGGTGCGGCTGCTGGACTACGGTCTGGGCGGAGGGCGCCCGACGAACGGCAAGGCCGCCGCCGCGCCCGAGCCGGCGCCCTCGGAGCGCCCCGCGTGAACGTCATCGTCGAGCGCGAGAAGGGGCTGCTGGAGCTCGAGCAGCGAATCGAAGAGCTGAAGTCGCATGCCGCGCAGCAGCCGGTCGACATGAGCGCCGAGATCCGCGCGCTGGAGGCCAAGTATGCGGAGATCCAGCGCGAGATCTTCGGAACGATGACGCCGTGGCAGCGCGTGCACATGGCACGCCATCCCAAACGCCCGATCGGCTCGGACTACGTCCGCGCGCTCGACCAGTTCGACGAGCTCCACGGCGACCGCCACTTCCGCGACGACCACGCGATCGTCGCCGGGTTCGCGAAGCTGCGCGGCCGCCGTGTCGTCGCGATCGCGCAAGACAAGGGCCGCGACACCAAGGAAAAGGTCTTCCGGAACTTCGGCATGCCCGCTCCCGAAGGGTATCGCAAGGTGATCCGGCTGGTGCAGCTCGCCGACCATCTCGGCCTGCCGGTGGTGACCTTCGTCGACACGAGCGGCGCCGACCCCGGCATCGGCTCCGAGGAGCGCGCGCAGTCGGAAGCGATCGCGCAGTCGCTCTTCGAGCTGGCCGATGCGCGCGTCCCGATCGTCGCGACGATCATCGGCGAAGGGGGTTCGGGCGGCGCGCTCGCGCTCGCGCTCGCGGACCGGGTTCTGATGCTGGAGCACGCGGTCTACTCCGTCGCTTCGCCCGAAGGCGCCGCCGCGATCCTGTGGGGCGACGCCGCGCGCGCGGAAGAAGCAGCGACGAGGTTGAAACTGACTTCCGATGACCTCTTGCAGTTCGGAATCGCCGACGAAGTGATTCCGGAGCCGCTCGGCGGCGCGCACCGCGACCCCTCGGGGACCGTCGCGCGCGTCCTCGACGCGGTCGACCGTGCGCTCGGCGTGCTGGCCGGCGTCGCGCCCGACGAGCTGCGCGAGCGCCGCTACCGCAAGTTCCGCCGCATCGGGACGACCGGCGCGTGAGCTTCGCAACCGCGCTGCGCGTTCTGAGCCGGATCGGCGTCGTGTGCGTCGCCCTGGTTGCGGTCTCGCTGATCGGCGTGCAGTACGCGCGCGCGATCGGGCGCAACCTCGCGCTCGCGCACGAGCTGGGCACCGTTCAGCGCGACGTCGTCGCGCTCAAAGCCAAGCGCGCCGCGCAGGCCGCGCGCATTCGCCGCCTCTCCGACCCGCGCGGCGCGGTCCCGGAAATTCACGACCGGCTGCACTTGGTCGGCGACAAAGAAGCGATCATCTACCTGAAGCACGGCCGGCAGCCGTGAGCGAGCGCGTTCGAGGCAGCGTCATCAACGTGCACAACCTCGGCGCGACGGTGCGGCTCGAGGACGGACGGCTGGTCGCGGCGCCGATCGGCGACGTGAACAAGAACCGCAACGCCTATTCGCGCGCGCTCGAGCGCAAGGAGGGGACGCTGCCTTTCGATCTGGTCGGAAAGATGGTCGTGCTCGCGCAGACCCGCGTCGACGAGATCGCGCCGACCACCGAGCCGCCGGTTCTGACCGACCCCTCGTTCGAGGCGCAGATCGCCGCGTACCTGAAATCGACCGAGGAGTGGGCGCCGTCGGACCGTCCGCAGCCCTTCGAGCGGCACCTGGTTCGAAAGCAGCAGCGCGCGAAGCTTTTCGACCACCGAACGGAGTAGCCCGCAGCATGGCGATCAAAGAGGTGCGCGTCGACCCGGTCCACGTTCCGGGCTCGTTCGTGCGGTTGCAGGGCGCGTACTCGACGCTGCGGGCGGCCGAGCAGCGCGTCGCGGACTTCATCCTCAAGCACCCCGACGAGCTGATCTACCTCACCGTCACCGAGCTGGCCGAGCGCACGGACACCAGCGAGTCGACGGTCGTGCGGCTCTGCCAGAAGATCGGCTACAAAGGATATCAGGAGTTCAAGATCGTCCTCGCGCGCGACCTCGTCGGGCCCACGACCGAGATCTACGCCGCGATCGAGCCGGGCGACGACCTCGCGACCATCAAGAACAAGGTCTTTCAAGCGAACGCGCAGGCGCTGCGTGACACGCTGGAAGTGCTCGACGAGGTCCAGCTCCAGCGGGCGGTCGACACGCTCGCCGGCGCGCGGCGGCTGGAGATCTACGGCGTCGGCGGAAGCAGCCCGCTCGCGCTCGACGCGTACCACAAGTTCGTGAAGCTCGGCGTCGCGGCGGTCGCGCTCTCCGACGGCGATCTGATGGCGATGTCGTCCTCGCTGCTCGGCGCCGGCGACGTCGCGCTGGGGATCTCGCACACCGGTGCGAGCCGCGACGTGACGGATGCGCTCGGGCGCGCGAAGCGCGGCGGCGCGCGCACCATCTGTATCACGCACCGCTCGTCCTCGCCGATCACCAAGGTCTCCGACGTGGTGCTGGTCACCGCGGCGCAGCAGACGGCGTTCCGCAGCGACGCCAGCTCGAGCCGCATCGCGCAGCTCGCGGTGATCGACACGCTCTACGTCGGGGTCGCTCACAAGAACCACCAGCGGTCGCTCGAGATGATCGAGCGCACGCGCGAAGCGACCGCTGCGAAGCGGTACTAATTTCCAAAGCGATTCGCGTCTCGGGCCGGCGCGCCGGACAGCGCTTCGACGCGCAGCACCACGTCACGACCGAGGCGCTGGTCTTTCTCGGCGAGCTCGATCCCGAGGCGATCGGCCCGTCGCTGGAGTTCGCGACGCACTACGAGCCGACGCCGGTCGGCCAGGCCGAAGCGCTGCTCGACGCCTCGCCGCTCGATCCGGCGCGCACGACGTTCGTCGATTTGGGCGCGGGGATGGGGCGGGTCGTGCTGCTTGCGGCGCGCCGGCCGTTTCGCGCGGTGCTCGGGGTGGAGATCTCACCCGCGCTGGTGGAGATCGCGCGCGAGAACCTCGCAACGCTGCGCGATCCGCAGCGGGTCGCGCGCGACGTGAAGATCGTGCGCGCCGACGCGCGAGACTATCGCTTTCCGCGCGGCGACCTCGTCGTGTTCCTGTACAATCCGTTCCGCGGCCCGGTGCTCGACGACGTCCTCGTCAATCTGCGCGCGGCCGGCGAACGCGGCGACGTCGTCCTGCTCTACCACACCCCGGTCGAGCGCGACACCATCGAGGCGGCCGAAGCGTTCGAGCTGATCGGCGATCTGGGCTTCGGCCTCGTGTACCGCCTGCGCCGCTGAGCCACTGCCGTTAGTCGGGCTCGCGGATTCCGACTTCGTCGAGGTGCGCGAGGAGGTCGGCGGGATCTTCGTAGACGCGGTACGCGCCGCCGCTCTGCAGCTCGTCATACCCGTAGCCGCCGGAGAGCAGGCCGACGCCGAGCGCGCCGGCGCGGCGTGCAGCGAGCAGATCCCAGACGGAGTCGCCGACGACGATGCTGTGCTCGATCGCGACGTCGAGCTTCTCGGCGGCGCGCAGAAACAAGTCCGGATCGGGCTTCGCGTGCGTCACCTCGTCCCGCGTGACGATCGGGACGTGCGGCGGAACGTCAAGCAGCGCCAGCGTTCGGTCCGCGACGTTCCGCCCGCCGCTGGTCGCGATCGCCCACGGCGCGCCGTGCGCGGTCAAGGTCGCGAGCAGCTCGCGCGCGCCGGGCAGCGGAACGACGCCTTCGAACCGCAGCGCGTACGCTTCGGCGTGGCGCCGGCGCAGCTCGACCGCGACGGCGGGTTCGAGCTCGCGGCCCAGCTCACGCATCAGCCCGCGCACGAAGAGACCGCCGCTCATCCCGATCTTGCGATGGATCCGCCACATCGAGAGCGCGATCCCGCACGAGCTCAGCGCGTCGTGCCACGCGGCGACGTGCTGATAGACCGAGTCGACCAGCGTGCCGTCGAGGTCGAACAGCATCGCCGGGACGGTGCGCGCCATGCGGGTCGGTTCGACTTGCCGCGCGAACGGCCCGCCGGTGGTCCGCGCGCTGTTCTCGATCGGCACCAACTCGACGCGCCTGCTCGTCCTCGGCGAGCGTGATCGACGCCTCGCGGCCGAGTCGCGCGGAACCCGGATCGGCACCGGGATCGGCACGACCGGTACGATTCATAGCGCGGCGCGCGAACGCACGCTCGCCGCGATCGACGAGTACGTTGCGCTTGCGCGCGGCCTCCGCGTAATTTCAGTCGACGCGATTGCAACGAGCGCGCTGCGCCGCGCAAGCGACGGCGCGTCGTTCGCCGATGAGGTTGCCGCGCGCGTAGGCGTCGCGCCGCGCATCCTGAGCGGGACGGAAGAAGCGACATATTCGTTTCTCGGCGCGAGCGCGGCGCGCGGCGGCGAACACGAGATCGGCGTGCTCGACGTGGGCGGCGGCAGCGCGGAGCTGGCGGTCGACGTCCCGGCACGCGCGCGCCGATCCGGCACGGTCCGCGCGACGCTCTCGCTCGAAGTCGGCGCCGTGCGGCTCGCGGAGCGGCATCCTGCGCTGCTCGGCGCGCGCGCGTTGCATCCCGCCGAACGGCGCGCGCTGAACGAAGAAGCGCGTGCGGACGCGGCGGCGATACTGACGCCGTTCGCAGCGATGCGCGGCTTCGCGGAGCTCGTCGTCGTCGGCGGCACCGCCTTCACCGCCGCGGCGATGGTCGCCGGCGGCGTGCGCGACGGCATCACCATGACGCGCAAAGACACGAACCGCCTGATCGACGACCTGCTCGCCCGCGATCTCGACGCGCGCAAAGCGATCCCGCACATCCGCCCCCAACGCGCCGACATCTTACCGGCGGGCCTCATCGTCGTCGACGAGGCGTGCCGTCTTCTCGGCATGGACACGTTCACCGTCAGCGAAGCCGATTTGCTCCTCGGCTACCTCACCTCGTCGGCGTTCCGCGCGGTTCCGTTCGGGCCGAATCGGTAAGCGAGTTCACTGCTCCGTAACAACGCCGCCATGACGGCGCAATGCCGGCCTGCCACAATGAGCGCGCAGCGTCGGTAGCTTAATTGGATAGAGCGTCACCCTGACTAAGTGACAGGTGCGGGTTTGAATCCCGCCCGGCGCGACCCGAACGAGTGATAGCCCTTGACGCGGCTGGTCACCGCAGGTCCAAGGCGGTACCGCACGAGTGCCGAAACGTCCCAGCGGGATGATGGTGGAATTTGGTAGACACAGCAGACTTGTAGAACATGAGCCGGCCGGAAGGAAACGCCGGTCGGGATGCGCTCAAAGTCGGTGAACTCGCCGCGGTAGACCGCACGACAACGCCGAGCCAAGCTCGTTCGCCGACGGCGAACGTGAAGGTGTAGAGACTGGACGGGCGCGACCTAATTCATTCCGCGCAATGTATCGGCAGCACGGAAGGACACGGTCAAGGCACAGTCCGGACCACGAACGTCGCACGGTGATGCGGCGGCGGCGAAAGCCGAAGTGGTGCGAAAATCTGCAGCGGTGA
>Ga0213878_10000392_pt1 | contig 16661 bp, 13 predicted proteins | sample VelepicoBEBS_R02_FD_161053 | JGI IMG/M metagenome (GOLD analysis project Ga0213878, IMG submission 161053) | Vellozia epidendroides bulk soil microbial communities from rupestrian grasslands, the National Park of Serra do Cipo, Brazil - BS_R02 | ecosystem: Environmental > Terrestrial > Soil >... | reverse complement strand
GGAAGGCGCGGGCGATAACCTCGTTCACCGACTCGCTTTGGTAGGTATACGAAGGGCCGAAGTCGAACCTGACGACCTTTCCCAGGTAGCTCAAATATTGTTCCCAAAGCGGCCTATCAAGGCCGTAGTAGGCATTCAGCTTCGCGATGACTTCCGGCGTCGCCTGACGCTCCGCGCTGAACGGTCCGCCTGGTACCATCTTAGACATGAAGAAAGTCAGGGTCAGGATGATCCCGAGCACTGGAATCAACTGAAGTAGACGCCCAACAATTACCTTAATCATTTGATCGGCTCCCGCTCCGCTTTCAGATCGATATATTTGTAATTGTGGTTACCCAGGACGAGCGGATTCCAATTCTGCACCGACGGTTGCAACAGATAAGCATTCGTATACCAATAGACCAGCACAACTGGAGCTTCACTGAGAAATAAGTCTTCCGCCTGATGAAGAATTTCGAGCCGCGCATTCGGATCGCCGGTCCTGGCAGCCTGCTCGATCAGCGCGTCGAACTTCGGGTTGCCCCAATTCGTATTATTGTTTCCGTTGCCGGTCGTCCACATGCTCAAGAAAGTGACCGGGTCCATGAAATCCCCTATCCATGCGGATCGAGAGAGATCGTAGTTCTTGTTATTCTGGGTGTCCAGGTAGACCTTCCATTCCTGATTTTCCAGACCCACGTCGATGTTTAATTCTTCCTTCCACATTTGCTGGATTGCCTCTGCAATGGCTCGATGTGATTCCAGCGTGTTGAAATGAATAGTGAATTTAGGAAAACCTTTGCCATTCGGATAACCCGCCTCGGCCAGCAGTTGACGCGCGCGCGCTGGATCATAAACGATCTTGTTGAGCGGTTTATAATCACCCATGCCCGGCGGAGTGTAACCCGTAGCCGGTTTCTGATCTTCTCTGAGAATATTTTTCACGATGGCTTCCCGGTCCACCGCAAGATTCAACGCCAAACGAACCTTCGGATCATTCAACGGTTTTCGCGCGACGTTAATCCGATAGAAATAAGTCCCTTCGTATGGATCGATCCTGATGAGTTCGGGATGCGTGCGACGATAATACGGCACTTTGTCTAATGGGACCTGGTCAGTTTTGTGCAGCTGTCCCGCCTGGAACGCTCTCTCCATCGTATTCAAATTTTCGATCGAATAAAAATTAATCCCGTTCAGCTTGACGTTCTCTGCATCCCAGTAGAGTGGATTTCGAACGACTTCTATTACATCGTTCGGGCGCCAGCTCTTCATCTTAAACGGGCCGTTGCCAACAAAATTCTCTGCACTCGTCCACTTGCTATCGCGCGTATCGATCTTCCCGAAACTTAAAATGGCCTTCGGATTAACCGGAAGCCAGGAGTCATGCTGCACGAGAGAGAGCAGATAAGGGGTCGGACCGACCAATTCGATTCGCAGCGTATAATCGTCGAGTGCCTTGACTCCAACCTGTTCAAAGTCGGTGATCTTACCTCGGTAATAGTCCTCCGCGCCTTTTAATATAAAAAGGTTTTCAGAGTACTGCGCTCCGAAAGACGCGGTGAGCATCCGTTTATATGAAAACACAAAATCCTGAGCCGTAACCGGATCGCCATTGGACCATTTCCGATTTTCCCCGATGTGAAATGTCCAAACCGAGTAATCGTCGTTGTGTTCCCAGCGATCGGCCATCCCGGGAACTACCTTTGATTGATCATCGATGCTCGGTGCTACCAACCCCTCGATCATCGCCATGATGATATGGTGTTCCGTCACTCCCTGCGCCGCCTGAGGATCCAGCGTGCGGGGCTCGCTGCCGACGGTCAGCAAAAGGATTTTGTTCTTGTTAGCCTCTTGCAGAGTCAGGCTGTAAGTACCGTTTGTGGAGTTCGTGCGCCCCACCCCAAACAGGACAAGGCCGCCGATAATAAGCAAGGCCACCAGCACAATCAGCTTCTTCATAGATTGTCCCTACTGAATCCCAACGTGTTTGAGGAATGGATCGATCGACTGTTTCCTCCGCAGGAACCTTTCAATGGAGACGGTGATCTCCCGGGAGTTGCCCTGAGCATAAATTTCGTCACGCAATCTTCGACCGATTTTTGCATCCAGAAATCCGTCCGGTGCGGCTTGAAAAACCGAAGCCATATCCGCTGCGATCGCGTCGGCCCAGGCGTAACCGTAATAGCCGGCGCCGTACCCCATCAAATGATCGAATGATGCAATCACCGCCGTCGAAGGGTCCGGCGGCAAAAACACTTCTCCAAGTATTTTGTTGCTGAAATCGGGAAGATTAGCCAACTGCTCTGCAGTCAGGCCCCCGTGCAAAGTCAAATCTAATATCCCAAATGACAGTTGTCGCCGATAGAAGCAGCCTTTGGTAGCCAGGTCCGCGGCCTTCAATTGTGTCAAGACTTCCTGCGGAATCTTCTTGCTGGGGTCACGATAGTCGGCCGCAAAGCTGTCCAATACCTTTTTATCCCAGGTGAAATACTCAAGCATCTGAGACGGCGCCTCCACAAAATCCCGAGGCACATTCGTGCCGGCGAAGCGAACATACTTGGCTTGAGTCAGGATTGCATGCATCGCATGGCCGAACTCGTGAAAGATGGTTGTCACTTCGTCGTGACTCATCAAAGACGGACCATCCTTAGTCGGTGGAGGAAAATTGCAGATAAGTGCCGTCGTTGGACGTTGATATTTCCCGTTCTCAAGGCGTTTTCCGTCTATGAGAGAAAAGTTGGCAAAATGATGGAACTTTCCAGGCCGAGGGAACATGTCCATATACAACATTCCGAGCGGTGCCCCGGAGTCCCTGTCGATAACCGCGTACAATCTCAAGTCGTCGACATACTTGGAGGGAGGCTGAACCTCCCGTATCCGGATTGCGAAGATCCGTTCGTACACGTTGAACATCCCTTGCAGGACGTTCTCGAAGGGGAAGTAGACGCGGAGCGCCTCCGCGTCGATCTGGTACTTCTGCTGACGAAGTTGCTCGGCACAATAGCGCCAGTCCCAAATATTGACCTCCGGCGTAGTGGAACCTTTTGAAGCCGCCTTGATCTGTTTGAACTCCGCCAATTCCGCGCGGTATTTTGGTTCCAAGCCATCTTTTAGCTTCTCGAGGAATCCAAGCGCGGTTTCGCCGTTCTTGGCCATTCGTGTTTCGGTCTCATAGTCGGCCCAGGAGTTGTATCCGAGTTTGTGCGCAATATCAGCTCTGAGCTCGAGGACTTTCCTTAAAAGGTCAATGTTCTTGGCCCGTGCCCGATTATCGCGAGCAATATAAAGCTTCTTGCGCGTCTCCTCATTCACCGCGTTGTCCATGACCTGCGCCATTTGAAAGGTCACGTTCGCGTCGAGCACATACTCGTCCTCCCCGGTCTTCAATTTCGTCAGCAGACTATCCGGCACGCCTTCCAGCTCAGCTCGAGTAAATTTCACCGGAGTCGCGGCGTTATTAACATTGAATTCAAAGAGAGTTTGCGATTTGGCTAGCTCCTTCCGAAGATCTTCTACCTCCTTTTGCTGATCTTCCGGAAGGTCCAGGCCCGCACGCTTGTAATCGCGCAGCTGTTCATTGAACAAACGCCGGTCTTCACCCTGCAAGTTTGGAGTGGTCGCCGCGAACGCCTTGACCGCTTTGTAAACGTCCTTACGATATTCGACTCCCACAGCCCATACACTGAACTTCTGGTCGGCCTCGATCGCGGCCTCACGTACCTGAGCGCTCGGGTGCGCCTGGCTCAGCACCCCAATCCGGTTCTGCTCTTGGGTGACCTCAGCTTGAATATCGTCCAACGCGCGAAACGTATTTTGAAAAGTGACCTTGTTCGGGTCTAAGCGCCCGATCGCATCAAGGGCCTTGTTGGCCTTGGCAATCGTACTATCGGTCGTCTTCCCGACCTCAGCAGGAGTATTTTCGAAGGTCGGCAGCGTTAACACCGTACCAAACTTCGCCGCCTTCTTCTGCAAGTCCGCAAACGGCACCTTCTGGCCGGCGTCGTTCTTTGTTTCGGCACCGATCGCGACCGAACACAGGCACACGACAAAAAACAAAATGATTCGAGGCACTTTCATAGACAAACTGCAACAGGCTCCCGGGTCGCCAGCTTGGAAGCGAGGAATATCCACGCGTGAATCTGGTCTGGCAAGGCTGACAGCAAGTTTTTTGCCACGTAGGCGAAGCGTCCCGTACGGTTAGCTTAAGTGCGCACCTCTTTGGCGCCACAAGGCCAAGGTGAAACTTGGCCCTACCGGAGCCAGGCAAATCGGGGTGGTTCGCCTACGTCAATGGTCGACCGATTCATCCGACGATCTCTTCGGGATCCTTAAAGAACGGATCGCATCGCGCAGCTCCGCCGCACGCTCATAAGCCTCATCAGCAATGGCCCGCCTCAAGTCTCGCTCCATCATCTCCAACGGGCTCAGCGGCACGGCGGCCCGAACCTCCTTCAGCCACTCATTTAAGAACGCTAGTTCGTTGCTCGACTCGATCCACTCCGGTTGGCCGAGAGCACGATAGAAGGCCTCGATCTTTTCTTTTCCGGTTTCGATCAATTTGACCGCCTCCGCTGTGTGGCCATCCTTTAACTCCAGCGACGCTCTGGCCCTTGTGTTCATCATGATGACGTACGGCCGGAACTGTTCCAGACTCCACCTGGAATCCTCGTCGCCAGAATATTCACTGACAAAGTCGAACATCTCCAGGTTCCGTTCGGTGTCTCGAATGACATTTTGAAAATCTCGCAGCTGAAACAAGCTCAAGTAACGGTGGTAGTACTGGAGGCCCTCATGCTGTAAAGCCGTAACGTCTGCCTCCGACAACGAGTATGCCTGGTCCCCAGACTTCGCCATCGCCGCTTTCGCCTTGTGATAGTGCAACAGCGATTCAAAGCCATGCGGACGATGTCCATCCGGGCGCCCGTATAGCTCCATTTGTATTAAGCCAAGATCGATCCTGAGCTGGATTTTTTCGCAGCCGTCGCGTCCTACGATCTTGCGGGCCTTTACCTGGCCCGGCTCGTGTGGCCAGCCGTCGAGTAATTCGTTCAAATCCAGATTGTTCACTACCTGAAATATCCGAACGCCTCGACGGGTTGTCAAAATCAACCGGCGGACCACTGGAGGAAAGATCAGCAATCGCCGCGGGACGCGGCACGAAGTAGGCGAACCGTCTCGGTTTGCTTAGTTCCGGAGAGTGCAAAGCGGGACGCTTCGCCTACTTGAACGCTGCATTGCCAAAGATGCTCATCATGCTAAGCTCGCGCATGTTCACCAAGCCCGGGGTCCTTCTTCGAATTGAGGGCGGCTGTGTCCTTGCACTCAGCGCCCTTTACTACCAGGAGATACACGCAAGTTGGATTCTATTTGTTGTGCTGCTCTTAGTGCCCGATCTGGCCATACTTGGTTACCTCTGCGGTGTCCGGATCGGAACAATTTCTTACAATATTGTCCACACGCTTATCGGACCGCTTCTATTGATCGGATACGCGGCTCTGGAACGGTCCTTCTGGCTTTTGCCCTACGGGTTAATATGGACCGCGCACATAGCCCTCGATCGGATGCTCGGTTACGGTCTTAAATACCCGACCCGTTTCAACGACACCCATTTACAATGGGTCTTTGGAAAGTACGAATGAGCCAATGTAACCTGAACGGTAAGGTGGCGGTCATCACCGGGGCTAGTAAAGGCCTGGGCAAAGCGATGGCCGTAGCGCTCGGCTCGGCGGGCGCAAGCGTTGCGCTGATCTCACGCGACGCCGAGGAGTTGAACGCGGTGAAACAGGCAGTGGAGAAAATAGGCGGGAAGGCGCAAGTCTTTCCAACCAACGTCTCCGAGGAGGATCAGGTCCGCAAACTCGAACATGGGGTGATGGAAGCCTTCAATGGCGTTGATATCCTGATCAACAACGCGGGCATCAATCTTCGAAAGCCGTTGGTCGAGTTTACCCTGGAAGAGTGGCGCCGCGTTCTCGATACTAACCTGACGAGCGTCTTTATAATGTGCCGATCATTTGTGCCGTACATGAAAGGGAAAGGTTATGGTCGTGTTATCAATATGGCTTCGACGATGAGCCGGGTTTCGCTCCCCGGTCGCTCGGCCTACTCGGCGAGCAAGACGGCATTACTCGGCCTAACGCGCGCCCTGGCGCTGGAGCTTGCTGGCGAGGGCATTACGGTAAACGCTATCAGCCCGGGCCCCTTCGCTACCGAGATGAATACCGCACTGATTCAGAATCCGGAGCTCAACCAGCAATTCATTTCAAAGATCCCGCTTGGTCGCTGGGGACGGGTAGAGGAAGTTGGTCAGCTAGCGGTCTACCTGTGCTCCGAGGACGCCGGCTTCATCACCGGGACGGATATTCTGATCGATGGCGGCTGGACGGCGCAATAGAGCCGTCCCGTAGGGTACGGCGTGATTGGGTCAGCTAGTCCCAGAGGTATCTTTCGTCGAGGTCGGCTGCGTGCCTCTTCAGAAACGCCGGATACTCCCCTTTAAAGATCCCTCGCTATTTCCTTTGAGGCGTGAGCTGGGCGCGGAGTCTCTACCGATAGGACCGATAGGACCCATAGGACCTATGGGACCTATGGGTAGAGGCTCCGCCCGAGATACCTTTTCCAGGCACTTCGTGCCTGTCACGATCGTTCAGTCCCTACGGGACGCGGCTTCCGACCCTAGTGCTTACTAACCCCCGCAGGCTGCAACGACATTCGGCGTTTCTACGCAAACGGTCCGAAATTGGAAAACCGAAGGGATTCGGCGGCAATGTTGCACTCGGAAATCTTGGAGAAACTTCCGAGCCCGGCCGGCGAAGGCGCCGCGGCCGTTGCGCGTTGGTTCCGGCAGCTCATTTTTTGTTACTGACGCCGACCGCTTGAGAGACCTCGACGGGGGCGGCCTCACCTTTGCCACTCTTTCCATGAGACAACTTCTCAACCAGATAAAACATGACCGGGATAATAAAAATCGCGATCAACGTGGCCGCCAGCATTCCGCCAATGACCGTCGTCCCGAGGATCTGCCGTGAAGCGGCTCCCGATCCGGCAGCCTCCCACAAAGGAACGCACCCGAGGATGAACGCAAACGCAGTCATCAGGATCGGGCGAAGCCTCACACGGGCGCCGGCCAACGCCGCGTCCAGGATCGGAGTCCCTTTCTCGTACTCGACTTTGCAAAACTCGACAATCAAGATCGCGTTCTTGGCTGCCAGACCGATGAGCATCACCAAGCCGATCTGAGCGAAGACGTTGTTCTCAAATACGACTGAACTCTGGCCATAGACGTCGTCCTTAAACAGCCTCATAATCAGGGCAGCAAAGGCTCCGACGACGGCTATTGGGGTGCAGAGAAGTACACTGAACGGTAACGACCAGCTCTCATACTGTGCCGCAAGGATCAGGAAGACAAAGAGCAATGACAACCCAAAGATCACCGCGGGCGGCACGCCTTTCTGGGCCTGCTGCTCCTGAAATGACATGTCCTTATAGGCAAAGCTCATCTCCCTCGGCATTGTCTTCGCAAACACATCTTGCAGCGCGGCCATTATCTGGAAGGAACTGGCGCCCCCTTTCCCGTTCACGTTCAATTGAGCGCACCGGTGAAGGTTGTAACGCATCGTAAATTCCGGTCCAAAAGCTCGCTCCATCCGTACCACCGATGAGAGCGGAACCGGATTTCCATTATTGTTGCGCACGTAAAACCGGCCCACATCCTGGGGTGTAATACGAAATGGCCCATCCGCCTGAACATAGACCTGCCATGACCGGCCAAACCGATTGAAGTAATTGACGAACGTGCCACCCATAAAGACCTGCACCGCTTTGTAGACGTCAGACAGAGATACTCCCTGCTTCAGGACCTTGTCTTGATCGACATTAAGGTAATACTGAGGAACACCGGCCAATAAAGTGGTCGAGATCCTGCCGATTTCTGGCCGTTTGCTGGCTTCATCAATGAATTTTCGGGTATTTTGAGCAAGAAAGTTTACGTCCAGCCCGGCAAGATCTTCCAAAAGAAATGTCACACCCCCGGACGTGCCGATGCCCGGGATCGCCGGCGGCGGGAAAATGAACCCGACTCCCTCCGGAATCTTCGCGAGTTCCTGATTTCCATGCGTGAGAATCGCCCTGAGCTGCTCCTCGACGGCATGCCGATCGTCCCATGGCTTGAGAGTTACAAAGAAAAAGCCGCTGTAGGTATTACTGACACCGCTCAGCAGACTGAAGCCGGCAATCGTCGTAACATCCTGAATCCCGGGCATCTTCAGCAGAATCTCTTCAACCTGTTTGCAAGCAGCGCTCGTTCGTTGCAGCGACGCAGAGTCCGGCAACTGCAGATTAGCGTACAGATAACCTTGATCTTCGGTCGAAACGAACCCCTGCGGGATCTTCCCGCCAAGCCAGCCGGTGGCGACAACGACCAAAACCAGAAACAGAACGCAAAGAAGACCCCGCCGCATCAGCATCCGGCACACACCTACATAACCGTTGGTGGCGGATCCGAATATGTTGTTAAATCCCTTGAAGAAGAAGGCCAGCGGCCCGCGGGATTCTTTCTTGGGCCGCAGCAGGAGCGCCGAGAGTGCCGGACTTAACGTCAGCGCGTTAAATGCCGAGATGATAACCGAAACCGCAATGGTGACAGCAAACTGCTGGTAAAGCCGCCCCGTGATTCCGGGAACAAACGCTGTCGGGATGAAGACCGCGGCGAGAATAAGCGCTATCGCGACAACCGGCCCGGAGACCTCTTCCATCGCCTTGAGTGACGCCTCTTTTGGCGAGAGCCCATGCTCAATATGGAGTTCGACTGCCTCGACTACGACAATAGCGTCGTCGACCACCAGACCTATGGCCAGCACAAGGCCAAGGAGCGAGAGCGTGTTGACTGAGAATCCAAGTAGTGGGAAGACGGCGAATGTGCCGACCAGCGAAACCGGTACGGCAACCAATGGAATCAAAGTGGCTCGCCAGCCCTGGAGGAAAATGAACACCACAATGATCACCAGAATCATCGCCTCCACCAGCGTCTTGTAGATCTCCTCCATCCCGGCAGTGACTGCCAGGGTGGTGTCCAGAGATATGGAGTAATCGAGCCCCGAAGGGAATTTTTGGCTGAGCTGCTTCATCAATTCCCGGACCCCTTTTGCAGCGTTTACCGCGTTGGAGCCGGGCAGCTGGTAGATGGCAAGGACCGCAGCGGGTTTGCGATCGAAACTGCTCGTCTGAGTGTAGGTCTGAGAGCCAAGTTCGACGCGTCCTACATCCTTAACCCGTACATACGCACCATTCGGTTCCGCTCGGAGCACGATATTGCCAAACTGCTCCTCCGTTTCCAGGCGTCCCTGTGCGAGAACCGTATTGGTGTATGGCTGTCCGGGCGGGATCGGTTCGCCCCCTATCTGGCCGGCGGGATTTACCGTGTTCTGGACTTTAATCGCCTCTTCGATTTCCGGGGTCGTCATGTTCAGCGCCGCCAGCTTATTCGGATCTACCCAGATTCTCATGGCATACTGGCCCGACCCGAAAACGGAAATGCTCCCGATGCCAGGCACCCGGAGAATCGGGTCATTCAAATTGATGTAGGCGTAGTTGGCAAGGAACGTGGAATCGAACTCCCCGGTGGGCGAAAAAAGAGAAATCACCATCAGGGGCGCCGCAGTCGATTTTGCGACCGTGATTCCATAGTCCCGGACACTCGAAGGCAGTTGCGACTCGGCCTGCGATTCCCGCATCTGGGTCAGCACCTGGTCGATATTCGGATCTGTCGTCACGTCGAAGTTGACGGTTAACTTCATCGAACCGTTGCTGGCGTTCAGGGAATACATGTAGTTCATGTGATCCACGCCGCTCATCTGCTGTTCGATCGGCGTTGCGACCGACTTTTCCACCGTCAGCGCATCCCCGCCCACATAAGTCGCGTTCACCGCGATTTCAGGTGGGACGATATTTGGGTACTGCGCGACGGGCAGACTGAGGAACGAAACGATGCCGACAATCACCATGATGATCGAGATCACCATCGCAACGATCGGGCGGCTGATGAAGAATCTGGACATCAAATGATCTCCACAGAACTATGATTCGCCAGAAGTCGGTTTCTTCTCCGAAGTCTCCTTGGATCCTTCGGATTTCGGTGTCTCGGTGTAGGGCTTGGCTGAAACTTCAATGCCTTGGCGAATCTTTTGAAAACCCTCGACTATTACCTTTTCACCCGCCTTCAGACCTTCCGTCACCACGATCGAATGACCGTATACCGGTCCGAGCTTCACCGCGCGGATTTCTGCCTTTCCGTCCGAGCCCACTACCCCTACCTGGTTACCGCCCTGCATTTCCGACACCGCCTCCTGCGGAATCACCAGCGCATTGGGAATCCGCCCTATCTCCGCCCGCGCCGTGGCGTATTGCCCGGGCCGTAACGTCAGTTCGGGATTCGGGAAACTGACCGCGATCTGAATCGTCCCGGTTTTAGGATCAACTTGACGATCTACGAAGTCGAACTTGCCCTTATGCGGATAAACGCTGCCGTCCGGGAGAATGAGTTCTACCTTTTCCGGGCGCTTGTCTTCCGCCACCGCCATTATCTCCTTCAAGCGGTCGGCAAACTCCCAATAGGTTTGTTCGCTGATCGGGAAATAAACTAGGATCGGCTCGATCTGAGAGACAGTCGTCAACGTCGTATTGGACCCGGTGCCTACCAGATCCCCAATCTGCGCCTGCGCCTGGCCGGCGATGCCATCCAGTGGCGAAACAACCTTCGTGTAGTCGAGATTCAGCTGGGCCTCCTCGACGGCCGCCTGAGCCGCAGTCACCGCGGCTACTTTGGTTTGGTAGAGCTGCGTTTTATTCGTGTATTCCTGTTCAGAAATGACTTTGCCTTCGAACAATTCCTTTGCCCGCTTCGCGTCCAGTTCAACTCCAAGCATAGTGGCCTTGGCCTCCTGCAACTGGCCCTTTGCCTGGTCTAAAGTGGCTTGGAAGGGCCTGGGATCGATCTCAAACAGCAGATCTCCCGTCTTCACATAGCCACCTTGCTGGTAAGCGCGTCGCAGCAGATATCCAGTCGTACGAGCCTTTACGTCTGCATTCTCGAATCCGCTCAGCGTGCCAACCCATTGGCGAATTTCCGGCACTTCCTTCTGAACAACTTCGGTGACCAGAACTTCAGGAGGACTCGTTTGTACAGCCGATTTTGGTTTCTCACATGAAGCGAGCGCCAGGAACGCAGAAATTGCCGCCCAATAAGTCAAACTGGCCTTTTTCATCGGGATTGTTCTAAGTCCGACGCTCGGCTCCACGCCCGGCCTTACCTTTTAGCAGCGGCTTATAACTCCCGATTGGCGAGTCTTCAGGAAAGCCTGACCTTCAAGCGTAGGAGGGAATACCGGTTACGTAGCGGCTTGAGTCGTGGGGGGATGTCAAACGTCGATGGTTGGTCTTAATTTGAATGTCTGATGGGTCTCTTTTCTCTTATATATTTGCGGATCGCATTTGTCGACAGGTTTTCGACTGAGGGAAACAGCCCTGTCCGACCGGACAGCGGAAAGCCTCCGCAACGGAGCGGACCTGGTAGTTCAGGCTGGTGGCGATGCTCGGGGAACTTCATTCCGAGCGACTCGAGCTGCTCCGCAACGATCCTCGCGACGGCGAGATTACGGAACCATTTGTTGTTCGCCGGGAACCTCACATTCTCCCTTGAACAAGCGAACAGCGCCGGGGTGTCGACACAAGTCTTCGAAGCAGAGGAACACAGGCGGTCAGACATGCTGTCCGAAATCTCTTACACGCAGGCGTGGGCGGAGTTCTAGAAGGAGGAACCGGAGTTATTCGGGTATCAAAAGCGGAATTGTAGGAAATGCTTCCAATCTTTCAGGGCGAGTTCCCTGCGGCAAAAACCCAGGATTAGAAGGCCTGGGCTTCTATGATCATTGACCGCTTTGCGGTAAATCCGACACGCCTTTCTTCCCCCCTAGGCAAGAAACCCTAGAAAAACGCTAAGAAATGCCGGGAATGATCCGGCCGAGCCACCGGAATCGCTCTCCTGACTCGCGCTTGATTTCTGGACCCGTCAGAAAAAGCTGCCGCATACGCCGAATTCCCAGGTTGGATGATCGGAATCGCCCTCCTCACATGTGTCACATTTCTTCCACTCCCGATCACTTTCACTGGTGTCCCGACCCGCACCCGAGCAAAAAATTCTGCCGCCAGGTCTTTGGGCATTCGAACACACCCGTGCGATGCCGGGTAGCCAGGCAGAAAACCCCCATGCATCCCTACGTATTTGCGAAATTCCATAAAATACGGCATCGGAGCCGCCATATACCGACACCCTGGAGGAACGTAGGAGCCCGGAACCGCGTTCGGATTGACGATTCGGCCATAAGAGTCGACGACCAGTCCGAAGTTTCCGGATTGGTGGTTCAAGTCTTTGCTGATGATCCTGAAGCTCCCGGTCGGGGTTCCCCAACCCTCTTTGCCCGAAGCAATCGGCGAAACAAAAGCAAGCCGGCCATCCTCAAACAAGTAAGCCGCCTGCTCGGTAAGATTAATCACCACCGCCGTCTGTTGAGCGGCTGCCTTTGTGGCCAACCCTATCACAAACAAGGCCATCACTAAATTGGTCATGACTCTCATAGCTACCTCGTTTCATTATTCGTTAGACAACGCCGCGGTGGATGTTGTTGAAGATAGATGCGGTTGGACCACCCAAAATGACCCGAATGGATTAGAACAATGGTCTAACCCCGGAGTGATCGGCTGCTGCCGCTCCCGATTGCCTTCGTTGTTAGCAGAGACTGGCGCGGCAGGCGCCGCCAAAGGTTAACCATGAACAAAAGCTATTCTTACGATTCGTTCCTCTACGGGGTGGTTTATTACCCGGAACAATGGCCGGAAACCAAGTGGGACTCCGACCTTGCGCGCATTGCCCAAACCGGCATGAACGTAGTCCGGATGGGGGAAGGAGCCTGGAACGTCTGGGAACCTGAGGAAGGCCGCCACGACTTTACCTTGTTCGATCGCGCGCTTGAGCTTTGCCAGAGGTACGGGCTTAAGGCTATTATGGGCACGCCCACCTACACACCGCCGGCCTGGCTGACCGAACGTTATCCGGAAGTGTCGCGCGTAAGCTATCAGGGCCTCCGGCTGACGCACGGTTCCCGGCGCCACTACAACTACACTTCGCCAGTTTATCAGCAGAAGTCTGCGGCTATCACTCAGGCGCTGGCCGAACATTACCGAGCTCATCCAGCAGTGATCGGCTGGCAGATCGACAACGAACTTAACTGTCACCTGGACGTCAGTTTCGCACCAAGTGACCACGCAGCTTTCCGCGCCTGGTGTCAAGAGCGCTACCGCACGCTCGACGCCTTAAACAAGGCTTGGGGCACGGCCTTTTGGTCGCAAGTTTACACCGCCTGGGACCAGGTCTGGCTGCCCCGGCCAACCGTCACCTACCAGAACCCGAGCCTGCTGTTGGACTTTTACCGGTTCACCTCCGACGTCACTATCCGGTTTGGGGCGATGCAAAGCCAGATCATCAAGCGGATCGCACCGCATCAGTTTGTTACTCACAACGCGTTTCAGTCGATGACGAACGTGGACCTCGCAAAATTCGTGGCGGAAGCCGTTGACTTTGTGTCGTACGACTCCTACCCGGAATTCAAGGTCTGCGACCCGGGGCTGCCGGCGAGCTTTCGCGACCGCTCCGAATCCAGGCTCCTGTCGCGAATGCGCGGGGTCTCGCCCAAATTTATGGTGCTGGAGCAGCAGTCAGGCCCCAGCGGCCAAATCGGCGGCGTTCTGAACGGCAACCCAGACTATCTTCATCCCACGCCGAAACCCGGACAAATGCGTCTTTGGTGTTGGAACTCCATCGCCCACGGGGCGGACGGCCTGCTCTTTTTCCGCTGGCGTTCGCTGCCCTACGGTTCGGAAGCCCATTGGAACGGCCTCCTGTACCACGACGAGCGCAATGTATGGCGGTTGCAGGAAGCCGAAAGACTTGGGAACGAAATCAACCGCGTGTCGGCGACGCTCACCGGCACCCGCTGCGTTTCGCCAGCGGCGATCCTTTACGATTTCGACAACGAATCGCACGCCCGAATCGAGCGATTCACCGGTAAACACCGGGAAGCCAGCGAGCTTGCAGTGTACCAGGCCCTGTCAGAGCGGCATTTATCGGTTGACATGCGACCCCTGTCCGGCGTCCGGGAAGCGGCCGACCTGGCCGGCTACCAGATTGTATTCTTCCCGCTCGCACACATTCTGACGGCCGCCGACGTACCGGCCTTGCAGGCCTACGTGGAAGGTGGCTGTACGCTGGTTCTTGGTTGCTGGAGCGGGTACCGGGACCGCAACCATTGGTGCTACGATGCGGCTGGAAAAGCGTTTTACGAGGGCTTGGTGGGCGCGCGCGTGGCTGATTTCACCGTGGTGACGCCGGGCGAACTATCCACCATTCGCTTCACCCATTCAAACACTCTCCTTGAATCACCTGTATTTAACGAGGTGCTCACCGTTGCTGCGGACAATGTGAGCGTACTCGCATCCTATGCATCGGACTACTACGCGGGTCAGCCCGCCGTGACCCTTCACCAAACAGGCCGGGGCCGGGTGATTCATTTCGGTAGCTTCTTCACGCCTCAGAACGCGACAGCATTGTTGGACGCTCTCGCGATTCAAGACCCGCTCGCCGCCTGGGCCGAAATTCCTGCCGACGTTCAGGCTGTCCCACGATCAAATGGAGCCGAACGGTTCTGCTTTCTTTTGAATTTCACGAATAAACCGCAGTCGGTGACCTTCAAAAAATCGGCCCTAGATCTGTTGGACGGCCAGAAACTCCAAGGTCAGTTGGAAATTCCACCGTACGGTGTGCGCCTCGTGGCGTGGTAAGGTATCGGCGTACGTTAAACCCAGATTCCGAAGCTGGGAGGAATCGTGCTCGATCTGTGGGACTTCGGCGCCGAAAAGAGAGCCAGATCCTTCGGCAGTTATTTGGTTCCATCACTCTGAGCGCGAGATATCCAGCGTTCTCGAGCACGAGCACGAGCAGAAGCACGAGCACGACTTCTCAACTCCGGCATTTAGGTTAAACGTATCGACGTATCGGCGTGCGTCGAGAAACGGACGGTGTCCGTACTAGGGGAGATCTTGACCACGAGGCTACAATCATGGGGCATCGAGCTCCGAATCACTGGCTACGCCGATACCCCTTTCCTTTTTAAGAGGCTCGACTATCGTGAGCACGGGTCCTTGGGCCTTCCTAATCGCCTTGGCTCAGCCGCTATGGAAACCTCACGGGAAGCCGTTCTGCTTCGAATATTCGTCGGTGAAAATCACCGATATCACCACCGCCCGCTGTACGAAGCCATCGTTCTCAAGGCGCGCGAAATGGGCTTGGCCGGTGCGACGGTTCTCCGGGGTCCGATGGGCTTCGGCAAGTCGAGCCGGCTGCATGTAGGGAAGCCGTTCAAGGTATCGACGGATTTACCGATTGTAATCGAATTGGTCGATAACCAAGAGAAAATAGAAGCTTTTCTACCTGCGGTTGACTCCATGATTGACAGTGGGCTAGTAACGCTTGAGCGTGCCGAAGTTGTTCACAACCCCCAGGCTCCGGTGAGATGTTGAGGTATAATTATCAATATTGTTGAAAGGCGCGTAACTAAAATGAAGAAGTCCCAATCTTCTGGACATTCGGCAGAAAATCTCGGCGAGGTCACCGGTGAAGCGGCGACGGCCGCAAAAGCGAAGGCAGAGAGCCTGAAAAAAGGATTGCAAGAGCGCATCAGGGCAGATCCCATCAAAGCGACCCTGGCCGCAGCCGGAGTGGGACTTCTGATCGGATTACTGCTCTAAGAGTGCGGTATGGATCGTTATCCCGTTCAGCCAGGCGCATCTCTACTTTTGAATTTCCCGAAACTCATTTAGGAGAGGGCTGTTCAGTGCTATCATTTTGGTAGGTCTGCTCAATCCCGTATGCCCTCCTCAACCCCAAAAGTTTCCTCGCAAGAGATCTCCGCTCTACCGAAAGCCAGAAACCTGCCCGAAGAGTGTTTGCTCCTGCGAATATTCCTTGGCGAAGCCGATGAATACAAACATCGACCACTCTACCGGGCCATCGTATTGAGAGCGCGGGAACTTCATCTCGCCGGTGCCACGGTGTTGCGTGGCCCAATGGGCTTCGGGCGCTCCAACCACCTTCATAATGCGAATATATTGCGGCTTTCCCTTGATCTGCCGATCGTTGTCGAAATCGTGGATGAGCGGTCAAAAATCGAAGCCTTCCTACCTGAATTAAAGAAAATGATGCGAGGCGGCCTCATCACCCTGGAACGCGCAAAAGTCTTCCGCTATTCACGCTAGCCTGCACCTTTTCCAAGGTAATGAGATCGCCCTCGACAATCTCTTCCACTGTTGCCAGGAAATCTTTGATTTTCTCCTCGGTATCGACAATTTCGATGACGATGGGCAAATCCCTTGAAACGCGCAAAGTGTCGCTGGCGTGCAAAACGCTTGATCTTCCGAAACCCAAGGGACCACGCAGTACCGTGGCTCCCGCGGCATGCTCCTTCCCGTCAATCGCGTCCAGAATGGCCTGAATTGCGCTGGAGTAGGTCCGCTGCATAACTGTATTAAATTGAAGTGCCGCCGTCCGGGTTTCACGATTCGCTACAAAATGGATC